>Ga0315904_10007754_pt1 | contig 14350 bp, 12 predicted proteins | sample LakEriMetagenome_6_FD_203529 | JGI IMG/M metagenome (GOLD analysis project Ga0315904, IMG submission 203529) | Freshwater fungal communities from buoy surface, Lake Erie, Ohio, United States - Buoy 12 MA120 | ecosystem: Environmental > Aquatic > Freshwater > Lake | place: USA: Lake Erie, Ohio... | reverse complement strand
AGAAATTTCGAGTGTTCCCAGCAGCTTTAAAAGTCTAGAGCTCGAAAAGGGAAAAATTAAAAATAATTCTCCTCTGATTCTTGTTGTAAAACCAGACCAAGAAAAAGAAGAAACCGTAAACTATCCACAGGAAGAAAACGGAAGTTTGTATTGGAAACTGTTCAAGCAATTGGGTGAGTACAAAAAATTGTGGTACATCTATATTTTTGCTGCCTTATTTTCAGCAACTACCGCACAAATTGCTGTTTTTACCAATCAGATACTGATTGATAATGTATTGCCTACTTACAATTTGAATACTTTAGTTCTATTTGCTATTGGATTAGGTATTTATAAGATATTCGACATTTTTACTACCTTGTATAAAAATTTCGTGAGCATCCACTTGGGGAATGCGCTAGATCGTTATTTCTTATTTTCATTTGACGAAAAGATTAATAATTCGTCTCTTTCCTACATCCATTCCTATAAAAAAGGAGATTTGATGGAGCGTGTGAGTGATTCGATGAAATTGAAGACCTTCTTCATGAAGTTCTTCACAGGAATTTTAGTAGACATCATTGTATCTATTTACTCATTGTGCATTCTGTTTTTTATTGATAAAATGTTGACACTTATCGTAGTTGCCGTAATGGTGCTCTTCTTCGTATGGTTCAAATTTATTACGCCTTACTTGAAACAGAACGAAAGATTACGTTACATTCGTAAAGCTGATTTTATCTCTAAAATGATGGAGAAAGTAGATGGTATTCAGGTAATTAAAAGTTTTAAAATTGAGCGTTTCCATTCTAATAAGATTTATAACAGTATCAACGGTTATTTGAAAATACAACTTCGCAATGGTTATGTAGATTTGATTAATAAACTGGTAGTTGCTCTTATTGTGATTGTTTTTTCTGTTTTGATTATGGTTTTTCTAACCAAATCTGCCATCGAAACACAAATCATTACCCTTGGACAAATCGTTACTTTTATTGCCTTATCGTCTAAAATTTTCTCATCGTTGAAAGGGATACTTGATGACAACATGACACTTCAGGAAAATGAAGTAATCTTGAAACGTTATTTGGACTTTGACGAACAAGCTAAAAAGGTTAATGGAAAAGGAATTAAAGATTTTAGCATCGATAAAATAGAATTCAAAAACATCAATTTTGGTTATTTGCCTAATGAGATGGTACTTAAAAACATCAACTTGAAAATTAGTAAAGGAGATAAAATTAAGGTTGAAGGTCAAAATGGTTCGGGTAAATCTACATTTAGCAAAATACTAACGACCTTGTATCATCCCCATTCGGGAGCCATACTCATCAATGACAATGATAAAAAGTTCTACAATGATGACCGAATGCGAGATAAAATATTATTGGTTACCAATGAAGACATTTTGTTTAATGATACCATTCAAAATAATATTGCGCTAGGGAAAGATATTTCGATAGCCGATATTATTGAAATGGCGAAAAAAATAAACTTCTATGATTTCATTGCCTCAAAAGAAGATGGTTTAGATTTTATTATTAACGAGAATGGTAAAAATTTATCTACTGGACAACGCAAAAAAATACTTTTGTTACGAGCCTTGTTTTCCCATGCCGAGCTAGTAATACTTGACGAAGTACTTTCGGGAATGGATATCGAATCCAGAAACAAAGTAGAATCGTTGATAAACAATGATAATGAAAAAATATACATTATCATTTCTCATGAACCTATAAACAACATTAACTTTTCCGATAAATATAAAATTACCAATGGAGAACTCAAACTTTTACAACACGAAGTCAATCAACTTTATTAAAATTCTAAACAAAATTTTAGTAGCGTTCTTGGTTATTTCCATTATTTTAATCTTTACCCTCAACATTAACGATACCGTAAGCTTTAAAGAAGGACAAATTTTTTCAGACACTCCTCAGCTTAAAATTAATGCTCCAAACGAAGTAAGGGTTTTAAAAGTATTGGTAAAGGAAGGTCAGGAAGTAAAAAAAGGCGATACCTTATTTGTTTTAGAGAACAAAAAAACCAAATCAGATTATGATGTTTTGAATACAGATGTTGCTTCAATGGAACATAAGATAAACATTATTAACAAACTGATTGAAAACACCTTAGATAGAAAAAAATCACTGATTCAATTATTAAAAATTCAATCTAAAATATATTCCACCGATCGTAAAAAAACGGAATTGGAAATCAGTTCATTGAATAACAAAATCAATCTTTCGTCGCAACAAACATCCATCCTAACGGATAAATTCAAAACCGATTCTATTTTGTATGCCAAAGGAGCCATTTCTAGATATGAAATGACGGATACTAAAAATAGAAATTTGGACGATAAAAAGGTTCAAGTAGATATCAAATCGAACTACAACATGAAAAATTATGATTTTGAGAATCTACATAACAATTACAGCCGAACAAAGAATGATTTAAAACGTAGTATTATAGATGTTGACAATCAGATTCAAAATTACCGCAGAGATGTTTTAGAACTTCAAACGATGATTAAAGATGGTAAGTACAATCTAACCTACATTGGAGACGAATTGAAAAAATTGATTATCGTTACTCCAATAAATGGGACTATTTCAAATCTTTTCAACGCCAAACAAAATGTTGAAATTGCAAACAAAAATGATTTGTTGACCATTATTGCACCTACAAAAGAAAACTTCTATGCTAAGGTAATTTTGGATGAAAAAGATTTGACCTATATTAAAAACGGGCAAGAAATTAACCTAAAATTAGATGCATACAACTATTATCGATTTGGAGCCATAAAAGGAAACATCACTTACGTTTCGCCATCAGATGTAGATAGAACATTTTATTGCCTTGCCAATATCAAGAAATACAATCCGAATATTCAACTAAAAGCAGGTTATAAACTTAAAGGTGAGGTTATTATCGAAAAGATGAAACTTTTTCAATACATCATCAAAAAATTATTTAATAAAATTGACAATAGCACGCATTAATACAACTCATGAAAAAAAGTATCCTACTAACTATAATTTTCATTTTTTCAAACAGCCTATTTGCTCAAGATGCATTGACGTTTAGTGATTGCTTGCGTCTAACACTAAAGAATAATTTAACCCTAAAAAGCGCCCTAAATAATGAAAAAATAGCATCTTACCAGTACAAATCAAGCTACGGAAAACTGCTGCCCAATGTATATGGTGAAGCCGAAAACAGAAACTCTTGGGGTAGGGAAATTGACCAAAACACCAATCAATTTGTAAATCAAGATTTGAAAATTTATTCTGGTAGAGTCAATGCGGTATTCAATTTGTTTTCAGGATTTTCGACCATTAACACCATAAAATCAACAAAAGAAGAATTAAAAATTCAAAGAATTAATGTCAAAAAAGTAGAGAATGAACTTAGCATTGATTTGGCTCAAAAATTTATTACCATACTCTATTTACAAGAAATAATCACTGCCAATAAAGAACAAATCCAGTCCAGCGAAAAACAATTGGAACTGGCTATTTTAAAATTCAATTCCGGAGTTGTTGCTGAAAGTGAAGTTTTTAAAATAAAATCCCAAAAAGCCAGAGAAGAATTAAATTTAATAACCAATGAAAATCGTTTGGTAGACAACCTGATTAGTATCAAACAACTCATGAATATTCCGCTGGAAAAGGAGATTACCCTAATCAGTCCAACTACTGAAATTAGCAAAAACAATCTGCTAGATGAAAGTCCGTATTCATTAACCAAAAAAGCAGTTGAGATTAATCCCAACTATAATTTAAGTGTTTTAAGAGAAAGCAAAGCCAGAACCAACCTCTCATTAGCACGATCATCTTTGTATCCAACCTTGAGTTTGCGATTTCTAGCGGGTTCGAATTATACTGATAATTACTTTGATGATGGTGTTTTTGTATCGAATAATGACCAAATAGATTTGAACTATTCAAGAGGTTTGCGATTGAACTTAATAATTCCTGTTTTTAGTCAAATGAATACTTATTCAAAGATAAAAACAAGCAAGATGAACTTCAAACAATCGAAGTTAGATACCGAAATAACTAAAAACAATCTTTCTAAAGAAGTTTTGAAAGCTATAGCAGATACCAAAACAGCACTAAAGAAAAATGAATCTTCTTCGCTCGGTTACGAATTCTCAAGGAAAAGTTATGAGGCTGATGCTTTAAAATTTGAATTGGGAAAAATTAACATCACCGAACTCAATGTAACTAAGATAGCTTACAACAATGCACAAGCAGAATTAATTCAATCAAAATATGAATTACTGTTTAATAATGCATTGATTAACTTTTACTTAGGTGATGAATTTAAATTATAAAATCAATACAACAACTGAATTTCTTTAAGATCAAATTCGGCTATTGTATCATCTTCTAAAAGAATTTGAAGTTTGCCAATGGCTGAAACTCCTTGAATAATTCCCATAAAGTTTTGACCCTTTGCATCTTGAAATGGCATGGGAACTCCTTTTTTAAACAAGTGGTCCGAATACTTTTGCTTCATCCCACTGGATTGCTCTTGCCAAGACTGTATGTTCGTTTTTATGCCTTCAACTATTGAAAAAAGAAGTTCTTCTTTATCGAAAAAACGATTAGAAATCGCCGCCAAAGATGATGCTCGAGGCAGATGTTCAAAATGAAGTTGATTGATATTTAATCCCAAACCTACAACAGAAAAAATTGTCCCATCATTCTTTATACTGTTCTCAATTAATATCCCACCAATTTTTTTGGTATCTGACATAATGTCGTTTGGCCATTTGATACTCAAATTGGGTATTTTGTACTCCTGCAACACCTGTATAACTGTTTGTGAAACTATAATGTTTAAGTTAAAAATCTGACTAATATCGTCTAAAAAATCTTTAATCAAAACACTCATTATTAAGTTTTTACCTATTTCAGATTCCCAAACGGCCCCCATTTGCCCTTTTCCTTTAGTTTGATTTTCTGCAGTAATAACAGTATAATTCTCAACAAATTGATCGTTCAAAATACGTTTCAAAAATTCATTTGTAGAATCTATGGCATCGAGTTTGATAAACTTCATAGGAAATAATTTGTGAAACAGAATTTAATGTTATGTTAAGGTTCAAAAATAATCACAAAAAGTGGTAACTTTGCAAACTTAGACAAAAAAATAGATGACAAAAAAGGCAATAAACAATGATGTCCTCCTAGCCAACATCATCAAAGGAATTGAAGAGGTAAAAGGAAATGATATTGACATATTAGATTTAAGAGAAATAGACAATTCTTCGTGCGATTACTTCATTATCTGCAACGGAAATTCAAATACACAAGTTAACGCCATTGTTAACTCTGTTCAAAAAACAGTTTCAAAAGCAATCAAAGACAAACCTTGGCATGTCGAAGGAACGGATAATGCCGAATGGGTTCTTATGGACTATGTGAATATTGTAGTACATGTTTTTCAAAAACACATCAGAGAATACTACAACATAGAAGGACTTTGGGGCGATGCAAAAATCACTACTATTCAAACTAAATATTAAAAGAAACTATTCATAATGGCTAACGAGAGTAAACCCAATCCCAATAAACTTAAAATTCCTTCTTGGTTAATTTATGTAGGAATCGTATTGATATTTTTCTTAATCAGTATTTTTTCTGGTGGTTCTAGTTTTCAAGAAGCAGCCAAAACTTCTTCTTCTAAATTTAATACCTTCTTGGAAAAAGGAGATGTTGAAAAAGTAATTGTTTACAACAAATCTGAAGCTGAAGTCTATTTGACACCAAATGCTTTGAAAGAACCCTATCACAAAGCGGTTGCAAAAGATTTGTTGAATCGTCCCAACACGAAAGGACCGCATTATGTTTTTGATATTGGGAATGACGAAATTTTCCAAAACAAATTGGAAACAGCGGTAAAACAAGGAAAATTAAAAGACTATAATTTTTTACCTAAAAACAATTGGTCGGATATCATTATCAGCCTATTACCCATACTAATCATCGTCGGAATATGGATTTTCATCATGAGACGAATGAGTGGCGGTGCAGCAGGCGGTGGTGGACAGATTTTCAATATTGGGAAATCAAAAGCACGACTTTTTGACGAAAAAACAGATATAAAAACCACCTTTAAAGATGTTGCTGGTCTTGAAGGTGCTAAAGAAGAAATTCAAGAAATTGTAGAGTTTTTGAAAAATCCAGAAAAATATACCAATCTTGGTGGTAAAATTCCGAAAGGAGCCTTACTTGTTGGACCTCCAGGAACTGGAAAAACACTTTTAGCCAAAGCCGTTGCTGGTGAAGCTCAGGTTCCATTCTTCTCTCTATCCGGTTCAGATTTTGTGGAAATGTTTGTGGGTGTTGGAGCTTCTCGTGTTCGGGATTTGTTCAAACAAGCCAAAGAAAAATCCCCTGCGATTATCTTTATTGATGAGATTGATGCGGTAGGTAGAGCAAGAGGTAAAAATAATATCTCTGGCGGAAATGATGAACGTGAAAATACACTGAACCAGCTACTTACAGAAATGGATGGTTTTGGAACCAATTCTAATGTGATTGTGCTAGCGGCAACCAACAGAGCCGATGTATTGGATAAAGCCTTGATGCGTGCTGGACGTTTTGACCGACAGATCTTTGTGGATTTACCAGACATTAGAGAGCGTAAAGAAATTTTTGAAGTGCATTTGGCTCCATTGAAAAAAGTAGAAGGATTAGATACCGACTTTTTAGCCAAACAGACACCCGGTTTTTCAGGTGCTGATATTGCTAATGTATGTAACGAAGCTGCCTTGATTGCCGCTAGAAATAACAAAACAGCTGTAGACAAACAAGACTTTCTTGATGCCGTTGACCGTATTGTAGGTGGATTGGAAAAGAAAAACAAAATTGTCACTCCCGACGAGAAGAAAGCCATTGCTATTCATGAAGCGGGACACGCTACCGTTAGCTGGATGCTAGAACATGCCGCACCATTGGTTAAAGTAACCATTGTTCCGCGTGGACAGAGTTTAGGAGCAGCTTGGTACTTACCAGAAGAGCGATTGATTGTTCGTCCTGACCAAATGCTAGATGAAATGTGTGCTACCATGGGAGGAAGAGCGGCAGAGAAAGTGATTTTCAACCGAATTTCTACTGGAGCATTGAGTGATTTAGAGAAAGTGACCAAGCAAGCCAGAGCCATGGTTACCATCTATGGTTTGAATGACAAAATAGGAAATGTTACCTATTATGATTCGACAGGACAAAGCGAGTATAGTTTTTCAAAACCCTATTCAGAAGAAACGGCTATGGTGATTGATAAAGAAATCTCTAACTTGATTGAAAGTCAATACGAAAGAGCCATTCAAATTCTTGAGGAAAATAAGGATAAATTAAATCAACTTGCCGATATTTTGATTGAAAAAGAAGTCATTTTTAAAGACGATTTGGAAGCAATTTTTGGCAAACGTACTTTTGACTCCAATTTACAAGAAGAAACTTCTTTGTAACTAAAAAAAACAATAATTTTAAAAAATCTTAATTCAAAAATGCTTTTGAATTAAGATTTTTTTATCTTTGGATGTTTTCAAAAACATATTAATCGTTTCAATAAAAAATATGAGTCTTTTCAGAAAATTTTTTGGTTCTGGCAATGATTCCTCCGAAGAGGAAAAAATTAGTGAATTCAACAGTTTACAAGCTAATCTATCGGCTCCTGTGGACGAAAAATTTACTTTCAATTTCAAAAAAAATGGAGGTAAGTTTTTGTATTGTGAAAATCTAACAGAACTCAAAGAACAATTTGAAAACATATTAGAAGAAAACGATTGGTTCGAAAAAGAAGCGGTTTGCTATGAACCCAAACTATTTAGTATGTTAGACGAAAACAAACTAGCGTACAACAAACCCACCAACCCGAAGTTTTTGTTGTCCAGTTGTGAAAACTTAATTGCTGATGAAGGTTCCATCCTATTTTCTTCTAATCAAATTAAGCAAAACAAGCCTAACGATTTACCCGCAAATATTGTGGTTATTGCTACAACAAGCCAAATCATTGAGAGTAAAAGTGACGGTCTTCGCGTCATAAAAAAGAAATACGACAAAGATTATCCTACGAATATCACCACCATTAAATATTTTGAGAAAGCAAAAGAAGAAGACTTCCTTCAATACGGAAGCGCACCAAAAAATCTTTATTTGCTGCTTTTAGAAGATCTCTAAGATGAACGAAACGCTGAAGAGATCCTTATCAGGTGCTGTTTATGTAATTCTATTGCTGACTTCAATTCGCTATTCTGCCGATAGTTTTTTTATTTTATTTGGAATTTTTCTGCTGCTTGCCGTTGTTGAATTTTGTGAATTGGTTCAATTACAAAAAATACTACCACTAGGTATTGCCTTGCTTTTATTTGGGTTATTTTACAAGGTTCGATTCAACAGAACCTACGATTTACTACTACTGGGCACTACCCTATTTGTATCTATAAAATCAATTGGATTTCTTTTTAGTCAAAGAAACTTCCCCATGGATTTTCTTTCTAAATATGTATATCTTTTAGGATACATCATCTTCCCTTTTATTATCATTACCAAGCTCCCTTTTGGGATTCAAGGCTATAATCCTAAAATTATCATCAGTATCTTTTTGCTGATTTGGACCAACGATACCTTTGCGTACATTGTTGGGAAATCCATGGGTAAACATAAATTATTTGAACGTATTTCTCCGAAAAAAACCATTGAAGGTTTTGTTGGAGGAGTTGTATTTGCCATATTGACTAGCCTACTCATCTCAAAATATTACATCGAAGGTGCGACAAACATTTGGATTGGAATTGCTTTTATTGTAGGTATTTTTGGAACCATTGGCGATTTAATTGAGTCCAAATTCAAGCGAATTGCAGGCGTAAAAGACAGCGGAAAAATCATGCCGGGACACGGAGGCATTCTAGATCGACTAGATAGTGTTATATTTGTAGCACCATTTGTATTTTTATTCTATCAAATTTTATATTATGTTTCATAAAGAAGGCGGAAAAATAATCCTTATTGCAACCACTTTAACCGTGGTATTCTTACTACTAGCTGATAATTTTATATCCCTATTTTGGTTACAAAAAGCGGTTGAAATTACAGTCCTATTTCTACTAATCATGATTCTTCAATTTTTTAGAAATCCAAAAAGAGAGGTTGCTGTAAATGACCATCACATCATAGCTCCAGTAGACGGAAAAGTGGTAGTAATAGAAGAAGTTTTTGAGGCTGAATACTTCAAAGACAAACGATTACAGGTTTCTATTTTCATGTCGCCCATCAATGTTCACGTGACTCGCTATCCCGTAAACGGAAAGGTCAAGTACAGTAAATACCATCCTGGTAAATATCTTGTGGCTTGGCACCCAAAAGCAAGTACCGAAAATGAAAGAACTACAATTGTAGTTGAAAATAGAATTTTTGGCGAAATTTTATACCGCCAAATTGCAGGAGCATTAGCCAAACGCATTGTGAATTATGCCGAGGAAGGCATGCAAGTAATTCAAGGAACCGATGCTGGCTTTATAAAATTTGGTTCCAGAGTAGATTTATTTTTACCTTTGGGCACTGAAATTAATGTGAAATTGAACGAAAAAGCAGTGGGCGGAAAAACCATCATTGCTATTAAATCCTAAATGACACGAAAAGATTTAGATACTCGTTTTGAAGAAGCGTTGGCCATTGCCGACGAAATGACTCAGGCGTCGTTACCCCAAGACGTTCAGTTGCGTTTGTATGCCTATTACAAACAAGCTACTTTTGGGAATCTAAGTCTAAAACAATCGTCATCAAACCACATTAGAGATGCGTTCAAGACCAATGCTTGGATGCAAATAAGCCATCTCACAGCCGACGAAGCAAAAGAATGCTATATTGAAATCATCCATTCCTTAGTAAAAAAATAACCTTTTTATGAAAATGAAACAGCTCCTACTTTTAGTTGTATTTACGTTTGTGTTGCTTTCATGTAATGATAAAAAACTAACCGAAGTAGTCGAGGTACCGCTTCCTACTGCCGAGGAAAAAATGACCATTGGTGTACCTGATGATGTAAAAGCCGAAGAGGGTGCTTTTGAAATGGTAAAACTGCCGTATTCCTATGAAGCCTTGGCACCACACATTGATGCTTTGACCATGGAAATGCATTATTCCAAACACTATCTTACCTACACCAACAACTTGAATAAGGTAGTTGCAGGAACCGAAATGGAAAATGCGACCATTGAAGACATCCTGAAAAAACTAGATGTGAGCAATGCCGATTTACGAAACAATGCTGGAGGCTACTACAACCACTCTCTATTTTGGGAATGTATGGCTCCCAAAGCAGGTGGACAACCAAAAGACACTTTAGCCACTGCTATTACTAGAGATTTTGGCTCGTTTGAGGTATTTAAAACCCAATTTGAAGATGCTGCCACCAAGCAGTTTGGCTCTGGTTGGGCTTGGTTAGTAACCGACAAAGCAGGAAAATTACAAATCACGAGTACGCAAAACCAAGACAATCCTTTGATGCCCAATGCTACGATTAAAGGCACGCCCATCTTGGCGCTTGATGTTTGGGAACACGCTTACTACTTGAACTACCAGTACAAACGCAAAAAATACATTGATGCCTTTTTCAATGTCATTAATTGGGCTAAGGTTAACGAAAAATACGAAGAAGCGATAAAATAATCATAAGTGAACGCAAGTATGAAAGTCTCCTTGTGAGGCTTTTTTTGTTATATTTGGGAATGGGAAGGTGGATGTAATTAAGTACTAATGATTGTAAATATTTGTAAATGTATTTTAGGATTAAGTATAAATCTGTAAACTTATTTTAGGACGAGACACTAAGCGCAAGCGGGCCAATGCCTAGCGCGCACATATTAGAATGCAATTTAAACAGTAAATAGAATCTAAAAAATGAAAAAAACTATTCTAATAATATCTTTTATACTAATAATAGCTTTTACGGTTTTTGGTTGTGCTGGAACAATAAATACAGTAAAATCTCCAGAACAAATTACTAAAAATTATAAAAAAGCTTATATAATTTCTACAGATAATTCTCAATATATTAAATTTAAATTTGGCATTATAACTCCTTTTGCATATATAATTCCATCAGATGATCCAGCTGTACAACACGATGTAATTGGAACTACTGCAGATGTTATAAAAAAAGAACTTGAAAAGAATGGTATTATGGCTGAAATTGGCAAAAAAGAAGATACCCCTGAAGGTTTTGATTTGATTATTCAATATTATGATACGTGGAGATGGGATTTCAAAAAAATATTAGATAAACTTGAAATCGTTTTTATTACACCTGAAGGTGATAAAGTAATTGCAAAATCAACATATAACATCTATGCAAATAAGGAGATGCATAACTTTCCAACACCTGAAAAGGAAGTTCCAAAAATGATAAAGGAATTACTCGCTAAATAATAACTGTACACTAATGCTATTACAACGTTACTAAATCACAAAAAAAAGAGGTACGATTCTAATCCTACCTCTTCTTTTTATTAACTATCTCAAAGATATTTTATTTCTTCCAGAACTTTACTGTTTTGGTTTTGCTATTATTGAATGTAACGTGCAACAAATACAATCCTGTGGATACTCCAGTCAAATCTACTTTAGTATCATTGAGTTTAGGAGAAAAGTTGCTTCCGTTCATTCCAATCACTTGAATATTTCTTATGGATTCTTTGGTGTCAATGGTCATGATGTCATCAACCAAAGTTGGGTAGACCGAAAAAGAAATGGTATCTGTTGAAAATTCATCTGTACCTAGAGTAAACCCTGTGTAGGATGTTGGAACTTCAGGCAAAGCATAACGTGAAGCGGTATAAATTTTTAATTCTCCCGGTTGCAAGTTCACATTGGTTCCCGCTGCAATCGAAGTACTTCCGTTAGCCATATAATCAAACCAACTGTTACCCGCTGGCAAGCTAATTGAAACGGCACCTGTGTAGGTTGTACCATCCGTAGGAGCATTGAAATTTCCAACCACAAAAACACGGTCGTTTCCTGAACCCCAAATCACGCTTCGAGCTGCTTTTCCTGAGCCTAAATCAGAACTAGTTGGATTACCTGAGAATACATTCGGTAAAATACGAGTACGCAATTGAATGAGCTGCCCAATTTTCTGGTAGGAATTCATTCGAGAAGAATTGGTATACCAATTCAAACTTTCTGGAATTGGTTTTGGGTCCGTTCTATTCCCTGCTGCACCTGCTGCATTGCTGAAAATACTGTAATCGTAAGCCAATTCTTGGAACATCCACATCATGTGCGAACCGTTTAATAAAACATTAAAGGCGGTATTTAGCGGTGCTCTATTACTGAAACCTGCAACTGTTTTTATTGTGGCTCCATTACCAAACATTTTGGCTTTGTACATATTTCTTTCTTCATCGTGACTTTCGCAGTAAGTCAAAAAGCCATCTTGATTCGAACTGTTCAAATCATCTCCTTCTTTCAACCAACCCATAGCCGTTTGCTCATAGCTTTTGGTATTGTTTAGATGACACATCATTCCAAAGTTGATGTAATTTTGTCGTTCCCCAGAAGTTTCTTCCCAGTGTTCTAGAATAAAATAGGCATTTGGATTACCAGCTTTTACACCATTGTTGAAATAATCGAACATGATTTCGGTACGATTACTGCAGTTAGAACCACAAAATCCATGTGAAATATCCATACGGTATCCATCTACTTTGTATTCGTCAATCCAATACTTAAGTGCACGTTTAAACATAGTACGTGTTGGACCAAAATTATGATCGTAATCTTGATTTACGCTTGAACCGTGTGGAGCAAATTGGTTGAACCATGGATTATTGGTAGCAATAGAATTGGTTCCCCAATACATTTTAGCTTGTGGTGCTGCCCCAGTTGCATGATTGAATACCATGTCTAAAATTACGGCAATACCGCGTTTGTGGCATTCGTCAATTAACTTTTTCAAATCGTTTTCAGTCCCGTAGGATTTGTCAACCGAAAAATAATGTGTTGGATTGTATCCCCAGCTGATATTCCCTTCGAACTCGGTCACGGGCATAATTTGAATGGCATTGACTCCTAAATTTTGAAGATAATTCAATCTGTCAGTAACAGCCCCAAAAGTGCGTAGTGCAGAAAAATCATTAACCCACAACTCATAGATTACTAAATTATCCTTGTTAGGTTTCACAAAATTCAATGTTTGAGAACTCCAATTGAACTTGGGCTTGTTTGTTTGCAATACCGATACATAACCATCGCCTTGTGTTGGATAGGTTTTTAAATTTGGATACCGTTGCTTCGGTTCCCATTGGTCATCAGGATGAAGTACTTTCTCTGAGTAGGGGTCGCTAATTTTGACCATTTTCGTTCCCGTTTTCACTGCATATTGAAAAGCATACTCTACTCCAGATTGTAAACCTGTAAGTTCAATCCACCAGTAGCCTGTATCTCCATCTCTTTTTAATTGATAGGCATTTGAAATCGCCCAATTATTAAAATCTCCAATAACAAAGACATTATCAGGCAATACATTGCTTCTGTCTTTGGCGTACAAACAGAGGTGCGCTTTAGTATTATCAGTAGTATTATATGTTATTCCTTCTAGTAAACCTGAAGGTCTAGGAACATTTTCAGAACTAGAAATGATAGCGACTGATCGAGTATCACTAGCTGTTTTAGTTCCAGAAGTGGCCTCTACGGTGTATACATAATCGCCTGTTGTGTTTAAAACTTCACTATGCGAAATCGTTGTAGCATTTGTAGCCGTTTGAACCGTAACACCATTCTTTTTAATCACTAAATTTGATGAACTAGTAGCATCAGCCGAAAAATTAACCGTACTTCCAGAAGCTATAGCACCAGATGAAGAGGTAGGTGCAAACTTAACACTAAGCTCTCCTGCGGGTGCAATCGTTATAAAGAAGTCTCCTCCAGAAGACGTTTTTCCTTCTTTTGTGCCCGCTGGTCCATCGTTAAATACCATCGATAATTCCTGATATTTTCCTGGACAATTGGTAAAATAATTGTACATGTTATCGATAGTCAAGACCCATTTGGTTCCTTCTTTAACCAGTTTGTGTTTGACTAAACCGCTTCTCCAAGTGGGAGCGCATTGCCATTTGGTACCGCCTATGGTAACACCAATGTGAGCATAACAATTGGTTGCAGTAGCCATAGCACCTCCTGCAGGATCATAGGTAATGGTTATTATTCCTGTATAATCATCCGTAATAATAGCTGGTACTGTTGTTACGGTTTGAGCTGAAAGTGCCCAACAGAAAGTAAACGAAAGAAAAAGAAAAAGTTTTTTCATTGGTTAGTTATTTAATTTTGAGATATTTAAAGCGTATTTATTTCAT
>Ga0315904_10007753_pt1 | contig 14353 bp, 12 predicted proteins | sample LakEriMetagenome_6_FD_203529 | JGI IMG/M metagenome (GOLD analysis project Ga0315904, IMG submission 203529) | Freshwater fungal communities from buoy surface, Lake Erie, Ohio, United States - Buoy 12 MA120 | ecosystem: Environmental > Aquatic > Freshwater > Lake | place: USA: Lake Erie, Ohio... | reverse complement strand
CCCGGCCAAGACACTCAAGGAGTTCGTGGACCAGGCCAAGGCCAAGCCCGGGCAGGTGAGCTTTGCCTACGCCAGCACCTCGCAGCAGGTGTCCTCGGAGATGCTGTCCAGCATGGCCGGCGTCAAGATGAACGCCATCCCCTACAAGAGCGGCCCCAACGCCATGACCGATCTCATCGGCGGCCAGGTCAACATGTTCACGGCCGACTTCGCCGTGACCGTGCCGCAGCACAAGGCCGGCAAGATCCGCGGCCTGGCGGTCACCTCCAGCAAGCGCGTGGCCGTGGTGCCCGAGCTGCCCACGGTCAATGAGGCCCTGGGCCTGAAGGACTATGAGCTGATCGCCTACTTCGCCGTCTTCGCGCCTGCGGGCACGCCGGCCGACGTCATCGCCCGGCTGAACCAGGCGGTGAACGCCGCGGCCAACAGCAAGGACATCCAGGACAAGTTCGCCCCGAACGGCTTCTCCGTGGAACCTGGCACGCCCGAGGCCCTGGCCCAGCGCAACCGCACCGAGACCGCCAAGTGGGAAAAGGCCATCCGCGAGGCGAAGATCGAGGCGCAGTGATCGGCGGCCAGGACAGATCCGAGGCCCGCTGGCTAGCGGGCGGGCAGGTCTGCAAGGCGGCCCAGAGCCTCGCCGGCGGCAGTGCCGCTCATGCCGCACTCGCGGGCAGTAACGGCACCGTCAAGGGATCGTAGGGATACAGCCACTCGTTGCGCGACTTGGCAATGTTGCGGTCGTGGAAGGCTTGTCGCATGGCGTCGGCGTTATCGATCTGGTAGAGCTGCCCCATCTCGGTCGACTCTTCGACCACACGCCGCGTGCGCGGGGCGCGGTGCTGCTCGTACACGCGCAGTCGCTGTTCAAGTGGCAAGTCCAGTTCCAGGGCGCGCGCCAGCACTCCGGCGTCTTCGATGGCCATGGCCGCACCTTGTGCCATGTAAGGCAGCGTGGAGTGAACCGCATCACCCAGCATCGTGATGCGCGGCGTGCTCCACACCATCGCCGGTACACGGTTGTTCAGGGCCCAGCGGTAGCACTGATCGTGGTCGGCCGCCTCCACCACGGCTCGTACCATCGGGTGCCAGCCGGCATAGTCCTGATCCAGCTCGGACCAGGGCCGGGCCGAAGTCCAAGACTCATCTTCCCAGGGCCTGGCCACGCAGCCCACAAAGTTGATGAGCTGACCGCAACGCAGGTAGTACATCACCCCGTGGTTGTGCGGGCCGCACCAGATGGTCGAGACCACGTCCGTGCGCAGCGCTTGGGGAATGCGCTCCACGGGCACCAGGACGCGCCACGCCACCTGCCCGGTGAAGACGGGCTTGTCGGCGCCCAGCACATGCTGGCGCACCACGGACTTCACGCCGTCCGCACCCACCACCAGGTCGGCGCGCAGGCGCTCGCCGTTGACCAGTTCCACTTCCGCCGCCTCATGGTCTTCGTGAACCTGCCGCACGGTCGCGCCCAGGCGCACGGCATCCGGCGCCACGGCGCGCAGCGTTTGCACTAGCGCGTCGTGCAGGTCACGGCGATGCATTTGGTAGTAGGCCGCGCCGTGCTTCTCGCGGTGCGCCTCACCCAGTGGAATGCGGTGCAGCAGTTCACCAGAATTGAAGCGGCGGAACTCGAAGGCCTTGGGCTTGACGCCGGTGGATTCCAGTGCAGGCTCCACGCCCACCGCCTGCAGCACCTTGACGGCGTTGGCACTCATCTGAATGCCGGCACCGACTTCGCCAAGCGCCTGGGCCTGCTCGACCACGCGCACCTGGTGTCCCCGCTGAACCAGCCGGATGGCCGCCGTGAGGCCGCCGATGCCGGCACCGACGATCAGGATGTCCATGAATCCGCCCGCTGTTTTCTATAAAAGATACGGCATTGTATTTATGAAAACTTCTCACCATCCAGCGCTCACCCGGTTCGCTCGGACACCAGTTGGTGCCGAGTGCCGCCATGGCCCCCGTCGTTGGAAATCAACTCACGCCGCGGGCGTGCAGCCAAGCTCGTGCGAGACCGCCTGCGTCACCCGGATGAGCTCCGGGGCCAGGCGTTCGATGACTGCGTCGGTCAGGCGGCTGGCCGGTCCGCGGATGGCCAGGCAACCCTCGAGCGCGCCGCTGCGCCCGAAGACACCTGCAGCCAGGGCGCGGATCCCCGTGACGCATTCTTCGTTGTCCAGGGCCCAGCCCCGGACACGGACCCGCTTGACTTCAGCGCGCAGTTTCTCGGGGCTGGTGATGGTGCGCGGTGTCAACCCGGGCAAGCCCGTGACGAGCACTTCGTCGAACAGTGACGGCGGGCTGAAGGCCAGCATCACCTTGCCCGAGGCCGTGGTGTGCAAGGCTTCTGCATCGCCGACATTGGCAGTCACCCGCATTGGTTGGCGGCTTTCCAGGGGCAGCGAAACCACAGTCTCCGTGCCCCGACGAACGGCGAACATGACCGTCTCTTCGCTGAACTTCCGCAGCTTTTCCATCCACGGCCGCGCCAGTTCGCTGGCCGGCACTTCGCGCAGATCTTGGCTGGCCAGCCCGATCAGGCCTGGCCCGAGTCGGTACTTCTTGGTCGCAGGGTCCTGCACGAGAAAGTCTTCGGCCGCCAGCGTGCGCAGCAATCGGTAGGCGATGACCTTGTCCATGCTCAGCAGTCGAGCGACGTCGCTGGCCCCCAGGTCGCCCGCGGCTGGCGTGAACTGCTTGAGGATGGCGAGCGCTTTGGCGACGGTCTTGCTCATGGCAGGCAGCAGATGGGCGTAAATGGGATGGCGTGACTGTATTTGAAACACAAGGTCAGCGTCTCGACGTCCATTCAGGCTCCCAACCTCAGAAACCAAGGTTTACCCTATTTCTTTTATTGAAACTGTGAATGTACATTTCGACACGCTAATCCAGATGATTTCGTCACCGCGCATGCCAACACCCTGGCAGCGAGAACCACCGTCATGAACGTCAGCACCGATCAACCCGTGCCCACTCTCGCCCAGCGTCTGTCCATGGTCGAGCGCATGCTGATCATCCGGCGGGTCGAAGAACGCCTGGGCGCCGACTTCAAGGCCGGCAAGCTGATCGCCGGCGTGCACCTCTACAGCGGCCAGGAAGCTGTCGGGGTGGGTGTCTGCGAGCACCTGGGCGACAGCGACTGGATCGCCAGCAATCACCGCGGGCACGGGCACTTCCTGGCCAAGGGCGGCGACGTGCGGGCCATGATGGCGGAGATCCATGCCAAGGCCACTGGCGTGTGCAAGGGCATGGGCGGCACGATGCACGTGGCCGACCTGGCCAAGGGCATCCTGGGGGCGAACGGCATCGTTGGCGGAGGCATCAGCCTGATCTGCGGTGCGGCGTATTCGCAGATGCTGCAGGGCAAGGGCCAGGTGGCCGTGGCCTTTTTCGGCGACGGCGCGTCCACACAGGGCGTGATGAGCGAGGCGCTGAACCTCAGCGCGCTGTGGAAGCTGCCGATGATTTTTGTGTGCGAGAACAACCTGTTCTCGGAGTTCTCGCGCTCGGACACCGTGGTGGCTGGGCGCATCATGGACCGCGCGCTGGCCTACGGCGTGCCCGCGGTGCAGATCGACGGCAACGACATCGACGCGGTGTGGGTCGCCGCTGGCCAGGCCGTGCAGCGCGCGCGCGCAGGCGGGGGTCCGACCTTCATCGAGGCCTTCACCTACCGCATGGCGGGGCATGTGGAGGCCGAGACCGGATTTCTGCAGGGCGCGCAGTACCGCAGCTCTGAAGAAGTCCAGGCCTGGGCCACACGAGACCCCATCGAACGCGCCCGCGACCGACTGCTGCAGATGGCCCTGGTCACGCAGGCACAGTTGTCCGACATCGAGGCCCGCGTGGCGGCCCAGGTGGAAGATGCCGTGCAGTTCGCCATCGACAGCCCGCTGCCGCCACCCGGTCAGGCGCTGCAGTTCATGTTCGCCTGAGGATGCCCGCACCATGACCAAACGACGCCTTATCCAGGCGATCAACGATGCCCTGGTGGAAGAGATGACGCGCGATGAACGCGTCATCCTGTTCGGAGAAGACGTTGAGATCAGCCTGTTCGGCGACACCCGTGGCCTGGCGCAGCGCTTTGGCCCTGCGCGCATCCGCAACACGCCGATCTGCGAGACGCTGATCACCGGCATGGCGCTGGGTGCCGCCGCGGCCGGGCACCGGGTGGTGGCGCACATGATGTTTGCCAATTTCACCTACACGGGCTTCGACTCGATCGCCAACCAGGCGGCCAAGCTGCGTTACATGACTGGCGGGCAGGCCCGGCTGCCTGTGACCTACGTGGCGGCCTATGGCGGCGGCCGCTCGATCGCTGCGCACCACTCCGACACGCCCTACCCGCTGCTGATGAACCTGGGTGGCATCCGCGTGGCCGTGCCTGCGACGCCGGAAGATGCCAAGGGACTGATGAAGGCCTGTATTCGCAGCGACAGCCCGGCCTTTTTTCTGGAGGCAGGCGGCCGGGGTGGCGAGCTGGGCGAGGTGCCTGACGGCGACTACGTCACGCCCTGGGGCCAGGCCGCGGTGCGCTGCACGGGCAGTGACGTGACAGTGGTAGCCATCGGTTCGATGGTCAAGCTCGCCTTGGCGGCCGCTGACTTGCTGCGCAGCGAGCACGGTATCCACGCCGAAGTCATTGACCCTCGCACGCTGGTGCCACTGGATGAGGCCTGCATCCTGGCCTCGGTGGAAAAGACCGGTCGCCTGGTGCTGGTCGACGAGTCCCGCGACAGCTGCAGCGCCGCCAGCCACATCGCCGCCGTTGTCGCCGACAAGGCCTTCGGCGCGCTGCGCGCGCCCATCCGCCGGGTCACTGTGCCCGATGTCGCCATGCCCTATGCCCCGAACCTCGAGCGGCTGGTGATGCCCAGCGTCGATCGCATCGTTACCACCGTCAAGGACCTGCCACACCGCCGCGCCTGAAGCCATGAAAGTCAACCTCAAACTCTCCCGTGTCGGCATGAACATGGAATCCGCCACCGTCAGCGTCTGGCACAAGAGCCCCGGCGACAGCTTTCGCAAGGGCGAGCCGCTGTACGACATCGAAAGCGAGAAGGTCACCATGGAGATCGAAGCGCCCTGCGATGGCAGGCTGTTGCTGATCACGGTGCCGGCAGGCGGGGAGGTCACCGTCGGCGGCAACGTGTGCACCATCGACACAGAGTTGTCTGCATGAGCACTGCACAACCATCACTTGGCGAAGCGGCCCCCCGTACCGCGGATCTGGCCGAGCGTGCGGCGCGGGTCATGCCGGGCCGGCAAAGCAACCTGCGGGCGCAACCGGAACCCTCGGTGTTCATCGAGCGAGCGCTGGGTCAGCGCCTGTGGGACGTCGACGGCAGGGAGCTGATCGACTTCGCCATTGGCATGGGACCGGGCATCTGGGGCCACGGCAACCGCGAGTACCAGGATGCCCTGCACTCACAGCTCGAGAAGGTGTTCGTGGTGGCCTCCGGCATGCTGCAAACCGAGCCCGAGGTGCAGCTGGCCGAGCGAATCGTCGAGCACGTGCCCTGCGCTGACCGCGTGCGCTTCGTCACTACCGGCTCCGAAGCCGTGCAGATGGTGGTGCGCCTGGCACGCGCCTTTACCGGCAGGCGCCACTTCGTGCGCTTCGAAGGCCATTACCACGGCTGGTTGGACAACGTCCTGGGTGGCCGCCTCAATGACGAGGCGGGTGCGCCACCGCACGCTCTGGAGAACCCGGCCGACCCGATGCACACCGAGGGCCGCGCCGAGTTCGCGATGCGCGAGTCGTTCAAGATCGCGTGGAACGATGCCGAGGCACTGGAGGCCCTGTTCAAGGCGCATGGCCATGACATCGCGCTCGTGCTGATGGAAGCCGTGATGACCAACGGGGGCTGCTGCATTCCGCGCCCGGGCTACCTGGAGCGGGTTCGGGAGCTGTGCACCGAGTACGGCGTGGTGTTCTGCATCGACGAGGTCATCACCGGGTTCCGCATGGGGCTCGGCGGGGCCCAGGGCCACTACGGCGTGACGCCCGATCTGGCCAGCTTCGGCAAGGCCATCGCAGGTGGCATGCCGCTGGCAGCGGTGGCTGGGCGCGCCGACATCTTCGAGCTGCTGCGCACCAATGCCGTGGTGGGCGCAGGCACCTTCAATGCTGCGCCGATGAGCATGGCCGCCGGCCTGACGACGATGCAGATGCTCGAGCGCGACAACGGTGCCGCCTACCGACACATCGACGCCATGCAGGCGCATTTCATGACCGAGTTCGGGCGGCTGGGCCGTAAGCACGGCCACGAGCTGCTGGTGCAGGGCGTACGTGGCGTCTTCTGCGTTCACTTCACCGCATTGCCGGTGGCCTATTCGGCACGTGATCTCGCGGCGCACGCCGACCGTGCCAAGTCCGCTCGGCTGAGGGCAGCACTGATCGAAGAAGGTGTCTACGCAGGGCGCGGTGACCGCTACTTCGTCTCGGCCGGGCTCACGGCCCCCGACCTGGAGGAGGGGCTGGCCAGAATCGATCGTGCCTTGGCACGTATTTGACCGGTCAGGGACCGCCAATGAGCAGTTCGACTCTGGCCTCCTCCGTGTTCCGGCAACTGCCCCGCGTGCAGCAGAACGCGCAGGCGGGTGCGCCGATGGCCCTGGTGCTCGCATTCGACGTGAGCGTGCCCGGCACACTGGAGTTGCTCGCCGTGGGCGAAGGGCCGCCGCTGGTCTACCGCTGGCCGGTCGAGCCCGGCGCCCAGACGCTGCCGGTCATTGGCCTGAAGCCTGCGCGGCACTACCGGTTCTATGTGTCGCTGCTGGACGCTCGGGGGCAAAGGGTCGCCGCCGAGCCTCAAAGCGTGCAGACGCCCGCGCTGCCGCTGCCCAGCCTGGACTTTCCGCCACTGCGGGTAAACCGAGCCGAGCGCGCCCGAATGGAGCCCGGCCTGACCTTGCTGAGCGTGCGGCGGCGCGCACTCGGCCGGTCGCACCGCATGACGCCCGAGCAGCGCCGCTTCACCACCGAGTGGGGCCTGATCCTGGCGCTCGACGAGGATGGTGACATCGTGTGGTTCTACCGCAGCCCCTCGCGCATTGCCGGGGTGGCCGCACTGGACAACGGCCACCTGTTCTTCCACACCGCTCGCAACAGTCCGACCGAGATCGACTGGCTGGGTCGCACCCTGCGCTGCTGGGGCGCCGCTCTCGGGCCGAACCCGATGCCCGCTGGAGCCATTCCGGTGCAGGCGGTGACGCTGCATCACCAACCGGACGCGCTGCCCAACGGCAACTTCCTGTCGCTGAATGCCGTGCCGCGCCGCATCGAGGGGTACTACACGAGCGAAACCGACGCCACCGCGCCCCGCCTCGCCCAGTGGGTGATGGGTGATGAGGTGATCGAATTCAACCCGCAGGGCGAGGTAGTGTGGCGCTGGAACAGCTTCGACCACCTAGACCCGTTCAAGATCGGCTACGACACGTTCTGGTCGTACTGGTGGGTGCGCGGTTTCCCGCAGCACCTGGACTGGACGCATGGCAATGGCGTTCACCACGACCCGCGCGACGATTCGGTGCTGCTGTCGTTGCGCAACCTCGACGCGGTGCTCAAGATTGACCGGCCAAGTGGCGAGATCCGCTGGATCCTGGCCCGCGACATCGGCTGGTCCGAAGCATTACGGGCCAAGTTGCTGAAGCCCATCGGTGAGCAGTTCATCTGGCCGAGTCACCAGCACAACCCGCGCCTGACACCCGACGGCCACGTCGTGATGTTCAACAACAACGTGCACCAGGCCATCCCCTTCACTGGCGAGCGCGTGAAGAGTGCGGCCGAGTCGCTGAGCCAGGCGGTTGTCTACGAAATCGACGAGACCGCGCGCACGGCTCGCATGGTCTTCGCCACGCCAGCCGATCCGAAAGAGGGCATGGTCAGCTTCGCCATGGGCGATGCGCATGTGCTGCCACACACCGGCAACGTGTTGGTTGACTTCTCGCTGTGCTACCCAGGTCTGCAGATCGAGACCTTCGATGCCAACGACCTGACCCGGGTGTATCCCGACGACTTGCCGTCGACCCCGCGTATCCGGGAGTACGCGCTCGATGACCCGTTGCAGCCGGTATTCGACGTCGAGGTCGTGCCGCTGCACGATGTGGTGCAGATGGAGGTGTTCGGCGTCACCCGCGTGGCGGTGCCGGCAAGGATGGCAGGAGAGACACCGGCATGAAGATCAGGAGCCAGGTCGATTTTTGGTCAGGCATCGTCTTCCTCGTGGTCGGCTTGGCTTTTGCAGTTGGTGCCACCGAGTATCGGATGGGCACCTCGGCACGTCCGGGCCCAGGCTACTTCCCGCTCGGGCTGGGCGTGCTGCTGGCGCTGGTCGGCCTGGTCGTGCTGGTGGGTGCCCTGGGCCATGAGCCCGACGAGGGCGAGCGCATAGCGCCGCCGGTGTGGCGACCCCTGCTGGTGGTGGTGGGCGCGGTGCTCGCTGCGGGCTTCTTGCTGCCGCGTGCCGGCATGCTGCTCACGCTGCCACTGGTGATCGTGCTCACCGCGCTGGCCAGCAGCGAGTTCAGGCTGCGCGAGGCGCTCGGTCTTGCGGCCGTGCTCACCACGGGCAGCTGGCTGCTGTTCGTCGTGGGCTTGAAGCTGCGCATCCCGGTGATGCCCACCGTGTTTTGACAAGGCCGGACGATGGACCTGTTCTCCAACTTGGCCACCGGATTCGGCGTCGCACTCAGCCTGCAGAACCTGGCCTTCGCGCTGGGCGGCGTTTTCATTGGCACGCTGATCGGGGTGCTGCCGGGGTTGGGCCCGGTGCCGGCGATAGCGATGTTGCTGCCGTCGATCTACACCCTGGATCCGACCGCGGCTCTGATCATGCTGGCCGGCGTTTACTACGGGGCGCAGTACGGCGGATCCACCACCGCCATCCTGATCAATCTGCCAGGTGAATCGAGCTCGGTCGTCACAGCCATCGATGGTTACCAGATGGCACGACAGGGCCGCGCCGGGCCGGCGCTGGCGGTGGCCGGGCTGGGTTCGTTCTTCGCTGGTTGCGTAGGCACGCTCGTGCTGGCGGGCTTCGCGCCCGCGCTGGCTGGCATCGCATTCGCCTTCGGGCCGGCGGAGTACACCGCCTTGATGTTGGTCGGCATCGTCGGTGCCGTGGTGCTGGCCTCGGGATCGGTGATCAAGGCCGTCGGCATGGTGCTGCTGGGTCTGCTGCTGGGGCAGATCAACACAGACGCCTTGTCCGGTGTCGAGCGCTTCAGTTTCGGTATCCCCGAGTTGACCGACGGGCTGGGCTTCGTGGCGGTCGCCATGGGGCTGTTCGGCTTTGGCGAAATCATCGGCAACCTGAATCAACCACCGCAGTCGCGCGATGTCTTCACACGCGAAGTGAAGAACGTGTGGCCCTCGCGCGAGGACTTCCGGCAGGCCATGCCGGCCGTGTTGCGCGGCACGGCGCTCGGCTCGGTGCTGGGCGTGCTGCCGGGCGGCGGCGCCATCCTGGCTTCGTTCGCGGCCTACACACTGGAGAAGCGGGTCTCCAGCACGCCGGAACGCTTCGGCAAAGGCGCCATCCAGGGCGTGGCCGGGCCCGAGAGCGCCAACAACGCGGCCGCGCAGACCTCGTTCATCCCGATGCTGACGCTGGGCATTCCGCCGAACCCGGTGATGGCGCTGATGATCGGCGCGATGGTGGTGATGGGCATCACGCCGGGCCCGAAGGTGATGACCGACAACCCCGATCTGTTCTGGGGCCTGATCGCCTCGATGTGGATCGGCAACCTGATGCTGATTGTTCTGAACCTGCCCTTCGTCGGCATCTGGGTGAAGCTGCTGACGTTGCCTTACCGGTTCCTGTTCCCGTCGATCGTGTGCTTCTGCGTGATCGGCCTGTACACGCTGTCAAACAACAACTTCGACATCTACCTGGCGGGTCTGTTCGCGGCGATCGGCTTCGCCTTCATCAAGCTGCGCTGCGAGGCCGGCCCCCTGCTGCTGGGCATGGTGCTGGGGCCGATGCTGGAGGAGAACCTGCGCCGCACCCTGCTGGTAGCCCGCGGCGACTGGAGCGTGCTGTTCACGCGCCCGATTTCGGGCACCTTGATCGCGCTGGCAGCCGTGATGCTGCTGGCCGCCATGTTGCCGGCCGTCAGGCAGCGCCGCGACCACGCGTTCCGTGATTGAGTGCACCGACACCCCGCGATCCGCACCAGCCACACACCTCAACCCTGTTTCCTACCCCCAAAAGGAGTTCTGTCGATGAAACGTCTCTACGCACTGGCCAGTGCCGTCATGGCGGCCGCCTTGTTCGCTGCGCCGGGTGCCGCCTCGGCGCAGAACCGCATCTTCGTCGGCACCGTGGCCGGATCCGATCTCGATGGCCTGGCGCGCCGTGTGGCCGAGGTGCTGGCCGCCAGCGATGGCGCGCGCTGGATCGTCGAGAACCGGCCAGGTGCCGGTGGCGCTCTGGGCTTCGAGGCGCTCAAAGGCGCGCCGGCTGACGGGACAACGCTGCTGATGGCGCCGTCCGGGGCCTTGACCCTGGCGCCGCACACACGCGGCAACCTGAAGTATTCGCTGGCGGACGTGGCGCCGGTATCACGCGTGGCTGCATTCGACGTCGCTTACATCGTCAGTGCCAAAGTGCCGGCAACGACGCTCAAGGCCTACTTCGACTGGGTCAAGCAGGACAGCGCGCGCGCCGTCTTTGCCACGCCACAGTTCGGCGGCATTCCGCACATGTTTGGCATCAAGCTTGGCCGCGCGGCGGGCGTGCCGCTGGACAACGCGGCCTATCGTGGAGGCGGCTCGCAACTCATCACCGATGTGGTGGGCGGGCACGTGCTGGCCGCCTCATCGGGTGTGGCTGAGTGGCTGCGCGAGCACCAGGCCGGCACCGTGCGCATCCTGGCCACCAGCGGCATGAAGCGCGCACCCCAGCTGCCCAACGTGCCCACCTTCCAGGAGCTGGGCTACAAGGACCTGACCGCGTCGATCGCCTACCTCCTGCTGGCGCCAGCACCAACGCCCAAGGCGACCATTGATTCGATTGCAGCGCGTGTGGCCAAGGGTCTGGCCGACCCCAAGCTGCGTGAAGCGCTCACGGCACAGGGCTTCGTGGTCGACGGCACGACGGCCCCAGCGACCGTGGCTGCCGACCTCAAGGCGGAACACAAGCTGTGGGGCGACATGATCAAGGAGACCGGGTTCAAGATGCCCAACTGACGGCCGGCCCCGCGACGCCCAAGCGGCCGCAAGGCTGCCACACGCCGCGGCATGAAGTGCCGCCTCCGGGCCTCAGGGTTTGTCAGGAGGGATCTTTAAAGACGTACCGATTTACGCAATTGCGTTGCGTTTATAGAATTGACTACACACAACCTGTCAAGTGCAACGCCACGACTCCAAGGAGCCATCCCATGTTCAGCCAACAACTACGTTTCGCATCAATCACCGCCGTACTTTGCTCGCTGGCGTCAATGGGCGCTCAGGCCCAGGTCACCATCTCTGGCGCCATGGACATGAGCGTCGAGGCGGTGAACACGGGGGACCCCAACGGCAAGATCAAGCAGCTGGGATCGGGCACGGTGACCTCCAGCCGCGTCGTCTTCTCAGGTCGTGAAGACATGGGCGGTGGATTGGCGGCCTTCTTTCGCCTTGACATGGGCATCCGCTCCGACTCGGGAGACATGTTGCCGGGCGCCAATGCCGGCTTCGGCCGTACGTCCATCGTGGGCCTTGACAGCCGGAAGTGGGGTCAACTGGCCCTCGGCCGCACGGGCACGCCCTTGACGCCCATGCTGATTCAGACCGACTTCGGTAGCGTCGGCTACTACGGCAACAACGGCAGCATCAGCCAGAACCTGATCGGCCGCGCCACCAACGGCGTCTTCTACACCTCGCCGGACATGGGTGGGCTGACAGTTCGGGCGGTCGCCTCGGCCGGTCTGGAGAACAGCACCGCGCCGAAGGACCAAGGGCGCCTCATCGGCCTGGGCGGCTACTACCGCGCGGGCAAGCTGAATCTGGCAGCTGCCTACCAGAGCAGCAAGGAACGCACCGCAACCGGCACCAACTTTGCGGTAGATAACCAGACGGAAGCCGGCATCGGAGGTCGCTATGACTTTGGCTGGGTGGCGGTCAATGCCGGTTGGTACAAGATCCACCAAGTCACACCGGTGGCATCGCGTGACCGCGCCATTCCCAGCGACAACACCACGTCCTACTGGCTCGGTGCCGTGTTCCCTGTGGGCCCGCTGGGCAAGCTGGGCCTGCAGATGGGACAGACCAAAGGTGACTTCAAGGCTGCTGGATTGCCCGAGCCCAAGGGCACCACGATGGCGGCCTACTACAACCACAGCCTGTCCAAGCGCACCAGCCTGTACGTCAACTACGCCCGCGTCGACAACAACGCCGGGTCCAAGCTCAGCCTGATTCCCGCCGCGTACTTTGCGCGGGTGCGCCCGGCAATCAATGGGTCGGATCCGAGCGCACTTGCGGCCGGCGTCGTCCACCTGTTCTGACCGCGGCATCAGGCCTGCAACACTGCCCTTCGGTGCTCGGTGTGGTTGAACGGGCCTTTCAACGCGTCGCAGACATGGAAGGGTTTGCGAAGATCACCACCCCGTTCCAGCATCAAGGCCGTGGCATTGCATCGGGCCTGGCTCAGCCAGGCCTGCTGATGACCAAGGGCGCGGGAATCAAGCCCGAGTGAGCGCCGCACTGGCACGGTGCCAGCCCACGCTCCTTCCACAAGCCCCTGTCATGAGGCCCGCATGAAGTTACAAGGCAAGGTTGCACTCGTCACCGGTGGCGCCACGGGTTTGGGCAGCGCATTTGTGCAGCGTCTGTTGGCCGACGGCGCCAGGGTGGCGATCGGGGACCTGCGTGGCGCGCAGGAAGCGGCGTGTGCTCACGACGCCACGAACCGTCAGTGTCTGGGTGTGGTGATGGACGTAGCCGACGAGGCTTCGGTCCAGGCTGCGGTGCGGGCGGTGGAAGCCAGTCTGGGCGGCGTTGACATCCTGATCAACAACGCTGCCTTGTTTTCCACGCTGGTGAACAAGCCCTTTGAAGAGTACTCGGCCGACGAGTGGATGCAGGTCATGCGCGTGAACACGCTCGGGCCCTTCAACTGCGCCAAGGCCGTGGCACCGCACATGAAAGCGCAGCGCTGGGGTCGCATCATCAACGTGGCATCCACTGCCGCGCTCAAGGGTCTGGCCAACATGGCGCACTACGTGACCAGCAAGGGCGCCGTCATCACCTTCACGCGTGTGCTGGCGCGAGAACTGGGCGCCTGGAACATCACCGCCAACGCGCTGGCCCCGGGCCTGACGCTGTCCGACCAGATCCTCAAGAACGATGACCACATGGCGAAGTTCGGTGAGGCCATACGCAAGTCACGGTCCATTCAGCGCGATGCCTTGCCCGACGACCTGGTGGGCACGGTGAGCTTCCTGGCCAGCGACGACGCCGCCTTCATGACGGGGCAGACGCTGTGTGTCGAAGGTGGTGCCGTCTTTGTCTGATCGGCCATGACGCAGGCCCCGCTGCGAAACCTGCTGTTCGTGATGAGCGACCAGCTGCGCTGGGACCACCTGGCCTGTAATGGCCACCCCAGCATCCGCACGCCAAACCTGGATGCGCTGGCCGCACGCAGCGTTCGCTTTGACGCCGCCTTCGTGCAGGCCGGGGTGTGCGGCCCCTCGCGCATGTCCACCTACACCGGGCGCTACGTGGGTTCGCATGGCGTCACCTGGAACCGCGTGCCGCTGCCAGTCGAGCAACCCACCCTGGGTGACTACCTGGCCGCGGCAGGCCGCAAGCTCCACCTCGTCGGCAAGACCCATGTCATTGCCGACACTGCGGGCCTGCAGCGCCTGGGAGTGCCACCCGGCTCACCCGCCTGGCGCCACCATGCCAGCGGCGGCTTCGTCGAAGTCGACCGCATCGAAGGCCACGGCCCCCCCGGCGCAGAGAGCGGCTATGCCGAGTATCTGCGTGCGCACGGCTATGCCGGTGCCGACCCCTGGACCGAACACGTGGTGGGCGCAGATGGCCCCGGTGGCACCACGGCCAGCGGCTGGTTCCTGCGCAACGTGCACCTGCCCGCCCGTGTGGCCGAGGAACACTCCGAGACGGCCTACGTCACCGGCCGCGCGCTGCGCTTCCTGGCCGAGCAGGGTGCGCAGCCCTGGGCCCTGCACCTGTCCTACGTGAAGCCGCACTGGCCCTATCTGGCACCGGCCCCCTACCACTGCCGTTACACCGCCGACGACATGCTGCCGGTGAAGAAGCGCGCCAGCGAGCTTGACGCGCCGCACCCAGTAGTGGCGGCCTACATGCAGATGGAGGAGTCGCAGACCTTCGCGCGTGACGAGG
>Ga0315904_10007752_pt1 | contig 14354 bp, 11 predicted proteins | sample LakEriMetagenome_6_FD_203529 | JGI IMG/M metagenome (GOLD analysis project Ga0315904, IMG submission 203529) | Freshwater fungal communities from buoy surface, Lake Erie, Ohio, United States - Buoy 12 MA120 | ecosystem: Environmental > Aquatic > Freshwater > Lake | place: USA: Lake Erie, Ohio... | reverse complement strand
AAAGCATGGTTTAAATTTAAGGTGAAAAATTTTGAAAGTATTCTTGTCAAAACAGGCATTTCAACAGTGAGCACGGAAAATGCGGAAAACAATCTGAAAGCTGAAATACCTCACTGGGATTTTACACGAGTAACTTCAGAAGTAGAAAATAAATGGGAAAGTGAACTGAGTCGCATCAAAACTGAAGGAGGTACTAAGGATGATAAAGTGAAATTTTACACGGCACTTTATCATACCATGATCCATCCCAATATCATGTCGGATACCGACGGCCGGTACAGAGGCATGGACGGACAAATCCATAAAATGGAAAGAGGTCATATGTACACGGTATTTTCTTTATGGGATACTTTCAGAGCGCTTCATCCATTGTTTACGCTCATAGATGCAAACAGAGCTCAGGAATTTGTGAGGGCATTGCTTCAAAAATACAAGGAATCAAAACTGCTGCCCGTGTGGGAACTGGCCTCTAATGAAACCTTCTGTATGATCGGATACCATGCAGTACCTGTTATTGTGGATACCTACATGAAAGGACTGCGCGATTTCGATGTAAACCTTGCCTACGAAGCTGTTCGCAACAGTGCCATGCAGGATCACCTCGGACTTAAGTACTATAAATCGCACGGGTATATTCCTGCTGACAGAGAAAATGAACCTGTATCGAAAACACTTGAATATGCCTATGATGATTGGTGCATAGCACAGATGGCAAAAGATCTCGGAAAACAGGATGATTATGAATTGTTCATGACACGATCAAAATATTATCTGAACGTGTACGACATGAATTCAGGATTTATGAGAGCCAAAAAAAACGGTACCTGGTTCTCCCCTTTTGACCCATATGAGGTGAGCGGTATGTATACCGAAGCTAACGCCTGGCAATATACGTTTTTTGTACCTCATGATATAAAAGGCATGATTGCCATGATGGGTGGCAGAAAAGCTTTTACCGGCAGACTGGATTCATTGTTTTCAACCGCACCCAGACTTACCGGCCGCCATCAACCCGATATCAGTGGGCTGATCGGACAATATGCACACGGCAACGAACCCAGTCATCATTTTGCATACCTGTATAATTATTCCGATAAACCGCACCGGACCGCCGAGCTGAACCGGAAAATCATGAACGAATTTTACACTACCGGCCGCGACGGACTGATCGGCAACGAAGACTGCGGCCAGATGTCGGCGTGGTTTGTTTTTGCAGCAATGGGATTGTATCCGGTTTGTCCCGGCAATAATGAATATGAGCCGGGCTCACCGTTGTTCAGCAGGATAGTGATCAACAGTGATGCAGCAAATAAACTGGAGATTGTTGCTGACAGCATATCGGAAAAATCCATCTACGTAAAATCGATGGAGTTAAATGGTCAAAGGGTTCTGCAACCTATGACTCATGCTGCTCTTGCTAATGGCGGCAAACTGAAATTCAGCATGAGCAAAGAGCCTCTATTTCCATACGAGGTCAAAGCAACAGATGCAGGAGCGTTCAACAAGGTGATGATCCCCTACGTGGAAGCTGAGCAAAAATCGTTTTTCGATTCATTAAAAGTAGGATTCCGAACTTTCACACCAGGTGCAGAGATCTATTACACTACCAATGGGAACGAACCTGATCAGACTTCTGCCCGTTATGATCAACCCTTCTACATCCATCAATCTGTCAATTTTAAGATCAAGGCATTTCAATCAGGGATGGATCCAAGCTTCACCGAGAACGCCGGATTCATGAAACTCCCCTATCGTAAAAAAGTCACCTACACGCATCCGTACAGCTATCTGTATACGGCAGGCGGCGATAACGGACTGGTGGACGGACTTTACGGTGAACCGAATGTTTTCGGAGGGTGGCAGGGTTTCTTCGGTGATGATTTCGAGGTAATAATTGATCTGGAAAAAGTTCGGGAAATAAAAAGCATTGAATCCTCTTTCCTGCAGCAATATCCGGCATGGATCTGGCTACCTGCCGGTGTTGAATATTCTGTATCCAAAGACGGTAAAAACTTCACCTCTGTTTACAAGAATGAAAATGATACTCCATTGGATGAATCGGGATCATTTATCAAAAAGTTCAACGCTTCCTTCAGCAGTACTCCGGCACAATTTATCAAGGTAACAGCCAGGAACATAGGAAAATGTCCGGAATGGCATCCTGGTTCAGGTGAAAAAGCCTGGATTTTTGTTGATGAAATCAGGATAGAGTAACTAAATTCTGGCAGCCATCAGCAGATTGAGATCCCTGAAAGGCAAGCGGCTGTACTCACTGACGAATTTGTTGGTTACAGTTCCTTTGTACAGGTATATTCCGCTTCTGACTGTTTTGTGTGCCCATAGGAATTCATCAAGTCCTCCCTCCTCTCCTATGTTGATCAGCACAGGAGTGAAAATATTGCTCAGCGCATGAGATGCCGTACGGGCAACTCTGGAAGCAATATTAGGCACGCAGTAATGAACTACACCATACTTCCTGAAAACCGGATGAGTATGGTTCGTTACTTCGGAGGTTTCAAAGCAACCTCCCTGATCAATCGAAACATCCACGATCACAGATCCAAACCGCATTTCGCTCACCATTTCTTCTGTGACAATAACGGGAGTTCGTCCTTCCTTGGCATGCATAGCTCCAATGGCCACATCTGCTGTCCGAAGGGCTTTTCGAAGTATTCCGGGAACGACCGTTGAGGTATAAAGTTTCTGACCCAGATTCTGCTGAATGCGGCGGAGCTTATAAAGATTGTTATCGAATACCTTTACCTGTGCGCCCAATCCGAGGGCTGTTCTGGCGGCATTCTCCCCGACGGTACCAGCGCCAATGATGACCACTTCTGTAGGGGGAACACCAGTGACACCACCCAGCAACTCACCTTTACCGGAGGTAGTATTGCTGAGATACTCTGCTGCTATGAGGATGGAAGTACTGCCCACGATCTCGCTCATCGCCTGAATGACCGGCAACACTTCGGTTTCATCCCGCATATATTCATAAGCAAGTGCGGTCACCCTTTTGGCTTTTAACTTTGCCACAAAATCACGCGGCTGCATCGCCACCTGTAAAATGGAAAGCAGCGTTTGTTTGTCCTGGATCAGCTCAAGCTCCGCCTCAGAAGGAGGGGCCACTTTCATAATGATTCCGGCATTCTTGTAAACCTCTTCCGGTGAAAATGCGATTTGTGCTCCCGCTTCGCTGTAGTCGGTATCGGTGTAATTCGCGTTCTTTCCTGCATTTGTTTCGATCATCACCTGATGACCATTATTTACGAGAAGTGCCACAGATTCAGGCACCAGAGCAATCCGGTTCTCCTGAAATGAAGTTTCTCTTGGGATGCCGATAAACAGGCTCTGGCTTCCTTTTTTGATTGGCATCAGACTTTCCTGTGTCATCAGCATGGTCTGCTGAGCCAAGGAGGATGCAACGTCGGGTTTTCCGTGTAGAGATTGACTCATAGGCTTATATTGATTAGCCTTGTATCGTTAGAAACTGTTATGGTAATGTTCACTGTATCTTCAGGTAAAAGTCCGGGTATTTTTCCGGGCCATTCGATCAGACAATAACTTCCGCTGTAAAAATACATCTCAAATCCCATATCAAAAACCTCTGATAAAGAATTTATGCGGTAAAAATCGAAATGATATACTTTTTCACCTGAGGCTCGGGCATATTCATTGACCAGAGTAAATGTAGGGCTGTTCACCTGATCAGTAACTCCAAGCTGTTTGCATATTTCAGCGATAAAAGTGGTTTTACCGGCTCCCATTTCTCCGGTAAACGCAAATACCCTTCTTCCCGCCGCGAACTCCAGGACCGCTTTCGCCACCCCAGCCAGTTCATTCAGCTGTTTACATTTAAATGTATGGCTTTTCGTCAAATCCATCACATTGGAATCAGGATCGGTTGGTAAGCGTGATTACAGGTATGATCATCTCCTCCGGAGAGATACCGCCGTGCTGGAAGGTGTTCCTGTAAAAATTGACATAATAATTGTAGTTGTTCGGATAGGCGAAAAACTTGTCTTCCTTGGCAAAGACAAAAGCTGTACTAAGATTCGTTCGTGGCAGCATGGCATCGGAAGGATTCTTCACCTCAAAAACATCCTTCTTTTCATAATTGAGATTTTTCCCTTGTTTGTACCTGAGATTGGTATTGGTATTGCGGTCTCCGACGAGCTTGGAAGGTTCCTTTACTCGAATGGTCCCATGATCGGTGCTTATGACCACTTTGACCTTGCGGGATGCGATTTTCCGAATGGCTTCCAGCAGAGGCGAATGTTCAAACCAGGAAACCGTGAGTGAGCGGTAAGCCGATTCATCATCGGCAAGCTCCCTGATTACCTGCATATCGGTACGGGCATGCGAAAGCATATCCACAAAGTTGTAAACAATAATATTGAATTTGTTATTGAACATGTTTGGGATATTTTCCACCATAGCCTTGCCTGCATCAAAATTGGTAATCTTCGTGTAGGAGAATTTAATGTTCTTTCTCAATCGCTGTACCTGATCTGCAAAAAAGTCCTCTTCGAATTGATTCTTCCCTCCTTCATCCTCATCATTGAACCACTTTTTAGGAAAACGCTTTTCGATATCCGACGGCATCATTCCGGCGAAAATGGCATTCCTGGAGTATTGTGTTGCCGTTGGAAGGATACTGAAATAAGCGTCCTCTTCTGTCACGCGAAGTTCCTGTCCGAGAATCGGTGCCAGCACTTTCCATTGATCATATCTAAGATTGTCGATGAGAATAAAAAACACCGGATCATTTGTTGACTCTATTACCGGAAGAATTTTCTTCCTGAAAAGCGTGTGCGACAAAACAGGAGCCGTTTCTTCGTTCTTCAGCCAGTTGATATAATTTTTCTCAATAAACTTGCTGAACTGAACATTGGCCTCATTTTTCTGCATGGTCAGAATCTCATACATTCCTTCATCATCTGACTTTTCCAGCTCCAGCTCCCAGTAAATCAGTTTTCTGTAAACATCCACCCATTCGGCATAACTCAGTTTGTCGTTAAGTGTCATTCCGATATTCCTGAATTCCTGCTGGTAAACGGAGGTTGTTTTTTCACTGACCAGTCTTCTGGAATCAAGATTTTTCTTGATGGAAAGCAATATCTGATTGGGATTGACCGGCTTAATCAGGTAATCAGCGATCTTGGAACCAATGGCATCCTCCATGATATGTTCCTCTTCACTTTTGGTGATCATCACCACCGGCACACCTGAATTGATGTTTTTTAACCTGACCAGTGTTTCCAGTCCTGATAAACCCGGCATATTTTCATCCAGAAAGACAATTTCAAAATTTTGTTTCTGAAAAAGATCTAAGGCATCCTGACCATTGGTGGCGGTGGTAACCTCAAATCCTTTATCCCGAAGAAATAACACGTGAGGTTTTAAAAGATCAATCTCGTCGTCGGCCCACAGTATGTTCAGCTTATCCATAAATACCTTAATTTTACACTTTCAATGAAACTACTAAATTAACACAATATAATCGATCCGGTTCAGGAAGTATTGCTTTGAACAGAAAAAAAATAATCAACGACCCCGTTTACGGCTTTATCACAGTTCATTTTGAAACTGCGCTGGAAATAATCAGCCATCCGTGGTTTCAGCGATTGTCGAGAATCCGGCAACTGGGACTGACCTATCTGGTTTATCCGGGAGCGCTGCATACCCGTTTTCATCATGCCATCGGTGCCATGCATCTGATGTCGGAGGCGATTGAAACACTCCGTTCAAAAGGTCATAAGATTTCAAGGGAAGAGTCGGAAGGAGCCTGTATTGCGATTTTATTGCACGATATAGGTCACGGTCCCTTCTCTCATGCCCTCGAGAATCTGCTGGTTAAAGGTGTTTTGCACGAAGATCTTTCCGGAATGCTGATGGAGAAACTCAATGCTCAATTTTCGGGCAAACTCGAAGAAGCTATCAGCATTTTCAATAACACCCATCCTAAAAAGTTCCTGCACCAGCTTGTATCCAGTCAGTTGGATGTTGACCGGCTTGATTATCTGAACCGCGACAGTTTTTTCACGGGTGTTTCAGAGGGCGTTATCAGTTCTGACCGGATCATCAAAATGCTTGAAGTGGTGAACGGCAACCTGGCAATAGAGGAAAAAGGCATTTATTCTGTTGAGAAATTTATCACCGCCCGGCGACTGATGTACTGGCAGGTTTACCTACACAAAACGGTTCTGGCAGCTGAACATCTGCTTATCAACATTATCAAGCGGGCAAGAGAACTCGCCCTTTCGGGGGATGCGCTTTTCGGCACCCCTGCCCTGCTGAATTTTTTGCAGAACGACTACCCGCCTGACGCTTTCAGCACCGACCGGGGACTGCTGGAGGAGTTCGCGGCATTGGATGATTTCGATGTCATGGCTTCAGTAAAAGTTTGGAGCAAACATTCAGATAAAACCCTCTCACTTTTATGCAATGGGTTGATTAACAGACACTTGTATAAAATCGAAATCCGTCGTGAGGCATTTTCACAATCAGAAATCAAAGAAAGACAGGACCAAACTGCAAACGCCCTGCAGATTGACCCGGCACTTGCTCATTACTTTGTTTTCTCCCGCCAGGTTGAAAACAATGCCTATGATTCGGAAGATGATAAGATCAATATTCTGTTTAAATCAGGCCAGGTGCTGGACATTGCAGAATCTTCCGACAACTTCAATATTTCATCGTTGACGCGACCAGTCAGAAAGCACTTTCTCTGTACCTGGCGTTTGGGCCTTTAATTTGGCTTGAATCAGGCTTTTTTGATCATTATTTTTAACTTTGTGCGCGCTTTCGGTTTATCGTCAGCCTTTACCAATTTCTTTCCGGATGGAGTTCACAGCCAGGCAGATCAGCGAATTACTTTCAGGTACTATTACGGGAGATCCGGATGTCAGGGTATCACGGCTTTCTAAAATTGAAGAAGGTGTTCCGGGAAGTCTCTCTTTTCTGGCCAATCCGAAGTACACCGAATTTATCTATTCCACCAGGGCATCCGCAGTGATAGTTGGTTCCGATTTTGTTCCGGAGCAACCCGTGGCTGCTACACTGATCAGAGTAGCGGATGCATACGCCAGTTTTGCGAAGCTGCTTGAAATGTATAACCAGATTTCCCGTGACAAAAAGGGAATTGAGCAACCCTCTTACGTTTCTGAATCTGCCAGTCTGGGTAACAATGTGTATATCGGAGCATTTGCATATATCGGTCATAATGCCATCATCGGCGACAAGGTAAAAATTTATCCCGGTGCCTATGTGGGCGACAATGTCACCATAGGATCAGGCACCACCCTGTTTGCGGGAGTGAAAATTTACTCTGATTGCTCAATTGGCTCCGAATGTACCCTTCATGCCGGTGTCATCATAGGTGCCGACGGATTCGGTTTCACACCGGCCTCCGGATCGTATCAGAAGGTTGCTCAGATCGGAAATGTGATCATTGAAGATCATGTTGAGATCGGTGCCGGCACCACGATCGACCGGGCCACTCTGGGATCTACCATCATCCGCAAAGGAGTAAAACTTGATAATCTGATCCAGATCGCCCACAATGTAGAGATTGGTGAGAACACAGTTATTGCCGCTCAAACAGGTGTGGCCGGATCTGCCAAAATCGGTCGCAACTGCATGATCGGCGGTCAGGCCGGGATTGTAGGGCATATTACTGTTGCAGACGGAACCAAAATTGCCGCTCAGTCCGGTGTAGGCGCTTCGATTACCGAAAAAGATCAGGTCGTTCAGGGGTCTCCTTCCTTTGCCATCAGCGACTATCGTCGCACTTATGTTGTTTTCAAAAAACTACCCGACCTCGACAAGAAAATTCTCGAACTTGAAAAATCACTTCACGAATTGAGGCAATCGGTATTTCCTGCCAAAGAATCATGATCCGACAAACTACCATTAAGCAACGAGTCACCGTATCAGGAGTTGGACTTCATACCGGAGCAAGTGTAAACCTCACTTTTGTACCGGCACCTGAGAATCACGGATTCAAATTTAAAAGAACAGACATTGAAGGGCAGCCGTTGATTGACGCCGATGTTGACAATGTGGTAGACACCTCGCGTGGCACCACACTGATGCAAAACAATGCTAAAATCAGCACTACCGAACATGCACTGGCTGCGTTAATCGGTACCGAAATCGACAATGTTCTCATTGAGGTAGATGGTCCTGAGGTACCGATTCTCGACGGAAGCTCCCGTCCTTTTATAGAAGCGATTCTCAAGGCAGGCATCCAGCGACAGAATGCCGAAAGGGTTTATTATGAGCTGAAGGAGAACCTCACCTTCGAAGAACCATCCCGCAAGGTGGAAATGCTGGCGGTTCCGAGTGAAGAGTACCGCATCACAGTGATGGTTGATTACAATTCACCCGTGCTGGGAACCCAGCATGCCCAGATGCATCAGATTTCTGAATTCAGAGAGGAAATATCTCCCTGCAGAACCTTTTGCTTTCTGCATGAACTGGAAATGCTGGTCAAGCATAATCTGATAAAAGGAGGAGATCTGGACAATGCCATTGTAGTGGTCGACAGACCCGTTTCTCAGCAAAAACTGGATGAACTGGCCGAGTTGTTTGGTAAACCACATGTTGAAATCAAGGAAAAAGGGATTCTCAATAATGTGCAGCTTCATTTTCAGAATGAGCCTGCCCGGCACAAACTGCTCGATATTGTTGGTGACATGGCTTTGATCGGAATGCCCGTCAAGGCTCACATCCTCGCCGCCCGCCCGGGACATGCTGCCAATGTAGAGTTTGCCAGAAAAATCAAGCAACTGATCAAGAGAGATAAAGGCAAATCATCCGCTCCCGTTTTCGACCTCAACAGTCCGCCGGTTTACGACATCAATCAAATATCAAAATTCCTTCCTCACCGGTTTCCATTTCTGTTAATCGACAAAATCATTCATCTGGCAGACACCAAGGTTACTGGTGTCAAGAATGTGACCATGAATGAATGGTATTTTCAGGGGCATTTTCCTGATAATCCGGTCATGCCGGGAGTATTGCTGGTGGAAGCCATGGCCCAAACCGGAGGCATTCTGGTGCTGAACACAGTACCTGATCCCGAAAATTACTGGACCTATTTTCTCAGGATTGACCAGGCTCGTTTCAAGCAAAAAGTAGGTCCCGGCGATACAGTGGTATTCGACCTGGAACTTGCTTCACCCATCAGGAGAGGACTGTGTCACATGACCGGTAAGGCTTATGTTGGAGACAAGATAGTTATGGAAGCTGAAATGATGGCTCAAATCATAAAGAAAAGCTGATGATCTCTCCATTGAGTCAGGTTCACCCGGATGCGCGGATCGGTAAAAATGTTACTATCGGCCCTTTTACCACGATCAGTAAAGATGTTGTCATTGGAGATGATACCTGGATAGGACCTAATGTTACCATTTTTGACGGAGCCAGAATCGGAAGCCGTTGCCGGATCTTCCCGGGTGCCGTAATTTCTGCCATACCACAGGACTTAAAATATCAGGGAGAAGAGACTACTGCCGAAATCGGAGACGATACCACCATCAGGGAGATGGTGACTTTCAATAAGGGCACACTGGCGGCAGGCAAAACTTCTGTCGGCAAACACTGCCTGCTGATGGCTTACGTACATGTGGCACATGATTGCATCATTGGTGATCATGTCATTCTTGCTAATTCAGTAAATCTCGCAGGACATGTGCTGATCGATGAACACGCCATACTGGAAGGCTATGTTGGTGTTTCACAGTTTGTACACATAGGTGCCCACAGTTTTATTGCCGGGCAAACCGGAGTAAGGAAAAATGTACCTCCTTTTACCAAAGCCGCCCGTGAACCGCTTTCTTTTGTAGGAATCAATTCCGTCGGACTCAGGCGTCGGGGCTTCGACAATGAAGCCATCAATCTCATTCAGGATGTTTACAGGATCCTTTACAATAAAGGATACAGTACCAGAAATGCACTCGACATCATAGAAAAGGAAGTTCCTTCTCACCCTTTGAAAGACCAGATCATTGATTTTATCAGATCGTCTGAAAGAGGTATTATGAGGGGGTATTCCGGTGGCGACAATGAATGATGCATTACCAGCCATAACCGGCATTACTTTATCAGGAATCGGAAAAAAATTCGGTAAGCGTCACATTTTCCGAAATATTGATCTTGAGATCACCTCAGGAGAAAAAATTGCCATCAACGGCAGTAACGGTTCCGGCAAGTCCACGCTTTTAAAAATCATATCCGGATATCTCACTCCATATGAAGGATCCATCCGTTGGACCGGCAAAACCGGAGAAATTGCCCGGGAAGATGTTGCCCACCACCTGACCTACGCTGCACCTTATCTGGATTTAATCGATCGGTTTACTTTGAGGGAAAACGTAGATTTCTTTTGCAGGATGAAAAATCTGCAGTCAGGGCTTTCTCCGGAGCTCATTATTGAATATTCCGGACTTCAGTATGCATCAGAAATACCGGTTCAGGATCTTTCCTCAGGCATGAGACAAAGACTGAAACTGAGTCTCGCCTTCATGGCCGATTCAGGTTTGCTTTTGCTGGATGAGCCCTTGTCCAATCTCGACAACAAAGGCTATCAATGGTACGCCAATATGGCCGAAAAATGGCTTGGTAACAGGATGGTGGTAGTATGTTCCAACAATGTGGTTCAGGAGACAGCTTTTTGCAGCCGCTTTTTCAACATTGAATCGGGAGTTTAAAACAATTCCTTTAGGTTTTCAGTTCTGTATCAGTCCGGCTATGTAACCCGGCAGCATTTTTTTCGTATTTAATTAAAAATCCCGCAAATGAAAAAGGCAGGCACAAGCGGCGCGACCGCTGATAACCATTTCACTTTCATCGGATCAGATCCGGTCATTACTTATGATCACATTTCCGAGAAGGAAGAAAATCACTATTTGAGACAGTTGCCTGAAAACACAAAAGCGGCCACAGCGCTTATCCTTTTTGAGATATCGCTGACAGCCACCTTGTTTATTTTGTGTGCCTTAATGGGCTTTAATGCCTGAAAATAATCAGGCCGAAACAAACTCTTCTTTTACGAAGACCTGGAACTCCATATTCAGTTCCTTAAAAATTCTCTCAAAATCTTCTATTCTGGTATTGTATGCATGTCGCATCTGTGACAGTGCAGCTGAGGCCTGATCTTTTACCTTTTGCTCATTTTCAATCAGGTTTTCATACTGCTTGAAATCGTGCCTCATGATATCCAACACATCTCTTTGCAGGATGAACTGGTTCTGAAAATGCTCAGCCAGCGGAGGCACATCGTGAGGGGTCAGTTTGGATAAAATCGCTCCCAGGCGGTCATTCATTTCTTTGATTTGATCCTTGAACTGAATGATGCGGTTCTGCCAAAGGGCATGTTCTGAATGCAAATCGGCCAATTTTTCATTTGATTCCATAATCGATTGTTTTTTAATAGGTTAATTGAATATGGTAGATTATCCAACCATTCTTATCAAAATGGATGACAATAGTGTAAATATAAAATTTATCGCAAAAAATAAATGCTGACAAAAGTCTTTTTCGGCAAAAAAAAGTCCGGTTGATGCCGAATTGATGATCATTTATTTAAAATCACTCGCAATAATCGGTGTTTCTTTCACTGTATGATTCGGTGCTCAACAGGGGTTCCTGCAGAATTTGCAGGCACAGAACTCGCAACGCTATCCTTTTCCCTGAACTTTTTAACCGTTTTCTTACATCAGACATCCGGAACCACAATTCGGAAAATAGCTGCTTTGAGCCGGACATAGATTTGGGGAAATCAGAAAACTACTCCAATGAGCACCAGATTATCCTCAACCTTCAACATTATGATGCTTTGTCTGCTGTTAGCAGGAAGCACCATGGCACAAAGCTCCAGTGACTCCAGAAAATACAGAGTCATTGCTTATAAAAACGGCAACAATTCCATTACGTCCATGTCAAATACAGTGGAAGTGATACCTTTTATGAGCATCTATATTCCCAACTCTTTTACTCCGAATGGTGACGGCATGAACGATCAGTTCGGTGGTTATGGAGAAGCCATTAAAGAGTACCGTTTACAGGTATTTAACCGATGGGGACAAATGGTATTCGAATCGGATCATGTTGCCAAACAATGGGATGGCACCTATGAAGGTGTGAAAGTACCTCAGGGAACCTATGTTTACACCCTTAGTGCGAAGGGCACCACCGGAGGACAGGCTAAAAAAGACGGCACTGTCACCGTTGTATACTAATCACACCTCCCCGCCACTCCCCACTCTCCACTCTCCTCTTCACGAACAGAAAATCCGGGTCTTTACCCGGATTTTTTTTTGACTTACACTGAATGACATTTGTCATGTTTTCTAAAAACACCCATTCAACCAGGGTTTGTATGCTTTGGGTGAACGCAATTATTCTTGGGTGAAAGTGTATTTTTTTTGGGCGAAACTCATTTATTCGTGGGCGAAATGCAGTTATCAACACCCTGTTGATATGTTTAACTATTGATAATCAATATCTTATTCATTTAATTGAGGCATTGGCTTGTGTAAATGATTGATTATCCTATTTTTGGCCTCGCCGGTGCAAAATTCTCAGGTTAAACAGCTTTTCCGGGAATGGGCTGAAGAACGAAGGCCGGCAAATAAGTTAACCCCAAAAACCAACAACAAAATGTTAAACAAAAACCAACCAGTACAAAAAGGCAGTCCGGGAATGCTGTCTTTTGTAAAAGTTCTGATGTTGCTGATCCTATTCAGCACTTCGGTTTCATGGAAGTCCGTAGGACAGTCGGTAGTATTGCCTCAGCGGTATTACACGTTCAACGGATCCAATTTCGGTGCCGACTCCATGGGGGGGCAATCAATCAATTTCGCATACTATCAAAGTCAGTATGCAGTAGATAACACCAGTGGTGTTGGAAAAGCCATGGAGTTTACCACCAGTACCAATACGATGGATTGTGGCACTTTACCTTTAACCAACGCTGTTACAGTTGAATTTTTATTCAAGCCGGGTTACAACTTTCAATTAACCAACCTGATCAGAAGAAATGATGGTGCATTTACAGTCATGTTTGATTTTCCGAAAATGACGTTCACTACCATTCACACTTCATCATCCGGTTCAGTTATTGAAGATCAGTTTACCATTGAAATGAACGGATTGGGCCGCAAGTCGTGGGGCTATTATGTTGATGGCAACTGGCACCATATGGTTTTCACATTTAACGCATCAACCGGTGTGAAGCAAATCTGGGTTGACGGACAGTCTCCTCAAGGATTTTCCAAAACCATTACAACAGGTACTTTCTCCAACACCGGTACCACTAATTTCTCAATCGGTCATTTGATCAATTATATCAAATATTTTGGCAGCATGGATGAAATCGCGGTTTACAATACCGTCATTCCACCTAGTTTAATTTACAAGCATTATCTCAATTTCCAAAATGGTCAGTCTTACAGCTTCACCAATGACTATACCGGATCCCTTCCTACTCCATCTGCAATAACAGGACCTCTTGATATGCTTGAGTTTGCTCCGGGCCATCCCAATGTTACCATGATGGCCACTGATCAGATTCAAAGATTTCCGGTGCCCCGCTATAAACCAGGGAACACTCTGATCAAAAATTTCAATTGGATGGATCCCAAATATATGGGTGGTTTATCGCAACCGTATGTTACCAACAATCAGCAGGCAGCCAATAATGGTGCCTTGATACAAACCGAACTGGCAAAAAACTTTAATTATTTTTTACATCTTGAATTCGGAAACACTGAATTCGCAAACGCCTATGTTGCGGTTGCTAATGCAAACCCTGACTTCAAATTATCGGTAGTAACCTTCAGAGGGCAAGGACCGGATTTAAAAAGTCTGACAAAACCTAACGATCATTATCTTCAAAATTCTTCAGGTGAATTTCTGGATATCTGGGGAAATGTAACTACATCCAAAATCTGGCGACCAACTGCTCCCATTTCATCGTATGTTGGAGACGGAACTTACAAGTATAATCAGTTTAATGATTTGTTAGGACGACTCACAAGAGGTATCGACTGGATTAATGAAAACGGAGAAATCTTCCCTCATATAACTGAAGCAGCTATGGTAAAGGATCCTGTTGTTACTGCTGCTAAAAATGCTTCCGGATTGGATTGGAAAACATTTCTTTCCACGAAGTTCATGGAAAACGAAACTCAGTCATACAGAAATCAGTTTATGTCGCACCCGAAACTTGCCAATGCAAAGTTCACGGAATATGCCATCGGAGGGGAGCCAAATTATCAGCCATTCAAGTATTCTGTGGCAAGACAGGTAAACTCCACAATCAATGGCCAGTATTATTCCACTACTGATTT
>Ga0315904_10007750_pt1 | contig 14359 bp, 1 predicted proteins | sample LakEriMetagenome_6_FD_203529 | JGI IMG/M metagenome (GOLD analysis project Ga0315904, IMG submission 203529) | Freshwater fungal communities from buoy surface, Lake Erie, Ohio, United States - Buoy 12 MA120 | ecosystem: Environmental > Aquatic > Freshwater > Lake | place: USA: Lake Erie, Ohio... | reverse complement strand
CGATTGTTAAGTCTTCACCAAACATATCTCTGAGGATAGGAAGCCACTTATTCTTTGTTTTCTTAGAAGCTGTCTTGTTAGCAATACTTGAAATAATCTCCTTAAGACCAGATATTTTCTTCTTTCCTTCCTCTGCTGCATCTATCTTCTCTTGAATTGTTTCATAGAACATGTCCTCAAATTTAGACAGTGCTTCTGCTCCTGTTCCAAAATAAGGAATAAGTCTTAGGTTACCCTTAGTATCTGTGTACAAATTCTTGAGGTAGAGAGAAAGTTTATCAATATCAAAGTCAGATCCTTGCTTGTTCACAATTTCTGCAGGAACAATTACGTTATCTCCAAACTCTGCAGGGAGGAGTCTCTTAATAACAAATGCATCAATAGAGTTTTGTTTCTGTGTAGGGATACGAAATCCTATACCAGATAGGATCTTCTTACCCTCATCAGATTTAAAATAATCCATTAATTCATCATCTGTCATGTCGCTCTTGAACCATCTTCCCACCATAATCTCACATACACGTTCTCCATCCTTGTTCTTGTAGAACTTAAGATTATCAGAAGTGTATACAGTTTTTGTCTTACCCTCTTTCGTCTTGATGGTTTTAGCTTCAGCACGCACACTCTCAAGAAGGGTTGAAGGAATCTGTACCTTCATACCTCCTGTAACCTTAGGAGAAATTACATTCTTATCAGCTATTGAATACAGAATGTTTCTCACTTGCTGATATGCAGGGGTAGCTTCCAGAACAGCTTTTCCAGAGATGAAGTCATCTAGAGCATCTATTATATTGTCATTTGTCTCTCTCTTAAGGATTTCTTCACGTAGAGTTTTAGCAGCTTGTGAGAAGTCTGTAACATTGTAATCTACAACCTTACCATCTTTTATCACTTCCTCTATGCCCATTTTATTAAGCAAGACTTGATATCCATTATCAATCATTGCCTCTAGGAGCATCTGGTTGTTCTTTATTTCTCTATAGACCTCAGACTTTTCCAGTTTAGATTTCTCATCAAGCTTTATCCATTTGGTATACTTGTCTTCAAAATTATCACTATCATCCATGAAATCAACAGGAACACCAGCCTCCATAAAGTCCATTGTTACAAGCTTTGTTACCTGAGATCCTCTTGTAACTATCTCATCCTCCTTAGAAGGAACCTCTGTTTGAACACTCATTATCGCAAATGGAATGTTTACAACAGAAGCCTCGCTATAAGGTTCTGTATTAAACTCACCCTTCTCATTGTACAGAGGAACAGAATCAACAGCTCCCACCTTTCTACCACTGTCAAATATTACATAATCAATATCCTCTTTCTGCATTTTCTCATACAGCTTGATAGCATTTGATGTAGGATTGATTTCCATCATCACTCTAAAAGACAGAGGATAGAGAGCGTATTTATCCAGTACAACATCATTGTAAGAAGCATCGTTTGCTTTGTTTCCAGCAACGATAGGTTTTTCCGTGGTGTATGTACTTCTTACCTCAGGATTACCATCTGCTAATATCTCTTTTTCGTATGCAGAAAGTTTTTCTTTATTCTTATACTGCTTCTCCCAAGCCATATCATATCTATACTGTGCTTCGTTAGCAGCACTCCATTTACCAGCTCTAAGTCTAAAGTTACGGTATGCTTTAAGGGAAATTATACCAGATCCATCTGTTTCCTTATAAGCAGCATCATCATAACCAGGAAGATCGTGTGCCCCTAATACATCTTTGTAAGAGATGGTTCTAAAATAGTCTCTGTTAAAGTTTGTACGTCCAGCATCAGTTGATTTGAAGTTTCTGTTGTACACAGAGTTCATTGCTTCATTCATCTTTGCAGAACCGTATAAAATAGGCTGTCTTGGAGAGAGGAAGTTCTTGATACGCTTAAGTTCATCCTCGTATTGATAAGGATCTGAGTAGATGAGTTTGTGAAGCTCGATATTACTTATGATGTAGTTTGTAGAAAGAGCATTGAGTTGTCTGTTCAAATCTGCCTCATCCATTCCCTCACTTTTCTCAAACGCTACATTCTCTACAACAAACTCATCATTAGCATTTACGCTAATTACACCATACTCTGTAAGTTCTTGTTTAACTTTTTGAGCATCTTTCTTAATAAATTGTTCTACAGCAGCATCTACTTGCTTCTTATACTTATTGTAGATTTCTTCTACAGGGGTAGATTTATCCTTTACAATTTTATTGTGCAATTCCTCTCCGAGGATCCCTTTGAAGAAGCGAAGGTCTGATTCTTTTCTTGTTCCTTTCTTATCTTGTACAATCTTTCTGTCTGTGTTTCTTGACAGTTTGACTTCTGACTCTAGGTATTTACCAAAAATCTTGAATACATTATCAAACCCAGAGAGAAGAGATCTTTCTGTGATAGCATTACCCATGTAAGCTGTATGCTCCATAGATGCGTCTGCAGGGACAAGATTTGTATAATACCCCTGAAGGTTTGCATTTATTTCCTGTACAAGTCTTTCTTTATAGTTCAGTTTTGAAGATGGTTTCCTCTTTCCGTTTGCAGTGTTAACTGTACCATCAACATATCCTGCTTTCATAAGAGCCACAGAATCTTTTCTTTCACCAGTCTTCAGGTTGAACATCTTTCCAAGGATTACAGAACCTTCTGTAAACTCATCTGTAAGGAGATATTCATACTGTGTACCAGCAAGCTCATTCAGATTGTTTATCTGGGAAATAGCATCAAAGAAATCACTAATTGCATTTGTTCCCATGAAGGTTTGTGTACGTTCTCCTTTTACATTGAAGAATGTACTGTCAAACTCAGGATTGTCAAGGTATGCTCTAATAAGGCCAAGCTCAAGGAGTCTACCTTCTATATCCAAAATCTTACCGCTAACTGTAGCAATTTTATCTGCAGATTTTATACTATCTCTTATTCCAGAGACAGCATTATCAAAGGTTGTCTTCTTATCCGCAGGGAGATTTTCAATTTCTCCCTCTTTAAACTTAATACCAATTTTATCTAGGAAGTCTGATTGTGCTGCAGGAGATGTCAATCTCACTGCTGATATTCCACCAGGCTTACCAACAAACACCTTCTTCTCATCAGAGTATTCAAAATATGGATTCTTTTTCCTCATTGTTGAGGAAATAGCTGTCTCATATTCTCTTTTTATTTGTCTAGCTGCTGTAGAAAGATTGGAAGATCCTACACTAACATCACCGTTCTCAAATATAAATACAGTCTGAGCATCAGGATTTTGTTTCTTAAACGTGGTCCACATTGCTGTAACCAGTTGAAGCTGATGGTTTTCTAAAAGATCTGAGAAATCAAATGTGTTTGTTTCATAGCTTGTTCCTGTCAATCTTCTATACAACTTGCGATAGTTCTCATCAGCTATAGCCATTTGTCTGATTCTTTCAATCATTTCATCTACGTTCTTAGATGTATGAAGATTGTTCATCAGAGAAATGTACACTTGACTAAGAGGAAGAAGCTTTGCTCCGCCTATTGAAGAAAGCTGTTCTCTACCATCTTCCATAATAGGAAGTGTAGAAAGAAGAAGTTTAACGGCAGAGTTTGTCTTTCTGAAATAGTCCACCTTATCAGAACTGTCATACTCACCTCTACCTGTATTCTCATCAGATTTTACATTCAACTCATCATTCTCATCAAATTCTATATTGTAAGATCTTAGATATTCAGCATGCTTGTTAACAATCTCATCCCATTGTCTCATTACATTCTTCCATGTAGCAATACCTTCCGCTATTATTGAGGAGCCCTTTTGTTTTGTAATTTCTCCAGACTCTACCATCTCTCTTGCTACAAAAGCTTTGTCCAGGATAGTGTTTCCAAGCTCATACTTCAACGTTCTATAGAGCTCTTCTTTATTTTTACCTTGAACATTGAAAAGATCTTCATTGTTTCCAACAACCTCAAGAAGAGTGAGATATGTAAGTTCTTGCATAACATCATGCACAGTTTCACCAGAAAGTCTCAAACGAAGCTCACTATCTCTATCTATTGTAGCATCTTCAATATCAATAATCCCTTGTTTAGCAAAAGAAAGGTTTGTCTCAAAAGGAATAACCTTTTTATAATATCCAGTGTTGATCTTTTGGAAAAGTCTTTCCGTATTGTTTTTAGCCTCAGGAGTGTTAGCGAAGAAGTTCTTTATTGCATTTACAATATCTGCAAACAATCTCAAGATATAAGGTCTACCATCTGCAGGTTTAGCTGGAACTTTGCCATATTGTACGTAATCTCTAAACTCCTCAGCTAATTGTTCTTTAACCTGTGAGTTTGTAGCATCCTTATAAGCAATCACTTGTCCTGTAGGTCTGTCGATAAAAGTACCCTTTCTTGAGGTGAATTCTTTTATTACAGCTTTACGCTCCTTTGGATCAGAGAATAGTTTCCAAACTCCTTCAAACACTTCATGGTAAATAGTGCCCACCTCAGCATTTTCATAAATGTATAGAGCACCATCCTTCAACATTCCCCATGCCTGTACACCATTTGCACCCTTAAGGATGTTCTTTACTCTGTATACAGGAAGATTTGGGAAGTTTTCTTTTAACCAGCTTTCAATCTTTGTCCAGTTTTCAGACTCAAATGTATCAATCTCATCTTTAACAACTACACGAAGATCAGCTCTACGGTTACCTCTATCTCTTTTTCTATCTCTTAGTCTTTCCTCAATCTCAACATCTTCATCATCTATAATAGTGATGTCTTCCTCAGAAGCCTTTTCTTCAGGTTCTGGCTCTACATATGTATCAGCATCTTCATAGTATTCCTCATCTTCCTCAGATATAGTAAAGCTCTCTTCTTCTTCAAAAGCTTCTTTAGGAATACTGTTATAGATGGTTTTCTTTATGGTTTCTTTTGCCTTCTCTTCTCCAACTTTTTCTGTCAAATCATCTAAAACCTCAGTGAGATCACCTCCCTGCATTACAACAATAGCCTGAAACCCTGATTTATTAGGATTGTAAGTCCACTTGATTGTTTTACCACCAGTACCATCTTCCTTCTTAGGACTAGTAAAAGTGTTAATCTTTTTACCAGATAGGTCAATTTCTCCTTCTTCAGCCTCAACAGGTTCTGCAGAAACTCTAGCACCAGGGACAATCTTTGTTGGTCTTGCTGGAGCAGCTGGTGTTACTTTAGGTTCTTTGTATTTCAAATCTGTAAGAACAAAGTATACACCTTGTCTGTTAGCATCCTCTTCGTTTTGCTTAGGACGAATGTTTGTAAACAAAGGAAGTTCCTCGTTCTTTCTAGCACTACCGTCAGGGTTTTTAGAAGAAAGAAGATATGTTTGGTAGTTCTGCCATTGTCTGGAAACTATTTCTCCATTAGGTTTAATCTCAAGGATTTCCTCATATGGTTCAGCCCAGTCAACCTTCTTACCACCATTAACTCTAGTAGCGTTTACGTTATTGTAAAGCTTTTGTATCAGGTTTACAATTCCTGATTTGTTATCTTTTATGTAAGATGGGGTGAAAGGAATAGATCCGTCTTTGTTTGAGAAGAATAATCTTAATGACTTTCTCTTCTTACCACTTTCATCTGTAACCTCCACTCTGTCAAAGAAGATGCTATTATGTCCAGCTGCCTTAGCATTACCTTGAGCATCCTTAGGAGTGCCCCAGTACACTGTGGTTTTCAACCAGTTAAGTAGTCTTTGTGCCTCTTCTGATTTAACATCACCTTCTTGGAACATGATTTCAGACAGGCGAGAGATGGCTTGGTAGATTGTGTTAGCTTCTTTCTCAGAAAATCTTCTGTTCTGAAGTTTAACAAGACCGTTCTTAAGTGTAAGAAATACTCTACCTCTTACATTCTTGAAGAAGGTTGTTCCTCTGCTAAACACATCGTTTGTGGTTGGGATAGATAAAACCTTAGAGTTTTCAAGATCATCCTCAGAAATCAGTCCTGCCTCAGAAGCACTCACCTGGGCATCCTTATCAGAAACAGGATTGCCTTTCTTGTCTACAATGATATTACCATTATCATCTCTTTGAGGAACACGCTCTGGGTTACCAAAAGAAGCATCTATAGAGAATGTTCCTGTTGGTGGATTGTCAAGAGTTTCTGTTCTCCAAGCCTTGTATTCTTCCTTCAGAGCATTCTTTACAGTGTCAGAAGTACCTTCTCTGAACATAGATTTTCCACCAAATTCCTCACTCCACTTTAGTTCCTCTGTAGGCATCACTTGATATACAAGGTTTTCTACAGATACAGATTCAAGAGGTTTACCATCTACACCAACAAGCTTTCTAGATCCATCAGGTTGTTCTTCCACCATAACAATAGCTATGGTACCATCCATCTCAGCTTCTGAAAGCTTTCCTTGTCCCAGATGCTCAATCAATTTTACATCTTTACCAAGAACCTCTTCCTGATTTTTTCTTGTAACAATTACAGCCTTGATGTTTTTCCTATTAGGGAAATTCTCAAGGTTGTTACCAAATACCTGAGATGCTGCATATCCTGGAAGGTTCTGTGAGGCAATAGTTGACCTAGGGATATTAGTGTTTGTTTTCTTACTATCCTCTTCAAATGGTTCAGAGTCTTCAAGTGTTCTTTGACTAGGATCTGCTGTTTTCATTATTCTTTCAGCAAATGCCTCATCTTCTTGTAATTTTCTATTTTCTTCAGTAACTCTCTGATACTCAGCAGCAACAGCCTCAAATCTACTAAGGATTTGTTCCTTTGCAGAAAGCTCTTTCTCAATACTAGAAAGGTTATTTACTATCTCATCCAACTGCTCACGAAGTTCAGTAACTGTCCTTTCTCCAGGGATGATGTCAAGATCCTCCACCTGTGCCACTAGGTCTTCTACCATAGCAAGGTCTTCCTTAAAGTTTGTATTGATCTTTAAGAAATTAGGATTTGCTTGCAAAAAGTCCACCCACTGTTGTCCAACAATAGCTGCTGGTGTGTTAGGGTAGGTTTTCTCAAACTTGTTAATAAGCTCTTTTACAAACTCAATTGCTTTATTCAAAGCACCTTCAGTTTGGTCAATCAACTTACTAATTGCATTTATTTGAATACCAGTTGACAACTGTAAAGACTCAAGATCTTTAACTTGTTCTTTAAGTTCTTCTATGAATTCTTTACTATCTGTAGGAAGCTCATCAATATTTTGAGCCATATCTGCAACATAAGATTGCAGAGTTTCCAACTCTTCTTGTTCAGCCTCAAGCTCTTGTATCTCTCTACGCAATTGTTCTTGCATCCTTGAGAGCCTGCTTGCAGCTTGTATAGCTCTTCCAGTAGTTCTTTTAAAACTATGCTTCTTAGTTAACTCTCCAGCTTTAATCTTATTCTCAATAGCAAGGAGATCGTTTGTAATCTTTTCAAACTCAGCATACTTGCTATTAATGAGTTTCTTTGTTTGTTCGAGTTTTGCAGAAGCTTCATCAAACATCTTATTAAGAATGCTCAGTCTAGCCTCTCTTTTGTTTACAGTTCTTGCATCTTTTTCAGCAGCATAGTCTTCCAAAGACTTCTGTTGCAATGCTGTGATTGTTCCAACAGCAGTAATCATTGCCTGATCATATCCCTTCTTTGGAACAAACTGATCTCCTGTAACCTCTATGGATTTAGGTTTACCGTTCTTATCGAAATACTTGAATAGTAACACACCATCCTTCTGAGAGTATTCTAATCTTCCTTGAACCTTCTTACCTTTTCCAAAGTTAAATTCAAACAGGGTGTTTCTATTGTCATAGAAAAACTTACCCTTCTTATCTTTAGCAAGGGACGAAAGTTTACCAAGTTTGTACTGTTCCAGTTTAGACTTTTCAATATCTCTAACTTTCCCATTACTATCTTTTATCTTGATAGTACCGTCCCCATTATCAGCCAAGATTGTTAAAGTTGGAAAAGCAACTTCTTCAAATCCCTGTTCATTAGTTCCTTTTACAACTGTTCCCAGATAATACTCTTCCCCAATAGTGTAGTCTATTTCTCCTGCTTTTGTTTTAAGCTTAACAGTTTCTCCAACTTTTACATCTTCAGGAGCTACTGTCTCTTGTTCTTTGTATTTCTCAGGAGCTTTCTTAATGTCATTGTATTCCTGTAAAAACTTTTGTCTACGAAGTGTAAGCTCTGCAATATCTTGCAATGACTGTTTCATATCAATTAACTGATCCTCAGTTAATTTATTGTTCATATCATCAATAGCTTTTACAGCATTATCGTAGCTCTCAAAGTTACCGTTTGCAACATCCTGTGTAATAGTAGCTATATCAGCCAGAACTGGAATTAAATCAGATGACAGTTTGGGAATACGTACATCATAATCTGCAATCTTTGTAGCAGCATAAACCATCTTATCCATCACTTCAGACGAATATAATGGTTTACCATCTTTACCTATCAAATTACCATAACGAAGGTTCAATGATTGGTACAAAGATTTGATATTCTCAGCAGTGTTTTCCAAACCATTGATTCTTTGTAAATATGCACTTCTTGTATCTGTTTGCAATGCTTTTCCTTCAGCCTGCAATTGAGCAAACCCTTCGTCTGAAGATGCAAGTTGTCTAAGTTCAGCAAGGTCGCTCTGTACCAAATCCATTCTACCAAACTTGATACGAGGAGATAGATAGTTGATTATGTAGTCAGTCTCCTTATCCTTGCTCTCAAGAATATCTCCAGCTTTTAATGCTTGTTCTCTTTCCTGTTGAAGAACAGTTCCTCTGTTTACAGAATCTACTGTTTCTTTTGTAAAGTCAGAAATTTTAAACTTATTGAATGCAGCAATAGCTTCTGCTGTATTTTTACTCTTTTCTCTTTGCTCTTTAAATGTTCCTCTAGCCATCATCAAGGATCCTGATAACCCTCCTATGAGAACATTTTCCATTCCTTCGTCTGTACCAAAAGTCTTTTTGATACCTTCTACAGCACTTGATAAAAACAATGCAGACGGATCATCTTTGTACTTTTTATCATAATAGTCTTGTGTTCCAACACCAATTGCAAACTGAGCACCTTCTTCAAATCCTTCAGATGTTGAAAATGTGTACGGTCTGATTTTATTTGCTGTAGATAGAAGTTTACCAAACCTTGTAGTTGGAACTTTTTTAATAATGTTACCAGCAGCATCAGTTGTTGTTTCTGCAATTTCTTTAGAAAGACCATTAATTATTCCTTTCTCAGCCTTGTATGAACTTCCTAGAATTTTAGGAAACTGAATATAGTTTGTAGCAGAAAGAAGAGCAGTGTTCAACAAAAATGAAGAGTTACCAACATTTTCTGCTTCAGCGTTAATCCTATCTAAATCAGCACCTCTTGGTTCTTGACCACCGTGAGACTCTTTCCACTGTCTAATTTTTTCTTCTCTAAACTGTTGCATATTGTGATATGCTTCAAAACCAGCCTCACCAGTTGTAGAGAGTCCAGCTACTACAGCTCTTCCTCCAAAGTTCAATGTATTGTACGATGATAAGAATTTGTCCGATAACCCTTTAATTTTTCCATAGGTTTCTGCAGCTTTGTTAGCAGACAACAATGCTTCTTCTGTAGCAGCTAATGTTTCAGCAGCTTTACCAATAGAAAAAAGTCTTGATGTAAGGGGAATAGCTTTTAAAATACCTGTATAAACTCCACCAGAAAGTGCAGCACCAGCAGCAAATCCCATGTTTTTAATGATCCCGTCCCAGAAGAAATTTGCTGTAAATATTTTATTTGGAGAATACCATGCTGCATTTCTTTCTGCATTTGTGTAATAGTTTGGAAGAATATCTTCCATTCTTTTATTTATCTCATCGAGGTTTCTGTTCATTTCATTGTCATAAAATGAAGCAGCTCTACCTGTTTCAGCCCAGGCAGCTAAACCACCTACTAGTCCTGCTGTAGATTGTAAAAGTGTAGTTCCTGTAAGAACAAGACCTTTTCCTACACCATTAACCATTTTAGAAGTCCACCCTTGTCCTTGAGCATATGCATCTTCATTATCGTAATCTCCCGGAACAAACATGTTATATCTTGGAGAAACAGATTCTGCAATACTCCTAGGGATAGATCCTCCCATAAGTTTATCTTTCCCTTTTATAGACAGTACCGAGTTCTCAAGTGCTGTTAAAGGTGATGCATATTTCTCTCCATCTTGAGTGATTGGAGAAGGAGTTTCTAGACTTCTATAAGGAACATTTGGAAGAGATGATGGAGTTACTGGGGGGTTATAATCAATAGATCTTTCAAGTTGACCCCTATCTAATAATGGAGTGTTATCTGGCATTATAAAGGTTTTTTAGAAGCTGACTGTAACATTTTAATATCTCTTGCTGTAGGAACTTTCTCATTAAGAAGTTCATATATTGCAGCATCACTAAGCATGCCCATTGCAGGAGCAACTGCTTCTTCTGTTAGAAGCCCTTGTCTAGGAAATGAAATATCGTTATTCCAACTTTGTGTAATTGGATCATAGATCGCCAACTTAATTGTGTAGAGTTCATCACTGATTTTTATAAGATTACCCTTCACTCCATAGGTATTAACTCCTGGAAAGTCTATACTATTCATAAATGAATTTGATGGAGTTGTTGGAGCATTAGGTACAGGTGCTGTTGAATATCCTCCAGTTTTTCTTATCTGTTCTTGATAAGGTCTTATGGCTTGAACTGCAGGACTTGCTTCATAAGAACTTCCAAAAACAGCTGCTTTCTGTTCTGGTGTAACTCTCATTGATACAGAACCTGCTTTTCCTGATACAGACATCATGTATGCTTTAGGTTGTCTTTCTGTACCTTCAACTACAGTGAAAGAATAATTAGCCCCATCTTCGAGTGCTAGTGCTCTAGCAGTTGCAGACTTAAAGTTTGGAGAATCAGGAAGACCTCCTCCAGTTTTATCAGCAAGATCTGCAAATCTATTTAATACGTTTGCTATTGATGTTTTTTGGGCAGCACTTGCAGTAGGTATTCCATAAGCAACCCCTTGACTAGTTGTAAGTCTTTCATTAATGACTCTGTTAGTCTCATCCATTATAGGCTTTAACAAGTTGTAGTATGGAACATTTACATTCTTTTTGTAAAAATCAACAGTTGATATTAATGATTTTCCACCAGATCCTAATTCTTTTCCAGTTTTAGAATTCTTGTAAATCTTATATAGATTGTACATTTTTGGAGACAGATCTTTTTTTGCTTTTTCATCATCCCATTTAACAATAGTGCCTCCAGTTGTTCCACCAAAGCTTGGGCTACCACCAGAGCCTGTTGATGTAGAAGTTTGATATCTACCCACAATATCATTAAATTCTATAAAATCTTTAGGATTATATCTATAGTTTCCTTCTTTTGAAAAGTAATCTATAGATTTAGCATCTTTTGGAATGAGATCATCAATTGTACCATATTTTGTTTTAGCTGCATTATTTGCTTCAAGGATGATTTGTTTATCAGCTTCTATTTTCCTTCTAAGGTCTGTGGTGCTTTTGAAATAATGTGCTACATCAGGATCAACACCATTAGGGCTTTTTTCCCAAGCAATCATCTGTTGATCTAGCCAATTTTTGTCTTTTCCTTTTTGAGCTAAGAATGTATTATCAGATTTTGTCAAATCTGCATCTCCTTTTGTAACCTCATCTGTCAATCTAGATAGATCATATGTTGGAACAAGTGAAGGATCCACTGGTCCTGGAAGACCACCATATCCTTCTAGTTCTAATTTCTTTAATCTGTTCTCTTCCTTTTTCTCTGCTCTATCTAATCTCTTTTGTTCAAGGTCGTCTTGGTGAAACTTTTCTTTTTGCTGATAATCTAACGTAAACTTTTTCCAATCCATTTCTTTAACTTCTCTTCTCATTTGCATATCTGCAAGAGGGCTATTCTCGTAAGTCAAAGAAGTTTCTGTATGAGAAAATGCTTTTGAAAATCCATTTAGGCTATCTATGGTGAATAGTCTGGCCTTTGCAGATTCTACATCTCCATTTTGAAAAGTTTTTGTAACACTATTGTACTCGTTTTGAATACTGTTTATTGTCTTGTCTAGTGAACTTATTTGATCATCTAGTTTTTTCTTTTCTACTACAGAGTTTGTTGAAGCTTTTGCATTTTCCAGTATGGCTTTTTGATCAGCGTAAAACTTTATGTTGGTTGAGTATCTGTCATTCACATCCTTGATAAAAGATTCGTTATCAACATTAGAATAACTATATCTACCGTCTATCTCCATTTGTCTAAAATCATTTGGAGTAAGACCTGTCAATAATGCTTGTTGAATTTTTTCTGGAGAAATACCAGCCATTTTTTTACGAACTATAGCATCAGTTATCACCAATTCTGGCTTTCCAGTTTTTGGATTTATTTTTGTTGTAAAAGCATCATCAGTAATAGTTTCATCTTTTGTTAAAGACTTAATAACATCCAAAGAATTCTTTTTCCAGTTTGTATAGGGTGTATAAGATGCACCAAAAGTAGCTCCAGCTTTAGGATCATTAATCCATTTATTTACTTCTTGATTGAACAACCAATCATTTGACTCTCCAGATTTTCCCTCTTTCTTTAAGGTTTCTTGAAGTTGCTTTTGTTTTTTATACCAAGCCGTAGAACTGACAGCCTTTTGAACAGTTTCATCAGCTGCCACTTGTTTAGCCATCCCTGCTACAGAGTTAACTAATTGATAGTTAGAGAAATCTGAGGCTGCAAAGGTTTGTAATCTTCCACCAAGCTCATTGAGTTTAGACTGCAGATAGTTCTTATCTACATCTTTATAGATGTCAAGACCAGCTACCTGGTCAATTTGAGCTTGTATTTTTGCATATCCCTCGTCATACCTTCTCTGTTTCTCCATACCCACCTTCACCATTGCCTCTACAGGAAGGGTGGAAACATAGGGATTAAATTGCGTTATTGCGTCTGTCCAACTAGCCATAGCTTATTAAGTTAGCAAATATAATTTGAAAAATTAAGACTACCAAAAACTATAACAGCTTCTGGTAATCTTACATAATTGAATTGATTAGAAACCCTTCATCGCTTTTACGATCCTACCATTTCTAGCTTCATCCTCTCCTTTCTTTTTCTTTTTCTTAAGGACTGTTTCGTATTCATATCCTTCTGGAGCAGCTTGTTGAGAAGACGTTCCTGATCCTGACATATTGAATTTAGCAAGAGGATTGTAATTGATTGCTCTTCCTTGAGGGTCAAATCTGTAGTTATATAGATTTTCGTACACTTGTAATGTCTTGTTTTCCAATCTGTTCTTAGCAACCTTATCTGCAACAGACTTAGCAGCTTCAAGAGCTTGAGCTTTAGTATTTGATCTTGCCATAGCTTGTCTCTTAGCTTGTTCATCCAGAATAGCAAGGTTCTTAAGTTGTGCATCGTTCAAGGTACCAATGTTCTGATTGTATACACCCATTCTCTGAGCTTGGTTCTGTCTAAACTGTTCTCCAAGGATGCTAGATTTTGCTCTGCTTGCTTGTCCCATAATAGAAGCAAGTGCTGCAGGATCTCCTCCAGCCATTCTTTCTGCAGCTCTGGATTGTGCTGTCACCTCATTCAGTTGATCCTGATAAGAGACATCGTACGGTGTGAGAAGCTGTGGTTGATAGAGTTGTGCAGGGACTGGTTCCAGCTGGTTCATTGAGAGAGCCATCATCTCTGGAGAAAGATCTACATCATAGTCTACATCAGTTGGTCTGAGGAATGGAGTGATTTGGTTTATAAGACCTGTCCAATCAAATCCCCCCTTTTCTGGAATTTTATTAACTATCTCGTCAGGAATTCTAGGAATTGGTTTAAACTTAGGTTCCAACTTACCAGGAGTTCCAAATGGTATTTTCTGAGCAGGAACTATTGGTCTTTTTGTTTCAATAAGCTCATTAATGATCTGATGATATGGACCAACCTTCTTGTCTGTAGCAAGTCTCTTAGCAACATTCACCTTTCCTTCAAACGTTTTCTCCTTTGCAATAGCTGCTTGTACATCTGCTGCATCTTGACCAGAATAGTTTTCCAAATCAGTAATGATCTGTCTTGCCTTTGCTGGATCACTAAAAGCATCTTTAACTTTTGGTTTCCAGATCTTATCGTAATTCTTTTTTGTCCAAAGCTCATCACCAGCTTGACCTAATGGATTATAATCAATAGATCCTGCTTGTTTACCCTTTATTTTATATTTTTCTCCATCCTGAGCTTTAAAAATCTCTTTACCAAATCTAGCCATTTCTGTTTGAGCTTTTTTGTCTATTTTAACTTTACCCTTAGCAAGAGCATCTGCATCTAGTCCGTATTCACTAGCTGTGTCATTTAATGCACTTTGTACAGAAGCAGCTTCAGTTTTCTTATTAGCTATCTCCTTGAGTTTCATGTTCTTACCCATGAGATTTGCTTGCAAAGCATCCATCTTCAATTTATCAAATGGAGTG
>Ga0315904_10007749_pt1 | contig 14361 bp, 22 predicted proteins | sample LakEriMetagenome_6_FD_203529 | JGI IMG/M metagenome (GOLD analysis project Ga0315904, IMG submission 203529) | Freshwater fungal communities from buoy surface, Lake Erie, Ohio, United States - Buoy 12 MA120 | ecosystem: Environmental > Aquatic > Freshwater > Lake | place: USA: Lake Erie, Ohio... | reverse complement strand
GATCGAATACACCCGCAGCAAGGCTTTCCAGGGAGGACCCATCGAAGGCAGTGCATTGTTGAGAATGTGTTGCTATTGAGCACTAGATAGCGAAGGGGCAAGAGAAAAAAGAAAGCCTTGATCACTTGCCCATGAAAACAATCCGCTCAAAGATTGCTGGAAAGCGTTGCGAAAACTCGGTTTCCAGTATGGAGCGAACTGGGAACTGAGCTTTGTATGTTGGTTGTTTGGTGATGTTGAAGACGTTGACATATCCTCTTGGCATGCCACCTCTTGATCCTGTTGCCCCAACCCTTGCGCGGATGGAGACAGGGCGACCACCGCGGAAGCCCACGAAGAAGTCGGTTTGTCTGCGCTTTCCTTTGCTGCGTTGAGAGCCTGATGCGTTGGCTGTGTAGCCCTGCTCCCCTAGTGCCTTGATACGCGAGAGCATCTGGGTGTATTTGCTTGCGGGGATGTTGCCGTAGGTATTGAAGGCCAGGGGGAGATTGCCAGTGGGGACAAGAAAACGGCTCCCGAACAAAGCAGAGGACCGGGCCAGTTGACGCTCTGAGGGCTTTTGTTCACGGCCCCCACCAGCAACGATGCCCTGGAGGTATTGGGCAGCAGGTGTGCCTTTGACGGCTTGGTCTTTGAAGCCAAGGGATACGGACATGTCTGCAGGGGTGGCTTTGCGGACAAAGGTGCTGTTAACGGTCCAGCGTGTGGGGGCGTCGATGAAGTTGGGGGTTTCGGCCTTGAGCTTCTTTTGGGCGTCATAGGCGGCGTAAGTCATCGCCTGTGACAGGTGCTGAGGGAAGAGGTTGCGGACAGTGGAGAGGCGCTGTGCGAGGCGGTCGAGGTCTTTGGTGTCAACGGTGAATTGGATATCCATGCGCGGCGTGGCATCAGGTACAGGCTGAGCACCCCCCGGGGGATTTTTGCGAAGGGTCGCCGGATGGGGGTGGGGTGGTTGCGGTCTGGACTGCGACCGCTAAGGTGCGCCAGCCGATGCGAGCACTGGATGCGTGGGAAGGCAGGTCGAGAGGTCAGGCAGATCAACGTGTGGCTGACGCCTGATCAGGTCGAGAGGCTGGACAAGAGGGCGGAAGAGGCGCTGCTGAGCCGGAGCTGCTACGTGCGGATGCTCCTGCAGCAGGTGCTCAGAAGCGAAGACAGGGAGGCTTCATGACCAGCAAGGGCGAGCGTGATTTGAACGTCGCCAGGCGCAAGGCGGATCGGCACTTCACCTCGATCACGAACGAGGCGCTGAGGGATGAGCGGCTGTCGTATCGGGCCAGGGGTGTGTTGGCCGCGGCCTTGACGCATACCAAGGCGTTCCGCTGTGGCCGCAGGTGGCTGATCAAGGAGCCGGAGCGGCGGAAGGAGTTTCCGGCGCTGGAGGGGAAGCACGCGATCAGCAAGGCGATTGCTGAGCTGCGGGCGCTTGGGTACGTGTACGACGAATGGGTGATGGTCAACGGCCGGCCGGTGCGGCAGCTGGTGTGGACCGACGATCCGGTGGGGACTGCAGGGCCACAGGAGGGCAAGGGCGATGTACCCGGTTTTCAGGTAGATCGGAAAAACGGTCAGATCGGTTTTCCGGTAGATCGGGAAAACGGTCAGACCGAAAACCGGGCAGACATTGAGAAGACCAATTCAGAAGAAGATCAAGAAAGAGAAGAAGACCAAGTAGGTAGGGCGGCTGACGCCGCTGCGACCGACCGGGGGAAGGGCTCGAGGAAGTTCTGGCCCAAGCCGGAAGACGTGCCGCCGGAGCTGGTAGCAGTCAGCGATGAGCTGCTGGCGTTCTGGGCTGAGAAGACAGGCAGCAGGACGCAGCGGGCCTGGCTGGTGCTACTGACGGAGCTGGGGAAGATCCAGAGCCACATGGACGGCGGCACGCAGGTGGTGCGTGAGCAGCTGGTGGCAGGCACGCAGGCCGGGTGGAAGGGCTGCACGTTTGCGAACTGGAAGGCATACGGGCAGCGGCGTGAGCGGGCCTCGCCGGCCCAGTCGCGCATCCAACGCGAGGAACAGGCCCTCAAGCGGGTCGTTTCGTTCCTCGAGGCCAATGACCCTCTAGCCCTTGGAGACAAAGCACCATGTCAATCAGCAGCGAACAATTCGGCCGAGTCCTTCTGGGGCTCCAGCGCCTGAAGCAATTCGGCCGGGAGCTTGACGAGTCAGCCCTGATGCTGGCCTGGCTCACCTTCCCCGAGAAGGCGAAGCAGGAGCTCACACAGGATCACCTCGCCTATGCGGCCGGCCAGCTGCTGCTCGATCCAGACCCGCCGAAGGAGACGGCGGTGCACCTAGCCCTGCTGCGGTACGTGTACCGGCTGGAGAACGGGCAGCCAAATCTGGAATGGGGCCTGAAGGCCGATCTGGATAGCCGGATGAAGCTGCCAGGCAAGTTCCACCCACCAGTGCCGATGCACCACGCTCGGCCTGCGGCTGAGGTGCTGGGCCAAGGCAATGGCTACGGCGTGCTCGAGGGGGTGCAGCTGTGAGCGAAGCAAGTGGGTTCCTGCTGAAGCTGCTGCGGCTGGTGGCGACAGGCCGGGTGACGCTCGAGCAGCTGGATGTACCGCCGCCAGGGTGGCGGGATAACGCGGCAGCGATGAAGCGGCAGGCGTTGGCGCATCAGTGGCCGCTGCCGGTGTACCGGAACCTGGCGCGGGAATGGATTGAGGGCAATCCGCAGGAATGGGCACAGCTGCAGACGCTGCACCCACGCGAGAACGGGTTTGGCCATGACTGATCGCCGTCTAGACGCCAATCACGCTGAGAGGCCGCTAGGAGCCGCTACAGGGCCGATTGATGGCGACGGTAGGGGGATGACAAGCGCAGGGGGGCCTGAAAGGCCCTTGGAGGCGGTTTTGCGGTTTGACGTGCCGGGGGTGCCGAAACCGCAGGGGTCAAAGCGGCATATCGGCAATGGGGTGATGGTGGAGAGCTGCAAGGAGCTCAAGGGCTGGCGGCAGGCCGTGACCGAGACGGCCATTGCTGCTGGCGCCAGCCGATGGGAGGGGCCGGTAGTGGTGACGCTCGAGTTCCGGTTTGACCGGCCGAAGGGCCATTGGGGCAAGCGTGGGCTGGTGCCTAGCGCACCGGCGGAGAAGACCACCAAGCCCGATGTGGACAAGCTGAGCCGGGCGCTGCTGGATGCGTTGTGGCCGTGCTGGGGGGATGACGCGCAGGTGGTGGAGCTGCATGCGCGGAAGCGGTTCTGCCACCAGGGCGAGCTGCCGGGCGTGCTGGTCTTAGTTCAGAGGGCTTGACGGTCTTAGTCCAGACCGCCTAGGTTCAGCTGCATGGGCTGAGTTCACGGCGCATTGTCCCTCCCATGACGTTTAGAGCGGTTCTGGACGACGGCAAGGAGCACAAGCCAGTGCTTTTGCTGTTGACCGGCCAGATGACGGCAAAGCAGATCGACAAGGAATACAGGGGCTCTATTGGCAAATGCCCTGACTGTGAGGGATACCTGCGGCAATCAGACCTTGCAGACGGTGGCACCTTTGCTGCTGCGGTGGCGGGTAAGGATCGACGTGTGCGGTATCGCCGCGGCCGTTACGACACGGGAACGGATGACCTGTTGACCCAGATGCACTTTGCCCATGCCGCCGGCTACTTGTTGGATGGCTTGGCACCGTGCAGCTGCAAGACCAAGAATCAGCTGATCCACATTGAAGCCGTTGAGGCGATTGCGCATCAATATCGAAAGGACATGCCTGATGGCTTTCAAGTTGAAGCCGAGTGTCAATTCGTCAAGCCAGGGACGCCACCGGAGACATACCGGCCCGACATTGTGGTTTTTAATCAGTTTGGCGGCAAGCACACATGCATTGAATACCAACGCAGCCCTGAGAAGTTTGAATCCTTTGTGCATCGCCACGAGTTGCGAGGGAGTGAATGGGGCAGCGTGATCTGGTTCTTTGATCGACGCATCTGGAACTACCGCAGCACCTGTGAGGCAAGGGATTGGCTGTTTGATAACGGGCAGACGTTCTACCAGTGCTGGGTTGATGAGCTGAGTTTGCAGCTACAGGTCGAAGAGGGGACGTTTGCGACCGCTTTGGTGAAGGAGGCCGACCGGAAGAGGCTGCCAAAGCCCTTTGTCCCCAAGCACTGCTCCATTGCGGACATCGTGAATGCCTACATGAAGGCGACGGGCCAGGAGCCTGACGGCAAGGGTGATCGTGTGCGGGAGCAACCCGAGCCACCAAAGGCTGATCGACTGCAGGGGTTCAATCTGGTTCAGAAGTCAGAAAAGGATCGGCAGAAGCAACGGCAGCTGTTTGAGACGTTGAAGCGACAGCAGGAACGGCGAGTGGAAGAGGAGCGCCGTATGCGGGAATGGCAAGCCAAGAAGAAGCTGCTTGAAGACATTGAATGGACATACGACGAGGTGCGCATTCTTGGGTTGCCAAGGCTTGAGGCAGACATTAACTGGCCAAATGAAGACCTGCGTGCACTGTTAAACCAACTGGAGGGGATGGTTCCAGATGCCCGTGCTCGGCATGAAGAGGTGAATGCGGCGTACCAAGCACGGCTCCAGCAAGAGGCAGCCGACAGGTTGGCCGCGGCCAGGGCCAAGGCTGAGGAAGAGGCACGTGTGCGGGCTGAACAGTCCCGTATTGAAGAGCAAGAAAGGCAACGTCAGGCTGAGGAATATTTGAGAAGGCAGGCCCTGTATCAAGAGGAATGGCGCAGGAAGCAGGCAGAGATTGAGGAGAAGCGACAGAGAGAAGAGGATGCGGAAAGGCGAATGGGATGGACTGATGTTGAGGTTGTGAGGCACAGGGGCACTGAGATGGTGATCAACCTGATGGTTGGCGATCAGATTCGCCAAATGAAAGGGCGGCCCGTTGAGACTTACAAGGGTCGCACTGCGGCTGGATATTCAACCGATAGATACACCTACCCATCTCTTAGAGGGTGGGAGGTGTCTAAACCTGCATCGCTTGCCTCCAAACTGAACAATCCAAGATGAATCAATTTTTCGGCATCGGCCGCCTGGGCCGTGATCCTGAGGTCCGCTACTTCGACAACGGCAACAGCGTCGCCACCTTCTCCCTAGCCATTGATCGTGGCCCCAACAAAGACGGCGACAAGCAGCCCCCGGTATGGGTGCCATGCAAAGCCTGGGGCAAGCAATCCCAGCTCGTTGCCGACCTGCTCCACAAAGGCACCAAGGTGGCAGTCTCCGGCCGGCTTGACCTTGAGGAATGGACCACCCGTGATGGAGAGAAGCGCAGCAAGCTGATCGTCTCCGTCTTCCGCTTTGAGCTGTGCGAATCCCGTCAGCAGCCTGCACACGATGAAGATCCTCCCTTCTGATGCTCCTCTCAGACGTTGAAATCTCCAGGCTTGCCCAGCAGGGGATGATCACCCCCTACCTAGGCACCCTGATCCGTGAGGTGGATGACCACCGCACATGGCAAGACGGGCCACGCACCGTCACCAGCAAAGGCATCCGCAGGGTGATCAGCTATGGCGCCAGCAGCTATGGCTACGACCTACGGCTGAGCCCTAAGGAGTTCCTGATCTTCCGCCATGTCCCCGGCACGGTGGTGGACCCTAAGAACTTCAGCCCGGCCAACCTTGAATCAGTGCCCCTGCACCGTGATGGGAACGGCGACTACTTCATCCTCCCCGCCCACTCGTATGGGTTGGGGGTAGCGATGGAGCACCTGATATTGCCGTCCGATATCACGGCGCTGTTCATCGGCAAGAGCACCTATGCCCGCACGGGGGTGATCGCCAATCTCACGCCTGGCGAGGCGGGATGGCGCGGGCACCTGACGCTGGAGTTCAGCAACAGCTCCGGCGCTGACGTGCGGATCTATGCCAACGAGGGCATTGTGCAGGCGCTGTTTTTCCGCGGGCAGCCCTGCGCCACCAGCTACCACGACCGGGCCGGGAAGTACCAAGACCAGCCCGAGCGGGTCGTTACTGCCAAGGCCTGATCTCAGTCCCGACCGTGAAGACTGCTAGCCTCGACTCAGATCAGCTGACGCCATGCCGTTGACTCTGCGCGAGGCCCTGCAGTCCCGGCTGGCTAGCTACGCGGCTGAGGTTCGATCGGGTGCCCACCAGGCCCCACCGACACTGACCTCAGCACTGCCTGAAACATCACCCGCTGCTCCTCAGCTGTTGCACCAGCAAAGAAGTGCGGATCCTGCAGCGCTTGGTACGCGGCAGGGTCAATTGCTGGTTGCTCTGTCCGCCTGAGCCTCTCGATCTGCTGCCGCTGCTCCGCTACCGCCGCGGCCATGGCACGGTTGCCGGGGTTGCGAGCAGCGATCTTCTCCATCTGCTCCAGCTCCTGCAGCATCCCGGTCAGTGCTGGATCGTCTGATGGTGGTGCTGCCAATGCCGCGGCCAAACGCTTGGCTTCTGCCACGCACGCATCAACGACGATTGGCAGGATGCGATCTTCCCTGGCGCCACCGCGACTGGTGCAGAGGCGATGGCGGCACCGCCACCAGGCAACACCAGCTGAGCTGTTGCGCTGCAGCCGGTGCCCGCAGGAAGCACAGCGCATCAAACCACTGAGGCCGTATTGAACCTCGGTGCTCTTGAAGTTATTCCTTGGTCGCTTGAGAACCGCTGCCAGCTCCTGCCAGTCACCCTCGCTGATCAATGGAGGATGTTGGTCGTAGTAGATCTCCCCCCATCGCTGGTTCCATCCTTTGCCTGATGACTTGTCGAGGTTGTGGCCGATGTGACCACGAATCACGGGGTTGCAGAACCAGGCCTGCAGGCTGTTGGCTGCTGGAGTCCAAGGGCACCAGGATGGGAGCGAGTAGGCCACGCGGGTAAAGCTGCCCTTCTCACGCAGCTCATCCAAAACGCGCAAGGCGAGGGTGAAGTTCTCCGAGTGTGGGACCAGCTTGGTCCCATCGCCACGGTCGTAACCGAATGGGAGCCTTCTGCGCAGGTGGCGGCCCTGTGCCCGATACACATCGAAGTTCCGCCGCAGGCGCTGGCTCAGCATCCGCGACTCAACCTCTGCCATGGTCGTCATCACCCGCGCAAGCAGGAAGCCCTGCGGAGAAGCGGTTTCGATCACGCCCCCATCAAGAGCACGGATCCTGACCTGCTGCAGGTCGCAGAGGGCAAGCAGGGTATCGGTTTGGGCGGCATCCCGTCCGAGTCGGTCGATGCGTGTGACGACCAGCTCCTTGACCTTGCCGCTGGTGACCAGAGCCATGACCTCAGCCAGGCCTTCCCTGTCTGCTTTGCGTCCGCTCTCGCGTTCGGAAATGATCTGATCGCATCCGGCGGAAGCAAGCCGGTCGACCTGGGCTTGAAAGGCGTTGTCTTGGTCTTCGCCGTCTGTCGAGATGCGGCAGTAGCCAAGGATCACTGGAATAGCCTGGGGCTGCTCCCCAGTGTGCGCTATGGCGGACTTTAGCTTCGATGTGGAGGCGAAGCGCACACCAGTAGCGGCGGGCCTTCCGGGGCGCACGTTGAGCAGGGTTCCCGTTCCGGCGGCCATCCGCCCGTACTGAGCGATCAGACGGCCCTCAAGGAAATGGGCCGTCTCCTCGTCAAGCCCATTGGCAAGCGTGAGGATCAGCGAGGGATCGGCCGGAACCTTGGCGTCAGCCGTATGCATCGCCGCGGCTCGGCGGCCGGTTCCTTTGCCGATGTAGTACGGGCTGCCGTCTGGGTTCAGGTACGCATAGACGTAAAAGCGATTGGTCCTGATGCGGATCCTTTCTTGGGCGCTCAACCGGATCACGTGCGCAGTATGCAATCACTGTACAAGATAACGGCGATCAAGCGCACAGCTGGGGTATAGTGGATGCATGGGGCGGACGTGAGCACCCCGCTGCCCTGAGCAGCACAAGGAGCCCACCCCGGTAACGCCGCAGCACGGCCGGGTCACCAATCGAGCGGCACCCATTTCCCGAGAGCGTCGAGCGCCACGGCTCCGCTCTCTATCGACCCACCATCGCCCGGCACTGGCCGGCTCTATCAATGTCCATCACCTGCATCGCCTACTGGCTGCTGCTGCCCCTGCTCGTTCTGCTGGCCGCGGCCTACTGGTTCACCGAATCCAGACCACAACGCATCAAGCGCTGGCGCGCTGCTGGCATGACGCAGAAGGCCATCGCCCAACGCCTCAACTGCTCCGTCTATCAGGTGCGCAAGGCGCTGGCTTAGTCTCCCTAGCCTCAATTTGTCCGAATCTCTAACCTGAGATCACCTGACGATGATTGAGGAAATGATGCCCCGTCTGGAAGGAAAGGAACTGCTGGCCACCATTAAGAGTCTTGGCAGCAGGGCATCCAAGAGTGAGAAGGCTGAGGCCTGCGGCTATTACACCGTCCGCGCCGATGGTTCAAAGCGCTACAACTACACGGCGATGTACCAGGCCATTGCCGAAGCGGCTGGCGTATCGGTCGGCGGCAACGGCAAGCCTGGTCGCACCCTCAAGTGGGCCACCACCGTGCTCACCACTGGCGCCTGCCTGGTGGGCCAGCGCTACATGGAGGAGCTGGGCATGGAGCCTGGCGATGAGCTGACGATCAAGCGGCAGGGGCGGAAGCTGATCCTGGAGCCCGTCGCTGGATAGCCTGACGGTGCGCCTGAAAGACAGGAGCAGATGAGGAGGGCGAGCGGGTGGCGGGGACGCCTCCCGCTTTTTTTAAGGTCTTAGGGCGGTTCCCCGTCTCAGTCGAGACAAGACGAATCGCGTATGGTGCGGTTATGGATCAGTCGCACAACCATCCTCGTTTCGTCAAAGGCCGCAAGCGGCTGGCTGGTGTGGTGCGGCTCCTGCTTGACGACAACCAGCTCAGCCATGCCGACATGGTGGAGCTGTACCGGTGGGCGGCACCAGATACGGGCACGTGGCTGAGCACCAGCCAGCTGAGCACGCTCCGCAACGCCAAGCTGCCCAAGCCCGGCCCGCAGCTGTTCGACGTGATGGGGGAGGTGAACCTGCGGCTGGCGCAGCTGGCGGGGGATGACAGCCCGGCGGTGCGGAAGCTGTCGGATGCAGGGCCACTGCCGACCAACCTGCGGCGGTTGCGGGATGAGCCGCCGTTCTTCCTGCGGAACCCCGAGACGGGGCTGGCGATGGATGCCGGCGACCTGTTCCGGCTGTTCATCGGTCGGCTGGAGTTCGACGACGATCGGCTGGGGATGGATGCCCTGGTGAAGAGCGATGAGATCGCCAGACGACTGAGCGAGGATCTGGCGATGTGGGCGCAGCGGTGGATGCTGGGCCAGGGGCTGCTGCTCACCGAGGCCAAGGGAAAGATCCTCAATGCGTATGAGGTGGCCGACCCAAAGCGGCAGCAGCGGCTATGGAGCGTGCTGCTGAAGGAGCGGGCGTTTACCGGCCAGGAGCTGACAGAGGAGCTGGATGGCCTTCGGTTCCTTGTGGGCCGTCTGGAGCGTGGCACTGCCCTGTCACATCGGGAGTTTGATAACTGGTGCCGGACAGGTCAGGTGAGCTGACAGCAAGGGGAAAGAGGCCGTCTGGCTGGATGGTGATGGGGATGCCATCGCCCAGCAGGTAGCGGATGGCATGGAGTCGGCGTGCAAGAACTGCATATTCATCTGGCGACTCGGGAACGATCCGCATAGCCTTCGCTTTATGGCGTAGAACAAACTTACTAGCGACCTGGGATGGGTGGGTATCGGATCCAACCCTTTGATTGGCAGGCCTGCCAGGTTGGCGAATCTTAGATCACGATCGACAATCCGACTGATCCAGACTAAGATCAGTTTGCTGCCGGGGCCGTCCCGGCTCCCTCCTCTCATGACTTCATCCATCCAGCGCCGCGCCTCAAATGGCGTGGCTACTGCCGCTACCCCAGTCCCCGGCCTCTCGCCGGAGGAATGGGACGTGCTGCGCAACAGCGTCTGCAAAGGCTTCTCCGATACGGAAGCCAAGGTGTTTGGCTTCCGCTGCCAGGCGATGGGCTTGAGCCCACTCACCGGCCAGATCACTGCCTTCAAGCAGGGCGGTGGGGTGGTGCCGATCGTGACGATCGACGGCTACCGCTCCATCGCCGCCAGCATTGACCCTGGCTACGTGGTCGAGATCGAGTATCTCGGCGCTGATGGCTGGGTTGACTGGATCCCTGAGGGCGACCCGGCCAGCCAAGCGCGAGCGAAGGTGTGGCGCACCGGCGCCGATCGGCCTGTGATCAAGGCGGTGAGCCGCAGCGAGTTCGCCGGCAGTGGCGGCCCATGGCGCAGCATGCCAAACCACATGCTGGCGAAGGTGGCCGAATCCCATGCCCTGCGCATGGCGTACCCGCAGGGCCTGGCTGATACGTACAGCGCGGATGAAGTCTCGACCGCTCCTGCCGCAGTCACAACCGAGATCCAGCCGCCAGTATCTGCCCCGGCCAAGAAAAAGCTCAAGGCCTCCACGGCGGTGCCGCTGGTGACGGAGCAGCAGCTGCAGACCATCGCCAAGGGGATGAATGCCGTGCTCAACGACGTGGGCCGCGAGGCATTCCTGACGCAGCTCTGCGATGCCTTCAGCATCAGCGGGCTGAATGAGCTGCCGGCTGAGCAATTCGATGCCGTGATGCGGATGCTTGGCCTGCCGCAGCGTGTGGAGCTGTGGAATGCCGGGAAGGATGGCAGCGGGCAGCTGATCCTCAGTGAGGAGCGCATTGCTGAGCTGCAGCAGCTGGATGAGGTGGATCAGGCAGAGCTGCTGGATGAGGAGGCGGCATGACCGCTGCCGTCATTGAGCGCTACCGCGCCTTCATTGCATCCAAGGGCACTGCAGCCGATAGCGATGGATTCCAGCCCAATCATCACTGGGATCTGTTCAGGCACCAGCTTGCTGCATTGAGGAGCGCATAGCGATGGGTGCACCTCGATGGTCCGAGCAGGAGCTGGAAATCCTTCAGTCCCTTGCAGGTGACATGCCATGGCCGATGGTGCCAAGGGCATACAACACTCAAGCCGGCACTCTTGGCCTGCCCAAGCGCACATCAATGGCACTGCAGCGCAAGTGTGATGATCTTGGCATCCTCCGCCGCAGCACCGGCGAATGGGTGACAACGGGCTTTGTCTCCAAGCTCATGGGCGTTAGCTATTCCACCGTTCAGCGGTGGATCACCAATGGCTGGCTGCCTTACAGGAGCTACCCCCACGGCAAGCACAAGCAGTATTACTTCACCCGTGAATCACTGCGGAAGCTGGCCATGGAACGGCCATATCTCTTCGGCGGGCAGTCTGAATCGACGCTGACGGTCCTGTTCAACAACGAGTTCCTGGCCGCTCGGATCGTGACCATGGAACTGCCGCCGCCGTGGTGCCGCAGGCCGGTCGTTTGCGTTGAACGTGGCCGCAGGTATCCATCGGTCTACCGGGCGGCAAAGGCCGTTTATGTGACACCTCAGCGCCTGCGGCAGGTCCTGGATACCAACTGCACCGCTGCCGGATACCACTGGAAAACAGCACTCCGTTGATCCATTCCAATGACCCAACCACCACGCCTCACCCCAGGTCAGGTGCTCAGCCTCTGGTATGACCACCGCGGGGATGAGAACACCAAAGTGATCGCCCTTGCCAATGCACTGGCTGATCACTACCTCAACGAACAGCGGCCAGACAACATGCCGCTCGATCGTCTCCAGCTCCCCACTCTCTACTACGGCGCTCTTCGCCGCGCCGGGTACAACTATGTGCACGAGGTGGCACCGCTGCCGGAAGACAGCCTGCGCACCATCCGCAACATCGGCCGGGTTGGGGCCAGCGTGATCACATCAGCCGTTGCGAGGTTTCACCGTGACGCTGCTTGATCAGGCTCAGGCACTGGCGACTGCCCAGGATCGCCCGTGGTGGGTGGTGACCGATCGCACTGGCCATCAGCGCATCACACCATCGCTGGCAGAAGCGACCAACTACTGCCGGCTGCTTAAGGTTTTGCCCGTTGCTGATCTCAGTCCAGACCGCTACAGTTCTCCTGTTCGGTCTTAGTCATGGCAGCGCCCACCGCTAAGCCGCGCCTGGTCAGCTGCCGCGGCCAGCTCTTCCACATTCTCAATGGCCGCCGGGTCTGGCTCACCACGCCGCCGGCCGAAATCCTCCCTGATCTCCTCATCCATGACCACCTTGCGCCTTCAACTGGTCGCAGTCTCGATAGCGATTGCCGCGGCGATGGCGATTGCCGGCCCGGCTGAGTCGAGCCTGGATCGCAGCTGCAGCAACCACCAGCCCAATCCCTCCGTCACCTGCCGCCAATGGTGACCACCACTGGCGAAGCGATGGCGGCCTTGCCACGCGAGGGCTACGACCAGCTCAAGGGGTGGAATGCCAGCCTGCTGAAGGTGGCGATCACCCGCACGCCGGCCCATGCCTGGCATGCCTTCCTATCCCCTGATCGCCCACCGTCCAAGGATTCACCTGCCTTCAGGATTGGCACGCTGGTGCACCAGGCCCTGCTGGAGCCTGATGTATGGCAGCGGATCATCCCCTGCACCAATGGCCCCACCACCAAAGCGTTTGCTGAGGCAGCAAAGGCCGCGGCTGCAGACGGGAAGACCATCGCGCAGGCCAATGAGTACCAGCTGGCCGCGGCCATGGCTCAGTCGGTGCAGCAGCACGCAGCACTAGGCCCTTGGTTCACGCCAACACCTGAGCATCTGCAGCTCAATGAACTCACCCTGCGATGGGTGGATGGTGCAACTGGTCACGATTGCAAGGGCCGGCTGGATGCCGTGCGGATCACTGACGAGGAGATCCTGATCCTCGATCTGAAGACCACCGCCGACGCCTCCGTATCGGAGTTCGGCCGGTCTGCTGCCAGCTACCACTACATCCTGCAGGCAGCGTTCTACGCAGACGGGCTGTTCTATTGCGGCCGGTCGCTGGAGCAGCTGCTGGGGTTGCCCGAGGGTGCGCTGATCGGGCGGCCAGTGACGTTTGAGTTTGTGGCGATTGAGAAGGAGTCGCCGTACCAGGTGGCCCGGTATCGCCTCACCAGTGACCAGGCATCCATGGGCCGGCGGTTGTATCGCCGTGCCCTGCAGGCCGTCACCACCGCATCAGAGCTGGGCTGGTGGCCTGGATACGACATTGCCCCGGCACCGCTTGAGCTGCCGCCATGGGCATGGATGCACCTTGAAAAACTCGCCACGGAGGAAGCATGACCTACCGAATTGAGATGCCGAAGATCCGGCCGGATCGCCGCAGCAACGTGCGCATCGTGCCGGTCTCTGATTTGCGCACGCTGCATCGGCTGCTGATGCTGATGCTCCTGCTGCAAGTGGTGAACCTGATCTGGCAGGCGGTGGGGTAATGGGCACCTCCAGCGGGCTGGGCTGGTGGTTGGATCAGATCGGTCGCATCCCCCTGCTCACGCCAGCGGAGGAGATCGAGCTGGGCAATCAAATCCAATCGTGGCTGCAGCACCCTGATGGGCCAGATCATTGCCCACCAGGGCTGCGGCGCCGGGGGACGCGGGCAAAGGATCGCTTTGTGCAGGCCAACCTCAGGCTTGCCGTCAGCTACATCAGCAAGCACTGCCACCGGCTGCTGAAGAAGAGCAGCACGGAGGATCTGATCCAAGCTGCCAACGAGGGGTTGATCCGTGCGGTGGAGCGCTTCGACCCGCACCGTGGTTACCGCTTCTCCACCTATGCGTACTGGTGGATCCGGCAGGCAGTCAACCGGCACATTGATCAGCATGGCCGGCTGGTCGCTATCCCCGGCTCCCATAGCCAGCACCTGGGCCGCCTCGGGCCGATCACCAGACGGCTCGAGCGTGAGCTGAACCGCACGCCCACACGCGAAGAACTGGCGGCTGAGCTCGGCGTGAGCATGGCCGTGTTTGAGCAGCTGCTGATTAATGCCAGGCCCATCTCCAGCCTGGATGTGCAGCTGGATGACGACGGCCCAGATCTGGGTGATGTGGTCGCCACGTATGACCAGACGCTCGAGGAGCAGGAAGAGCAGCAGGATCGGTGGCGGCAGATTGAGCAGCTGCGTGGCCTGATCCGCAAACTGCCGCGGACAGATCGTGACCTGCTGTCCATGGCCTGGGGGCTGGACGGCGAGGAGGTGAAGTCAAGGGAACTGGCGGCACGGTATGGGTTGAGCGTGCGGCAGCTGGAGCAGCGGCTGGAGGGCCTGCAGCAGCAGCTACGCCATCAGGCGGTGCAGCTGGTATTGATCGCTATCCCCAGGCAGCCGGTGGTGGCGGTGTCGAAGGTGGTGAAGCGGCGGCGGGTGAAGGTGGCGCCGGGGCAGCTCAGCCTCTTAACTCTTGCGCCCAGCGGTAGTGCTCAGCTGACGGCGCAGGCCATCCCGGCTTAGGCGGTTCAGCCAGGGCCACCTGCACCTCGAGCTGCCGCACCCGCCCGAGTGCTTGATCCAACGAACTCATGTGTT
>Ga0315904_10007748_pt1 | contig 14361 bp, 16 predicted proteins | sample LakEriMetagenome_6_FD_203529 | JGI IMG/M metagenome (GOLD analysis project Ga0315904, IMG submission 203529) | Freshwater fungal communities from buoy surface, Lake Erie, Ohio, United States - Buoy 12 MA120 | ecosystem: Environmental > Aquatic > Freshwater > Lake | place: USA: Lake Erie, Ohio... | reverse complement strand
TGGAGTTCTGATTCGCATATTGACTGGGATTTTCGTGCTCGTGCTCCTGCTCGTACTCGTGCTCGGACCAACCGCGTCGATTACGAGCACGAGCACCATTTCATTGAGCACGAGAACGACTGAGCCAACCCATCGCTGTGTTGGCTGCCGCACGATACTGCGGAGCCGCGACTACAAACTCACTCTTGTCGCCGAATATCTCGAACGCTTCGTCGAGGATCGATCGCAGCTCGGGAAAATCGGGCAGCTGCGAATGCCTCGGCCCTCGTGGTGTTCGACCTTCGGTTCTGGGATGCTCATGCGGTTCATCTCCCAATCGATGTCCTTCCATCGTAGCGATAACGTTTCCGAGGGCGTTCGAACCGTTTAGGGAAGCCGATGCATGAAACTTGCATCGTCCCTCGCAGCATTCATCACAGCGATCACGATGATCTGATTGTCTTCTACCACAAAATGAATGATGTAGGAGAATCGTTTGATCAAGCAGGGGCGGAGACTATTGGCGGCTATCGAGAACATCCATGGGTTCTCCAGGATACGATAAATCGCGGCGACGTATTCTGCCAGGAATTGATCGCCCAATCCGATTTGCTTCTTGTCGTACCAAAGAGATGCTTCCACTAGGTCGTCTTCGACCTGCGGGCGTACAACAAGTCTCCACATTACCGACGACTCTTCACACGTCGCATGATCTCCTCATGGGAAATCGCCGAACCAGGATCCTTGCGATGCTCGGAGAGTCTGCGTTCTAGTTCGGCTTGTTGGAGGGCGCTTGGCGACAGATCAGCATCCTGTGGTAATGTGTCCCAAATGGCAGATACTAAACGTAAGCGAACATCGATCGGAAGCGTAGCAATCTCCAAAATGGTTTGTTCTACATTCATCGCGAAGCGTCCTTAGGTAGCATGTGGCGTCAGAACTCAGTTGATTCATGCAATCTCCGCACTTCTGATTGATTTATAGTCGCGTTCTAACCCCTAAAAGTCAAGGTATTCACCCAAACGCGCCACGGCAACAGGTTTGTTGTCCGCGTAAGCCAACGTTAATAAGTAACCTTCGAACATCCCAGAAACATTGGGAAAAAATCGAAAAGTTCGGTTCCTGTCCTCTCCGCTGGTTTTCTGAAGCCCATGCTGCAAAACCCTGGTTTTCCCTGGGTTTTTCGCATTTCTGGCCAATTGCTTTGGAGTTCTGTAGCGCCCATGCTGGCTCGGTGCATGGCGGAATGCGGCGTTGGATTTCGCGTCGCGCACCCAAATCGAGTCGTTTTTCGCGTCGCGCGAGTCGGCAAAACACTGGGGTTTTGCATGTCACGGTTTGGCCACGATCCACGCCCGTGGAGGCGGTAGGATTCGAACTATTTGAGTGATGTTCTGAAAAGTGGATGTGGTAAACTAGGTCAAAACACTACAAACCAATGCCCACGACGGGCGTACTCAAGCGATGAACCAAAGTCGCTGTATCTGGGCGACTTGGCAATGGAACATAACCTCCCGCGACTCGTTTATCGCAATCGTTATTTGGCAAAGGCAGACATGCGATTAACACTCACTCTTATACTGGGTTCGGCACTCTTGCTTGCGGGCTGCTCGTCAGAAAATCTGAGCTCATCCGCAGATCAGGGACCGCCAAATACCGAAGGTTCCGGTGCTGCCACTGTCCCTTCAGTAGGTGGTGCCGAATCCGCCGCCGTTGCATCATCCCCCAGGCATGAAGCTGTTATCGTCGTCAACGCGGCAAAGAAGGGTGACAGCGGTCCTTCGTGCAGTTCTGAGATGGCAGCGAATGGTAAATCAAAATGCGGTCCAGCTACGTCACTGACGGAACTTTCATGGGAATTCACTGAGCATCGTGACGGGGCTGACTACTACAAATTCAATTGGAACCTAACCTCTAACGGCGAACCGAAGAACAGCAAAGGTCTTACCGTCGGGTTTGACGGGGATACCGAAATCACCGTAATCGACGCGGAGCACTACATCCTCATTCGTAAAGGCCCTCTCAACCCAGAACCTGAAGACGCCAAATAAATCGCGTAAGCCTACCCGTTGCCGTCCACCTTCCCCACACCACTGAATCACTCCACCATCGCCTTCGCCACGCCTGCAGCCTTAGCAAAATCATCCTCGGTGACCAGCAGGTAACTCTGCTGGGCGATGCGTGGCGAGTTACCAAGCCAAGAGCAGACTACGTGCAGCGGGAACTCGCGCTGGAGTTCCGTTTGCCGGCTCGCTCGCATCGAATGGAACAATCGTGGCCAACCCGAGACGCCGGCGCGGCGCAAGAGGTGGGTCATTTCGGTGCGTAGGTTCGAGTTCTTCCAGCCCATCGCCGTATTGGCTGCCGCACGATATTGCGGAGCCGCGACCACATACTCGCTCTTATCACCGAAGATCTCGAAGGCTTCATCGAGGATAGGTCGAAGTTCCGGCAAGATCGGGCAGCTACGGATCCCACGGCCTTCGTGGTGCTCGACCTTTGGCTCTGGGATGCTCATTCGATTCTCATCCCAATCGATGGTTGTTTGCAACATGAATTTCTCGGCCACAATGGCTATTTCAAATTAGTTGTGAGCCTGTTTCAACACATCGAAGCCTGTGCTTTGGATAAAATGGAGCTCGACGAGAAGAGGTTTTTGGAAACGCTTGGACAAGATGGAATATGGTTGAGTGAGGGACTGGTACCATGGCAATCTATTACGTGGAGACGACGATTCCTAGTTTCTACCATGAGGTACGAACTGAACCTGAGATGGTCGCCAGAAAGGATTGGACGCGATTCGGCGCTAATGTTGCTTGCAAACCTTGAATTGTTGAGAATCGACACCGCTGTCGCTGAGATCGTTGCCGCCTATGAAAAACACAAGATAATGCCAAAGGATCCGTTCGGAGATGCCCTCCATTTAGCACTAGCTTCGTATCATCGGTGTGACTTTTTGGTGACCTGGAATTGTCAACATCTTGCTAATGCGAGAAAATTTGGGCACATACGACGAGTCAATGGTATGCTTGGATTGTTTGCTCCGGAACTGGTTACCCCGATGGAATTACTGGGAGAGGATTGGGATTTATGACACCACCCATTTTGGATGAAATCCGTCGTGTTCGGCACGCGATGTCGGTTGAGATCCAGCATGATCCTCAGCGCATTGTCGAATATTTTTCTGCGATCCAGAGGAATTTGGCCGACCGGGTTATCAATTTAGCCGACCAGGGACCACTGGGGCGTACAAAACCCAGTCCTGACAGTAGCCCGCAACCGAATCCCGAAATTGGTTCATCGCCATCGCTCCGATAGTCGTTGCTTGATCGTCAACTGAACCGAATTTCGGTCTCGCGGAATCTTGTCTAAGTACACCTCTCGAACTCCTCAAAAACGTAGGGAAAACACCCAGTTGTTCGGTTCCTGTCCTCTCCGCTGGTTTTCTGAAGCCCATGCTGCAAAACCCTGGTTTTCCCTGGGTTTTTCGCATTTCTGGCCAATGGCTTGGGAGTTTTGGTGCGTCTGCCTCGTGCTTTCGGATCTCGCGGGCACGAACGATAGTGTCGGTCAAGCCAAATTGAATCACCCGTACGATCTGGACTTGAACGTCGATGAAATCGCATCCGAGATTCGGACGATTACGGGACCACCATCGGGCGATGGTAGCTACGGACTTTGCTCGACGATGGTGAACGGTTGAGTCCAGGCTTGTTGTTTTTGGTCGTCGAAGATCGGGTCGATGGGCGGGCGGGTGCTGGTGACGACCGCTCGGACGATCGTCTCTCCATCGGCTAGGCGATACGAGGATTCGAGCGAGTCGGTGGTCAGAGCGATGCGTCCAATCTGATCCAATTCTGCATCCGTCGTCGTGACGATGTACTGCGTGGAGTAGGTGACCCCTGCCTCTGGCTCGATCGCGACAGAGAGTTTGCGGCGAACCGGATCCCACTGGACATCGCGCAGCGACACGCCGCTGGATGCGTAAAAGTCTCCTGCCTTCATCGCGCGGATGAGATGTTCGGGGGTCAAGTACTGGGCGCGAACCATCACCCAGCCTCGTCCGGGCCGACTGCCGGGCTTGCCGAAGTATTCGTGGCTGTCGTCGGTCCCGATCCCCAACAGAAGGCTTCCCCCGAGCTTGTTGACGCGCAAGTGGTTGGCCAAATCCCACATCTTTTCGACCCCTGGATGCGAGTCATCTCCGCGATGATTGACTCCTGGGTGTCCGTTGTAGACCTCGAAGAATCGCTCGGCCATGACCGCCGCGAGATCTTCGAAGGTGATCCCGTAACCGAAGTTGGGATGGTTGAGGTGCATGAGAATTTCGCGACCTCGGATCTTCTCCTGTTCGAGAACGGCGCGAAGATTGTTCTCCATTGCTTCGCGAACGGTATTGCCACCCAGCGGCTTGATGACCTCGGTCAGGTTCGTAGCGTTCATGTGGACCGGTTTCCCTTCGACCTTGTCGGTAATCTCCTCGGAGGGGATCAGGATGAATTTGCCGCGCTCTTCGAGCAGATAGCGATACTCATCGAGCGGCTTGAGGCGCACCTCGATCGAGTCACTCGCCTGGTCGCCACGCGTCTCAACCCACGGGTTGCCAAACCGCTGCCGATACAATTCCACGGCTTCCTTCGTCGCCCGGGACTGGATGGATTTCAGCGACATCCACCGCGATCCCTCTTGAAGGACGTTGTGGTCGGAGATCGCCAGGAAGTGGTATCCGCGTTGACGGTACCAGTCAGAGATCATCTCGGGGAAATCATTTCCGTCGCTCCACAGGGAGTGGGTGTGTAGGTTCCCTTTCCACCATCGCGGCGCTGCGTTGGCTTCGGGAATCGGATCGCCTGGCGGCTGAAAGAACGCGGTCGACTGGGGGGCCAGGCACGCGACTGCGAGGGTCAGGATGCCGGCCAGTGGCAGGGTAGATCGAGGATTCATCGCGATTGATTCTGGAACGAGGGGATGTGTGCGGAAAGCTCCCAGTTTAGCATCGCGCTTTCCAGGAATGTGCTGCATTCCCGGGTGCGAAAGAGCAAACTTTGGATGCAGAATTCACTTCGGACGCTCGGTGCGGTATCTTATGAGGGGAGAGTGGTAGCCCGATGGGCGACTCAGCGGTGCAACCAACTAACGTTGCGAAGGGATCACCCAACATGAACGAACTGGTGTGCGTCAGCGATACCATGACGTCCGAGGAAGCCCACATCGCGAAGCTTGCGCTTGAGGAGGACGAGATCCCCTGCTTTCTCGCCGATTCCAATTGCGCGGAGCTCTTTTCGTATGCGATGGGAGGAGTCAAGCTCATGGTCCCCGCCGGCGATGTTCCCCGCGCGACTCAAGTTCTCAGCCGGGTGCGGGTGGGCAAGTTTGTTGCCGAACAACCGTCGCGATCGCGATCGCATTGGCCTGGCTGGCTGTTCTTGGCGATCAATGTCGCAGTTATCCCTGTGGCATACATTCTGTGGCGCATGGTATTTGGGTGAGCCAACTGGTGCGGCTGTACCACCATCGTCGCTAGATCGCGCTTCGGTACATGGCCAGGTAATCGTCGCGGGCCGCTGGGCGAGGATTGAACGTCCCCGTCCACTGCTTGACGGCCATTTCCGCCATGGCATGAAGCTTCGTCTCGGTGTGACTAAGGTCAGCGTTGCTATCCCACGACTCCAGATCGCGTAGGCGCGTCGCCATCCCCGCCATCTGCAACCAGTCGGTGAGCCGGTCGGCGATGATCTCGGCGCCGGTGCGGCGATCCGCATGGGAACTATCGGGCAGCAAATGAGCCAACTCGCGATACCGATGCTCGACCACTTCGTGATTGAATCGAATCACATGTGGCATCATCACACCGACGGCCTGGCCGTGCGGAACACCGAGAAACGCGGTGAGCGGATTGGCAAGCGCGTGGGCCGCTCCGAGCATCGAGGCTTCGATGGCCATTCCGGCAAACGCTGCCCCGAGTTGCATTTGCGTTCGGCCCTGGAGGTCCGATCCGTCTTCGATCACGCGTGGGAACCCGCGCGAGAGCAACGTCCACGCTTCGCGCGAGAAGCATTCGGAGACGGCGTTTCGTTTGTTGGTTACGTAGGTTTCCAACGCATGGGTCAGGGCATCGATCCCGGTCAGTGCGGTGACTTTGGGGGGTTGGGTCAGGGTGAGCAGGGGATCCAAGATGGCGATCGCCGCGGCGGCTTTGGGATCGCCGCAAGCCATTTTGACGTGGGTTTCCGCATCGCTTATCAGGGCAAACGACTGGGTTTCGCTCCCGGTGCCCGCGGTGGTAGGAATGGCGATCAGAGGGAGCATCGCTTTGCTTGCTTTTCCTACTCCCCAGTAATCCGCAATGATGCCGCCGCAGGAATAGAGGAAATTGATCCCTTTAGCGCAGTCCATGCTCGACCCTCCTCCGAGTCCGACGATCAGATCTGGGGCCCATTGGCGGGCTACTTCCAAACCTTGGTCGACGTGGAGGGTGTTTGGATTTTCGCTCAGACCGTGGAATCCGCGAACCTCCAGTCCTGAGGCTTGCAGCGATCGGACCCCTGCATCGTACAGCCCTGCGGCGACAACCCCGGGGTCGCTGACAATCAACGTTTTTTTCCCTCCGATTTCCTTGGCCAGAGGCCCGAGGCGCTCGATCGCCCCTTCACCAGCGACGAGTCGGGTTCGTAAACGGTAATCGATCAAGCCATGCCTCGCGTTTCAGGATGGAATTTTTTTCGCAAGCCGTACAGTTTACCATTTTCGGCAAATTCCTGGTTCTGGATATGAGGTACAGGCAGGATTGTCGTGAACTTCCTAGAAAACAAGCTCCGATACTCAAGCTTGCAGGTGGTTCATGGATGAACTTCTTCTTTGCCGCATAAGCCGTCACGGAGGACAGGGCTTCTCTCGTTCATGGACACACCGTGCTACCGATGGCCGTATTTGTTGAAGGCCGCATTCAAACGTAAAGCGTTGCCGATTTAGTTCAGGATAGGAGTTCCAGAACCATGAAATTTAGCCGACTCGCGCTCAGTGCAATGATTGCCAGTGCGTGTGTCTCGGGAACGGCCTTCGGCCAAACCAACCGAACAGCTCCCCGTTATGCACCCGCCACGTACTACAGCTACTACGACGAAGGGAAGGATGCTGGCGCCGCTTCGCCTAGCGACACAACCGCAGCGGCTGCTGCCGCTACGACCCCAGCGACCAGCACCGCATGCTGTGACAAAGATGCGTGCGATCTCGGATCCGGCTGCAATAGCGGTGGCTGCGATAGCCTCTGTGGCGGTGGTGGACTGATCGGTGGTGGTTTGCTTGGTGGCGGCCTGTTCGATTCGAGGTGCTGCATTGGCGAACCCTGGAAGCTGGCTCCATGCCCGATCGCCGGTTTCAACATCGGTGGTTGGACCAACGTCGGCTACCATGCCTATGCGAATAATTTCAGCTTCAACACCTATCCTCGCAACGTCCAACTGCAACAGCAGTGGTTCTTTGCCGAGCGGAAAGCCAATGGGGCTGACGGACTCGGAATCGGTGGACGCATCGACTATCTCTATGGTACCGATGCACCCGACACTCAAGCCTTTGGTCTGACGACGCCCAACTGGGACAACACTTGGGACAATGGTGCTCAGTACGGCCATGCGATTCCCCAGGTGTACGGTGAAGTCGCGATGGGCGACCTGAGCGTGAAGCTTGGGAAGTTCTTCACGATCATCGGGAACGAAGTGGTTGCTGCGACCGGTAACTTCTTCTACAGCCGTCAGTTCACGTTCTACAACGCTGAGCCATTCACCCACACCGGTGCGTTGACCACCTACAAGGCGGATGACAATCTGGAGTTGTACAACGGCTACGTTACCGGTTGGGACAGCGGTTTCCGTGATAACGGCGACGCCTACCTCGGTGGTTTCAAGTATGGTCTCAATGACAACTGGTCGGCGGTCTTCTCGACGGTCCAAGGACGTTTTGGCGAGGCCAATGCTCCGATCGCTCGCGAGCGTGGCGGTCTGCAAAGCTTCATCCTCACCGGCAAGCTGACTGACAAGCTGACCTACATTTCTCAAACCGACGTTCTGTATACCCAGAACCAAAATGAGGTTACTGCACGCAACACCTTCGGCAACATCAACTACTTGATCTATCAGATCAATGATTGCTGGGCTTTTGGTCAACGCTTTGAGTGGTTCAACATCAGCGGAACGAACTTTCTGACTCAAGGAACGCTTCAGAACGCGGATGTGTACAACTACACGGCGGGTCTCAACTACCGAGCGAGTGCCAACCTGTTGTTCCGACCTGAATGCCGTTGGGTTTGGGACAAGGAAGGGGTCGGCTTCAACGAAGAGAAGCATCGATGGAGTCAAGCGGCCCTCGGTGGCGACATGATCTTCACGTTCTAGTCGGAATCGGCAGTCGACTCGGCATCGACTGCCGATCGAGTGAAATAGGAGAGGATGCCTCGCGAACTCGCGGGGCATCTTTTTTTGTTTTCGGAACCAACGCTTGGATCATATCTAAGCGTCTCGAAGGATTCGCACCGTACCTGACAGGATCGAGTGGGTTCGCCCGAATTGGTCTGTGATCCTCAAAGCGCCTGAGGTGTCGATTCCGGTGGCGATGCCGATCAATGCTTCTCCGCCTGTGGTGATCTCCACCCACCGACCATCGAGCCAACTCCAGTCGGGCCATTCCTTCTGTAGCCATTGTGGATCGGCGATCGATCGTTTAATGGTTTGTCGCCAGTGGTTCAATACTGCGACCAGGACCGATTCCGGTGAAAGGGAATCTGTCAAGCTTTTGGGCACTGCCTCATGCAGGCTGATCGCTGACGCCCGAAGTTCATCCGGGGCGCCCGTCCAGTCGATCCGGCAATTGATGCCGATCCCGATGATGGCGTATTCCTCTGCGCGAACACCTGTTCTGAGTGTCGAGGATTCGATCAGGATACCGCAGACTTTGCGATCTTCGATGTATACATCGTTGGGCCATTTGACTTTCGGTTGCTCGATCGACCACTCCGAGAGTGATTGGGCGACGGCTAATCCGACTTGCAGGGGAATGGTCGCGCGAGCTTGCTCGGGGATGGACCAGGGCATGGCCATGGAGAACATCAAGCATCCCTTGGGGGACCACCATGCGTTGGCCCCCCGCCCGACTCCGGCGGTTTGTTGATCTGCGATCAGCAGCGTTGGTAGTGCGGGGGGCGAGTCCGATTTCAGCTCTCTTGCCAGCGCGCGATTCGTGGAGTCCACCTCGTGGACCCACCGGACGCTTTCAAAACACCCGGTTTGCTCGATTGCCCGTAGCGCGTCATCGCGCCGCATCGGTTTGTGCATTAACTCTTGAGTTCGACGAGTTGTTTCGCTTCCTGTTCGCTGGCCATTTTGCGGATGTCCTCGGTGATGCGCATCGAACAGTACTTGGGACCGCACATGCTGCAGAAGTGGGCGCTTTTGAACGTTTCCTGGGGCAGCGTCTCATCGTGATAGGCTTGCGCGGTCTGCGGGTCGAGGGACAGGCGGAACTGTTCGTTCCAATCGAACGCGAAGCGGGCTTTGGAGAGGGCGTTGTCGCGATCCTGGGCGCCGGGGCGTTTGCGAGCGACATCGGCGGCGTGGGCGGCGATCTTGTAGGCGATGACCCCTTGCTTGACATCTTCGCGATTGGGGAGGCCGAGATGTTCCTTGGGAGTCACATAGCACAGCATGGCTGCGCCGCTCCAACCGGCCAGCGCCGCGCCGATGGCGCTGGTGATATGATCGTAGCCCGGGGCGATGTCGGTGACCAAGGGGCCGAGGACATAGAAAGGTGCACCGTGACAGACCTCGATCTGCTTCTTGATGTTCATGTCGATTTGGTCCATGGGCACGTGACCGGGACCTTCGACCATGACTTGGGTGCCTCGCTCCCAGCTCCGTTTGCAGAGCTTGCCGAGCACTTCGAGTTCCGCGAACTGGGCTTCGTCGCTCGCGTCGGCGATCGAGCCGGGTCGCAAGCCGTCGCCGAGGCTCCAGGTGACATCGTACTGCTTCATGATATCGCACAGGTCGTCGAACGATTCGTAGAGGGGGTTTTGTTTGCGGTGGGCTACCATCCACTTCGCGATGAGCGATCCGCCGCGCGACACGATTCCCGTGACCCGCTTGGTTGTCAGGTGCAGATGCTCGAGCAGGACACCGCAGTGGATCGTCATGTAGTCGACCCCTTGCTTGGCTTGATGCTCGACCATGTCGAGGAAGTGCTGGGGGCGCATGTCTTCGATATTCCCACCGAGTTCCTCGAGCATCTGATAGATCGGGACGGTTCCGATCGGGACCGGAGATGCATCGATAATGGCGCGGCGAATGTTGTCGATATCCTTGCCAGTGGACAGATCCATCACCGTATCGGCACCGTAGTGGACCGATACATGGAGTTTTTCCAACTCCTCTTGGACGTTGCTGGTGACCGCCGAGTTGCCGATGTTGGCGTTGATTTTGCACTTGGCAGCGATGCCGATGCACATCGGTTCGAGTCGCCCTGCCGCATGGACTTTGTTGGCTGGGATCACCATCCGTCCGGCAGCCACTTCGGAGCGAATGGTTTCCGGCGAGAGTCCCTCGCGCTGCGCGACGAATTCCATTTCACGGGTGATTTCCAGGGCTTTGGCGGCGAGATATTGGGTGGACACTAGGAAAACTCCATCAGGAGGGTCGATGCGAAAATTGGCTAAAACGGAGGGTGGACGGGCCACGGAAACAGTGTAGCCGTCCCCCGGAGACTGGTCTACGATGCCGGATCCTAATCCGGTTGGAACCCCTTACAATCTGCGGGTAGACTGGTCGCCCATGCATCGCCCTTTCCTTCGTTGTCCTCGGCGTTTTCCATGCCCACCCTGCGGTCGCTTTTTCGAATCTCGCTGCATCGGATGGTTCACCGACTCGGATTTCGGCTGGTGCGGATTCCCCCCTTCGAGCGTGCGGTCCGGAATTGGGAATTGAATCACGAGCCGTTTTATTTCGTGCAGGTGGGGGCGCACAACGGGATCACTTCGGATCCCTTCCACCGCTTTCTCGTCGAAGGGATCGCTTGGCGAGCGATCTTGTTAGAGCCGCAGTCTGCCTGTGTCCGCGTTTTGCGATCCATCTATGCCGATCGTGAAAACATCCACATTGTCCACGCAGCGGTCGGACCAACTTCTCCCCCTGACTCATCAGGGAACGTGTCGAGTCGCGAATTGACGCTCTATCGAATCAGCGACGAGGCGGTTGGCTTGCCTCATTGGGCCAATCAACTCGCCTCTGCGCGGCGCGAAGTGATCGCCAGCCATCGGGATCGCATACCTGATATCGAGCGATGGATCGTCTCCGAAACGGTTCCTTGCATTCCCCTCGCCGAGGTGGTTGCACAGCAAGGCTTCCCGCACATCGATTTGCTCGCTACCGACACGGAAGGATTTGATTTTGAGATCGTCCGCCAGATCGACAGTTTGCCGAGCTTGCCCCAATTCATCTATTACGAGAACCTTCATTTGTCCTCGGACGAGTACGCGCGGAGCCTGACGTTTTTGAAGGACCGGGGGTATCAGACCCATGCGGTCAATAATGGCGATACGTTTGCGGAGCTGAGGCCTTCATGACGCAGTGGTGGATGATATCTCTAATCGCGCACGGAGCCGTCACCTGGTTCCTGGTTGGACTGATCTGGATTGTTCAACGGGTTCATTATCCGAGCATGCACTACGTCGAACCGGATCGATTCGTGACGTTTGAGACGATGCATTGCGAGCGGATTGGGCAGGTAGTCGCTCCGGCGATGATTCTCGAGGGCTCGCTCGCAGCCGCCCTGGTTCCCTTGGCGCCCAACGCGCTGGCCATGGGGCTCGCGGTGACAGGGACCGTGCTGGCCGCGGTGATCTGGTGGAGCACTTTTTTCATCCAAGTGCCGCTGCACAACCGACTGCAGCAAGGGAAGAATACCGATACAATCAATCGCTTGGTCGCTACGAACTGGATTCGAACCGTCGCATGGTCCGCGCGCGGTGGAATCGCTGCAGGATTATTCCTGGTTTCGTAGCCTAGAGGGTCTCATAGCCTGGGGGCTTTCGCGAGGGAACTGAAAGTGCATCATGAGTGAAGAGCGGGTGCGCAAGCTGCGCCAACTGGTCTATTCCATCCGGACCGATGATTCTTTTTCGGTCGCCTGGGCGAAAATTCAATGCCGGGATCTCAGCCCGGCTTATGTGACGCGCGTCCTGAAGCAACTCGCGCAGGCTGGCCATCTCGTGGAGACCAAGGATAAGAAAGAAACCTTGTACCGTTGGCGAAACGATCCCCCGCATCCGGTCGATATGTGGATCGATCGCCAGGTATTCGGTGACCAGGTCAAGCAGTCGCCGATGTCCGATCGCCCTCGCGAACAGTTGTTGCAGGATGGCGCCGCGCGTCTGACCGATGCGCAGCTGCTGGCGATCCTGATCCGAGTCGGGGTTCCTGGTGAATCCGCGGTGCAGGCGGGCCGCAGGATTGCGCAGCGTTACCCGGAACTGCGATTGGCCATGCTTTGCGAAGCAGGGTTGCTCGAACTGAGAGGCGTTTCGCCTGCCATCCGGAAAGATAGTTATTGTCAAATCATGGCCGGCATCGAATTGGGGCGGCGCATCGCCGCGCTGCGCGACGACAAGCCCGCGATTCCTGAACGGATTCGCGGATCGGATGACGCGGTGAATTACTGCGTCCGAAAATTTGCGAGGCTCGCCTCCGATGGCAAGCAGGAAGAGTTTCATATCGTCACGCTCGACACCCAGCACGGACCGATCCAAACCCATCGCATCACCGTCGGAACACTCGACGCCAGCCTCGTTCATCCGCGAGAAGTCTTCAAGCCAGCGATTCGGGACAGCGCCTCAGCGATCCTGCTCGTACACAATCATCCATCCGGGGACCCGACTCCCAGCCGCGAGGATCACGCGGTCACCGATCGGCTCACCAAAGTGGGCGATCTGCTCGGAATCCGAGTTCTCGACCACATCATCGTGTCCAAAGAGCGCGGCCATAGTATCATGGCGGGTCGCTAATCCCTTTCCCTCGGACTCGTGCCGTTCCCGGAGCAAAGCACAATCATGACGCAATCCTGGCTTCCCCAAAACGCAGTTCCTTTCCTTCTGCCCCTTCTCTTGCTGGTCAACGCCAGCGATCGTGCGATCGGCCAGGACGACCCGTCGGTTGGCATTGCCTCGCCCATGATTCAGATCGACACGCAAGGAGATGGCTGGGTCGAACTCGGAGCCGCGGATTTTGTTCGGGCCAATTGCGACGAGGCCACCTGGACATGGGAAGGGCCGCTTGTGCATTGCACCGGTCAACCGGTCGGGGTTCTTCGTTCCGCCAAAAAATATCGCAACCTTGAATTCGTCGGATGGTGGCGACACTTGTCCCATGGCGGCAACTCTGGATTCTTTCTTTGGACCCCCGAGAGCGCTCTGGAGAATCTCCCCCCCAACCGACTTCCCAACGCCGGGATCGAAGTCCAAGTCCTCGACCACGGCTATACCGAACTGTACGAAAAATCCTCTGGCAAGAAAGCGACTTGGTTTACCACCCATGGCGATATCTTTCCGGTCGGACAATCCAAACTGAAACCCTTTTCTCCCGTATCCCCCGACGGATCGCGCAGTTTCCCCAAGGGTCAATTCAGCAATCCGTCACCCCAATGGAATTTCTACTACGTGCGGGCCATCGGTGGAGAGGTTCGGTTGTGGGTCAACGGCCATGAAGTTTCCGGGGGATCGGACGCCTCGCCAGCCGAGGGCTATCTTTGTCTCGAATCCGAAGGGGCACCGGTCGAATTCCGCAACATCCGTCTTCGCGAGCTCCCCTAGAGTCGCGAGGTTCGACGAAACGTCCGTCCTGGGTAGAATGCGTGGGTAACTACCCTAGAACGAACGAGCAACGATGACCCTTTCGAATCCGCCTGAACACCCCAGCACGAGCGAACTCGATCAGTATGACTTCGAGTTGCCGCGCGAGTTGATCGCCCAGGAGCCGCCGCTCCACCGGACCGACGCGCGCATGATGATCATCGATCGACAAACCGGTCGGATCGAACACGGTTCCATTCGCGATCTCCCTTCGTTGCTGCGAGCAGGCGATGCCATCGTCGTCAATGACTCCAAAGTTATCCCGGCACGCTTGGTGGGATACCGCAAGCAAACGGGAGGCCGTTGGGAAGGGTTGTTTCTGCGGGCCGAGAACGGGATCGGCGAACTCCTTTCCAAAACACGGGGTACGCTGCTAGCTGGCGAACGCATTATCCTTCGCGATCCCGAGGGGCGCGAGATTCAAAACCTGGTCGTTGTCGGCCATGGGGACGAGGGAAAACTGCTGGTCCGTCTGGATCCTGATCTGGATTGGT
>Ga0315904_10007746_pt1 | contig 14364 bp, 17 predicted proteins | sample LakEriMetagenome_6_FD_203529 | JGI IMG/M metagenome (GOLD analysis project Ga0315904, IMG submission 203529) | Freshwater fungal communities from buoy surface, Lake Erie, Ohio, United States - Buoy 12 MA120 | ecosystem: Environmental > Aquatic > Freshwater > Lake | place: USA: Lake Erie, Ohio... | reverse complement strand
GAGTCTGTTGTTTTAAAAGAAACGCAAAAATTATTGGATAGATGTGGAAAATTGGGATTTTATTTATGTGGTCATAACTTAAAAAACTTTGATATTCCGATGTTATCAAAACGAATGGTTATAAATGGAATTATGCCACCCGCAATTCTGCCAAATTATGATACAAAACCTTGGGAAGTAAAAGCAATTGACACAAAGGAATTATGGCAATTTGGAGCTTATACCGCAATCGGATCACTTGATCTAATGTGTGCAAGCATGGGAGTTGAATCACCAAAAGATGGTGAGGTAACGGGAAAAAAGTTCATCATGCATTTTGGAAAGAAAATAAACTTAAAGAAATATCAGAATACTGCGAAAAAGATGTCAAAGTATTAATTGATGTTATAAAAAAATTTAAAGAATTGAAATGATTACAGATCCAGAAGATTTAAAAAAAATTGAACAGACATTAAAAGAACTTCAAAAAACATTCGGAATTGAAGATGATGAAGATTTTTCAGATCAGTCTGAGTTAAACCAATATGTTAAAGATGCATTTGATTTAGATTTAGAGCAGATGGAAAAAGAAATGATACCTGATAAATTTTCAATAACAGTGAAGGTTAAAAAAGTGCATGAAGATGCGATATTACCATCATATAATTATGCAACAGATTCAGGTTTTGATTTTTATGCGACAGAGACCGTTTCATTGGAACCATTTGGAAGAGCTCTTGTACCAACAGGATTATGTTTTGATTTACCACTGAATTTAGAACTTCAAGTTAGAAGCAAAAGCGGACTTGCAATAAAGCAAGGTCTTATGGTATTAAATTCGCCAGGAACAGTCGATAACGGATACACAAATGAAGTTCAAGTTATTATATTTAACACAAATAATTCACCTTTTACAATAGAAAAAGGAATGAAAGTCGCTCAAGGTGTATTTTGTTATGTCGCAAACGGAACGATGATTGATGTTGAAAAAGTGGATCAAATAAAAGAAAAAGATAGAAATCTAAATGGTTTTGGATCAACAGGACTTTTTTAAAGATGATAACAATAGGATATAGCACAAGAACAACAAATCCAAAATTTCAAGAATACTTGAAACAATCTTGCGGATTAAAAAACGTTGAGGTTATTGAAAAGGTTAATAATGGTGAAAAATCTTTGTCTCAGGTTTATAATGAGATTATTGACGCATCATCAAATGATATTCTTGTTTTGTGTCATGACGATATATATTTTGACACCAAAAATTGGGGAAGAAGATTAGATTCCTTATTTCAAAGAAATTTAGATTACGGAATTATAGGATTAGCAGGAACTAAATATTTACCTAAGTCTGCAAAATGGTGGGAGGTTCCTGAAACTATGTATGGGATTGTTAACCACAAACATGAAGGAAAAAAATGGGCTAGCAATTATTCCAAACCAATTGATAATTTAGAAGATGTGGTATTGGTAGATGGACTATTTATTGCGATTAACAAGAAAAAAATTACTAACAAATTTGACGAATTAATTAACGGATTTCATTTTTATGACGTTAGTTTCTGTGTTAACAATTTTTTAAATAAAGTTAAAATAGGAGTCACAACAAGTTTGAGGGTAACACATCTATCAATAGGTATGACAAATCAATCATGGGAAGATAATAGAGAATATTTTTCAAAAAAATATGACCAATCATTACCTTTAGATATTACAAATGAAAATTTGTGTGAAACTTTTATATTCTGCCACGATCAAAAAATAATCAAAGAATATGAAGTAAGTGGTAAATTCAAAAACCTAAAAAAATATAATTATGTTTTTTTAGGTAACGGTAACGTGGATGAAATTAAATATTTACATAATTTGATTATTGCTCGAAATTGTGATTACAATATGGAAGATTCTCCAAATATGAATGCATATACAGGTTGGTATTGTTTATGGAAAAACGGATTTATCAAAACGCCATATGTTAATTTATTTGAATATGATGTAATACTTAATCCATTTATAGAACAAAAAATAGATAAACTAATGCGTGAAGGTCATAACTTTATAGGATATGTTCCTGTTAGTTGTTCAAATTTCCATTTTATTGATAACAAATTGTGGGTTGATGAATTATTTGAAAGTATAAAAAAAGTGTGTAATGTAAACTTGGAAAGAACAATCAGAGTATTTCTAAGACAGAATCCGTCACTGCATTGGTCATCAACAAGCAACTGTACGCTTAAATCAACATTCTTCCATGAATATATGAAATGGTTTGAACCTATAGCTGAGAATATAAAATTTTCTAAAACCGCAGGACACGCACACGAAAGATCCACGACCTTTTTTTGTTTTATGTTTAAAATACAACAAATTTTAACTCAAAATCTTTTGAAGCACTTTCAAATGAACTCACATAAAACTCAAGATCACGTTGTTGATTTTGATAAAAATCTGAAACAACTAGTTGAGAATATATGAATTATCTAAGCTTTAGTCTTTGGGGTGATAAACCAATATATAATATTGGGGCGATTAGAAATGCAGAATTATGGAAGGTGATATATTTTGATTGGCAAATGGTCGTATATTATGATAATACGGTACCTGATGAAACAATTAATAAATTGAATAAATTGGGTGTTATGACTATAGACATGACTGAAAAAAACTTATATGGTATGTTTTGGAGATTTTTTTCTGTCGACTTACCAAATTCAGAATATTGTGCATTCAGAGACACCGATTCAAGAATTACCATGAGAGAAAAATTGGCGGTAGACGAATGGATTAACAGTAAAAAAACACTACATGTTATGAGAGACCATCCCGCTCACGGAATTCCTTATGGGAATGATAGACTCGGTATTTTAGGTGGAATGTGGGGTATAAAATCAGACAAAATCAATTTAACTGAACTGATTGAGAAATTCCGTAAAAATAAAAGTTTGTCTTATGGTTCAGATCAAACTTTTTTAGCATCAGTGTACCCACTGTTTGTTAAAGATAAAATTACACACGATGAATTTTTTGAAAAAAAACCATTTCCTATTAAGAGAGAATATGGTAGATTTGTTGGAGATAGAATTGACGAAAACGAAAAACCTGTCGGTGAAGATTATAAATATATTTTAAATAATTAAAAATATGACAGAAGAACATTTAGGGGGGTGTATAACCTATGACAATTTCCCAGGATTCGGAAAAGGAGATGTGGGAACATGGGCACCGCAAGTTTGGGATAAACTAATTGAGACATACCAACCAAAATCCTTAATTGATGTTGGGTGTGGTGCTGGATTTTCTACCGAGTATTTTTTACAAAAGGGTTTGGAAATTTTAGGTGTTGAGGGTTATTTACCGGCAATAGAATCTTCACCAATTAAAGAATATATACATATACACGATTTTATCAAATCAGAATTTATACCTGAGAAAAAATATGATTTGGGTTGGTGTTGTGAATTTGTAGAGCATGTTGAAGAACAATACACTAACAATTTTATGATAACTTTTTCAAATTGTTCTGTTGTTGCTATGACTCATGGAGTACCAGGCCAACCAGGATTTCATCATGTAAACTGTCAACCTGCGACTTATTGGATAGAAAAGTTTAAGACATTTGGTTTTTCATACAATGAAATGTTATCACTTGAATGTAGAGCATTGTTACCTTCCTATACTGACGATTCAAGTTTCATACCTAACGGTAGTCATGTCAAAAATACATTAATGATATTCGAGAAGATATGATAAAATTACTTAATAATAACCCTAATTTATATAGGCCAGAGAGAGAATTTTTTCTATCATCGTTAGAGTCTACAAAACAACTTAAAAATTCAGAAAATGAACAAATAAAATTTCATTGTTTTTGGAGGGTGCCTAAGGAATTTGGTAGAAAACAACTTGCAGTTCTAAAATCCATAATTGTAAATCACAACACAAAAACTGAAATAAATTTATGGTCAAATGTGGACCTTAGTAATAATGAGTACATACAAGAAGTTTTACCATTTATTACACTTAGAATTTGGGATTTAGAAGAAGAAATTAAAGGAACTATTTTAGAGAATTGTAATCATATGAAAACAGACTTAGTTAGAGATAGAACTTGTTACTCTGAAGGTGATGTTTTTAGACTATTAGTATTACAAAAATATGGCGGTTTTTATATTGACATGGACGTTTTGGTTTTAAAAAGTTTCCTTCCTCTTAATGATTACGAATTTTTATATCAATGGGGGACCTCAGGATTCAACAACAATGAACCAAACATTACAATGAATGGTGCAATAATGAAATTAGACAAAGGTTCTAGATTATCCGACGAATTTTTGGAATTATTATCAGTAACTCCACCCTCCAAAGACTCATTTGGTTGGGGTAATCAAATGTATTCAAAAATCGTAAAAAATGATTTACTCGTCTTACCTGGCGTTTGGTTCAATTCAGAGTGGGGATTTGAGGGTACGTCATGCAATCCATTTCAAAATGTTGGAAATGTTGAGTTATTCGATGGTGCATTTGCTTGGCATTGGCATAATAGATGGGACGAACATATACAAGAAGGTAGTAAGTTTGAAGTACTCGAAAAATTACACAATAAATTATTCTCAGAACTTCAAAAATGAAATACATTTACCATCACTTAGGTTTGGGAGACCACATTATATGTAATGGGTTAGTGAGGCACCTGCAAAAACAACACAAAAAAGTTTCGGTCTTTTGTAAATACCATAATACTATCAATGTTTCATATATGTTTAGAGATAATGAAGATATTCAAGTAATTGGAGTAAACGATGATGAAGATGTGATTAATTATATTCAAAAAAACAAAATCTCAAATGAGTTGATAGTCGTAGGATTTAATAAATTAAGTTTGGTAGAACACAAAAGATTTGATGAGGGTTTTTATAAAAGTGTTGATTTACCATTTAGTTATAGATTTGAAAAGTTTTACGTTGAAAGAGATTTGGATTTAGAAAATAAAATTTTGGATGAGTTGAATCCGAAAAAAGAAAAATATATTTTTGTACATGGTGTGGACTTGAGCAGAGTAAGAAAAGATTTCAAAATAATACAAAACCCAATACAATATAATATATTTAATTTGATTTCTTTAATTGAAAACTCTGAGGAAGTCCACCTGATGGAATCTAGTTTAAAAAACTTAGTGAACTCATACAAAATGGAAAAACCAAATTTTTTTTACCATCAATATAGTCGAAATTATCCTGAATATAACAACACTCAAGGATTAAACAATTTTGAAATAATAAATTAATAAAATGATTGATTTAAAAATATCTGTAAGTGTCGGTGAACTAATTGACAAATTATCTATCTTACAAATTAAAATGGAGAAGATTATCGACAAAGATAAACTAACTCATATAGAAACTGAATACAGAATATTAAAGGAAGTGTCTGAAATTTTTTTAAAAGAAAAATCAATAAGTAATCTGTTTGATGAATTATTTGAAACAAATAAAATATTATGGAATATCGAGAATGCAATTAGAAAGAAGGATGAAAAAAACGAATTTGATGAAGAATTTATTGAAATTGCCAAAAGTGTATATAAAAACAACGATAAGAGATTCCGTTTGAAAAACGAAATAAATGAACTTTCTAACTCTAAACTTAAAGAACAAAAAAGTTACTAATATATAAAAATGAAAAATAATAATAGGAGAAATACTATTGAATATTATGACGCAACTACATGCGGGCTAAACTTTAAAATTATAAAATAAAATGGAAAATTTTGGACAAATTAACAAAAAAACCTTAAGATGGAAATTAATACAAGAGTTTTTAGAACAAAACGAGGTTAATACCATTGTAGAGATTGGTACATGGAAAGGTATGGGTTCCACTTTGTGTATATTAGAAAATAAAAGTGAAAACGCCAATTTCATTACATTAGAGACCGATAAGCAAAATTACGAAATAGCAAAAATAAATTTGTCAGATTATCAGAATAAATTAAAAATGATAAATGGTAGAATTATTGAAATCGATGAAATTAAAAATTTTATTTCCGATATCAATTTAAATTCTGAACAACAAAGTTGGTTAAATGATGATTTAGTTAACTTTGAAAACACTTTAAACGTTATAGAACAACTACCTGAAAAAATTGACTTTTTACTACTAGATGGGGGTGAGTTTTCTACATATCCTGAATGGGTAAAATTAAAAAATAGAACTAAAGTCGTAGCACTTGACGATATATATGTTTTAAAATGTAATAAAATATTTAAGGAATTATCAAATGACTCAAACTATGAAAAAATATCTGAAACAAGTGAGGGCCACGGATTTTCAATTTTTAAAAAAATTAGTTAATGGATTTTATTGAGCTCAACAAATTTTCACATCTTCACGATGAACAAAATATAATTTTTTGTAAGACAGATTTTTTAAGGGAACAATTACGTGAAATAGAAAAACTCGGAAATGACGTTGTCCTAATAACTGGTAATTCAGACTACCCTATAACTGACGATTATTTAAATTTTTTACCGAAAAATGTTATAAAATGGTTTGGGCAAAATATTATCAGTAAAAATAGCATTTTTGAACCAATACCATTAGGTCTTGAGAATAAATTAGAATCTGTTAGAAAAGGGCACGGTATCGGATACTACGAAAGAGCAAATATCAAGGAGAAACTTTTGTTACGTCAATTAGATGTTGAACCATCCAAAAATATTTACGCAAACTTCAAAATCGAAACTAACTTTTCACACAGAAATCTCATAAAAAATATATGTATAAAGTCTAATCACGTAGACTGGAACGAACCTAATCTATCGTTAGATGAATTCTTTACAACGATATTAGAATACAAAATGGTTGTATGTCCGGCGGGTAACGGAGTAGACACTCACAGGCTTTGGGAAGTACTTTATTCCAATAGAATTCCAATAACTATAAAAGTCGGTAACTATAAAATTTATGAATTATACAATAAACTACCAATAATTGTTTTGGAATCAATAAAAGATTTAGAGAACGAAGAATTAATTATGGAAAAATATAACGAACTTAAAGATAAAAAATTTACTTTACAGGAGTTGGATTTAACTTATTGGATTCAAAAAATTAAAAAAACAAATCTATAAAGAAATGAATGAAATGTATAACGTCGGGATTATTGCCGATATGAATTATGATTTGTCACCAGCGTTTTCTAGTTATTTTGACGCATGTAAAAAAATTTTTAAAAAAATAAAAATTGTAAAAAATATCAACGATTTACATGATGTAAATATTCTACTGTGTGGTAATGACCATTTTTGGAATCATTATACTATATGGTCTGACCATTCATTTATTGAATATTGTAATTCTCACAACATTCAATTTTTTGTTCATACGGTAGAACACATAAATTCCCCACTATTCCCCCAAAATTTAAAAATTCAAAATGATTTAGAAAAATATAAATTACTAAGACAGCGTTGTTGGGATATAAAAGACAGTATTCAAAAACAAACAAAGATAGCTAGGGTGCTTTTATCCAAAAATAATGTCAATTACCGAAAACCAAATGAAAAAAAAGACAAAATTGTTTTTGTTGGTAAATTATACGATAATAGAAAATCGATAATAAATGAATTATCAAAACACATCCAAATAGATGTTTTTGAGAGAGGGACTACCTATTTTGAATTTTTGTCTAAATTGGCCGAATACAAATACGTTTTTTCACCTAAATCTTTACACGTCAATGGAATACCGGGTAGATTCTACGAAAGTCTTTGGGTTGACTCGATACCAATCCAAGAAGTATATTCAGATACGTTGGACTTTTTTGATAAAGAAAAAAAAATAAAAAACGCAATTTTTTTCGAAGGAATACCTGAACTTTTATCAAAACTAAATGATGGTCATTTTGATTCTGAAATTATACAACCTAAAATGTTTTTGGAAGACGAATTAATTGACTTTTTTAAAGATTATAATATTTTATAATTCATGATTGTAGTACAAATAGGAACAAATTTAGGTTCTTGGGAAATTTACCCTGATGGGACGGCGGGCCCTGTAATAAATGAAGAAGGTCATGTACAAAATGATTCATGTTTTGATTTTATAAAAAAAAATATAGATATCGTAGAATCCTTACATTTAATAGAACCATTGATTGAATGTTTTCCTCATATAGAGAAGAGTTATAGTTTTTTCAGTAAAAAAAAAATACATAACATTGCAATCACAAACAACAAAGCACAAAAAAATCTTGAGATTTTTAGACCAAAAAATAATAAAGTTTCGGGTCATTCATCCTTCAATATTAATCACTTTAATCATTTAAACCCTAATGAAATTGAATCTATTAAAGTAGATTCACTTACCTTAGAAGATTTTTTAAATGTTAATCTCATAACTAAATGTGATAGATTATATATCGATACCGAAGGATTAGATTCTTTAATTTTATTGGAATACGACTACGACAAATACTCAACAAATTATATTGAATTTGAGGTTGCTCATTCAGACGGCCCAAATACCAAATCAACTAATTACCAAAAATTAATTGACCGTCTGAAAAAGGATGGATTTACAATACAAGAATCCCCATATGATTCATTAAATTTAATAGCATTAAGATGAAAAAGTTTATAGTAACAACAACAATTAATGAACCAACTAAAGCGACTTTAAAATTTGCCGAAATATCGGATAAAAAAAATTTTATTTTCGTGATTGTTGGTGATTTGAAGACGCCACACCATATGTATGAGGACATAGAAAAAAAATTCAACAGTGTTATTTATCTTAGTCCTGAAAAACAATCTGAGTTGTACGGTGAGTTATCAGATTCCATAGGGTGGAATACAATTCAAAGAAGAAATATTGGTTTTGTATATAGTTATCAAAATGGTTGTGATATTATGGCAACAGTTGATGACGACAATATACCTTATAATAATTGGGGTGACAATATTATGATTGGTTCTGAAATAGAAGTTAATGAATATGAAAACTTATCATGCCCTTATTTTGATTCTTTTTCCGTAACAGAACATAATGATTTATGGCATAGAGGATATCCTATAGAATTTATTAAAGTAAAAAATAACATAGAATTCAAAGGAAAAGTCATCATGAAACCTCTGGTTCAAGCAGAATTTTGGGATGGGGACCCCGATGTTGATGCGTTATGTCGATTGAGTAAAAAACCAATTGTTAAGTTCAGTCCTTTTGAAACTTTTACCACTAAACAAATGACACCCTTTAATTCACAAAACACCTTTTTAGACAGAAGCGTATTAAAATATTACAGTGTTTTTCCATATATAGGAAGAATGGATGATATATGGGGTTCATATGTAATGCAACACAAATTTCCAAATTCTATAATTTTTACGAAACCATCAGTTTATCAAGAAAGAAATCCACAAGATTTAATAAAAAATTTGGAAAACGAAATTATCGGGTACAGGGGTACTATCAATTTACTCGAAAATTTAAATTCTTACGAGAATTTTTTACCAAAAAAAACAGTCGAGTATTTTAAAATTTACCAAAAATATTTTTAACACAATATGAAAAAAGTTATAATTTTAGGTGGTGGTGGATTCATAGGGGGTCACTTATCAAAAAGATTAAAGGATGATGGTAATTATGTCAGAATTTGTGACATAAAAAAACATGAGTATTTTACACAAGAAGAAATTTGTGATGAATTTATTTTGGGTGATTTAACGAACCCATCATTAGTGTCAGTAGTTATTGACGAAACATTTGATGAGGTTTATCAACTTGCTGCCGATATGGGTGGTGCTGGTTACATATTCACAGGTGATAATGACGCCAATGTAATGCATAATTCGGCACTTATAAACCTAAATGTTGCAAAAGAGTGTGTAACAAAAAAAATAAAAAAAGTTTTCTATTCATCTTCCGCTTGTATATATCCTGAACATAATCAAACAGACCCCGATAATCCAAATTGTGAAGAATCTTCGGCATATCCCGCAAATCCGGATTCCGAATATGGTTGGGAAAAACTTTTTAGTGAAAGATTATATTTATCATTCGCTAGAAATTATGGACTAAAAGTTAGGATTGCTAGGTTTCATAACATTTTTGGACCTATGGGTACTTGGCGAGGAGGAAAGGAAAAATCACCGGCCGCAATATGTAGAAAAGTATCAGAAACTGAAGAAGGTGGTGAAATAGAAATTTGGGGTGACGGTAATCAAACTAGGTCTTTTTTATACATTGATGAGTGTATTCAAGCGATTATAAATTTTATGGAATCTAAATATACGGGACCTGTTAATATTGGTTCTGAAGAAATGATTTCTATTAATGGTCTGGCTGAGATGGTAATAAGGATTTCACAAAAAAAAATTAAAATAAAAAATTTATATGGTGAAGAATTTGAAAAAAAATACGGCCATAAATGCCCTTTAGGGGTTAGAGGTAGAAATTCTAACAATGAATTATTTTTTAATAAGGTTGGCTGGAAAGTCTCAAAACCATTAATGGAGGGTATTTTAGAAACCTATAATTGGATAGATAAAATAAATTCAAAATAAATTCAAAATTTTTAAAAATGACATTAGGAATCGCAATACCAACTTATAATGGCCACATGTATAATTTGGAAAATTTACTTCATCAAATATCTAACTCAACGGTAATACCACAACAAGTAAGTGTTAGTATTTCATCATTAGATTATGAATTCAAACCAAAAAAATACCCTTTCGAACTTATTTGCACAACAACAAACGAGTTCAAAAACGTATCTCAAAATTGCAACATATCCGCCTCAAAATTGTCTACTGATATAATATCCTTTTTCGGAGGCGATGATATCCCACACATAAAAAGAAATGAATATCTAATTAAATCCTTTGAGAATGGGTGTGACGCAGTTGTTCATGATTACATTATAAATCCTGACAGGAATTTGAAAGAATTTGTAAGTGATATTGGAGAATTAGATTTTTATCTCGACTATATCGATTCTTTACTCGGTGAGAATTATCATCCACACAGTAACAAAGAAGTTTGTTGTTACGCCGGTGGACCAATTTCTGTAAGGAATGAAATTTTTCAGAAATACAAATACAATGAAGACAACTCTATATTTAAAAGTGAAGATGCTGTATATAATAGTACTTTAGTAAAAAATGGTGTAAAAATATCTTATATACGAAATCCTCTTATGATTTACATACATTAAAAAAATAATTTCAAAAATTGAACAGAGTATTAATAACAGGAGGTGCCGGATTTATAGGTAGTAAATTTGTTGATTATATTTTAAAGACAACAAAGGCGGACATCATAATAGTAGACAATCTATATAATAGCACAATAGATAGAATACCCGAAAATGAAAGGGTTTTTTTTATAAATTGTTCTGTTTTAGATGTAGATAAATATTCTAAACACCTACAAGAGTGCGATTATATATTTCATATGGCATGTGTTCAAATTTCTAAATCTAGTTTTGTACCACAAATTGATTTGGACACTAATGCGACATCAACTCTGAAAATTTTGGAATACTTGAAAGATAACAAAACAAATCTAAAAAGATTTGTATATACCTCATCATGTTCTATATATGGGCAATCTAAAGAATCACCGATAACTGAAAATACGCCTCCTAATATATCTAGTTTATACGCAGCGACAAAGTTTTTAGGTGAAAATTATACAAATCTATACCACAAACTTTTTGGTATCCCTACTTCAGTAATAAGATATTCAAATGTGTATGGACCAGGTCAAATTCCTGATAATAAAATTTGTGGTGTTATAGGAAAATTTATTTACGAGTCAATAAATAAACGACCTATAACGATTTTTGGGGATGGTGAATATAAAAGAGATTATTCATTTATTGATGATGTTTTATTGGCGACTTATTTAGTATCTAAATCCGAAAATACTTTGGGGGAAACCTATAATGTATCCACAAATACTAATTACTCAGTAAATGAAATTGTTGATATAATTGAATTATATGTCGGAAAAATTGATAAGAAATATCAAGAGCCAAGAATTATAGACAACATCACCGATAGATTGATTTCTTATGACAAATTGAAGAGGGACACTGGTTGGGTGCCAAACCACTCAATAAAGTTAGGAATAGAAAAAACAATAAATAATACTAAAATATCATAATGAAAAAAACTCTAATTACCGGCATCAACGGTCAAGACGGGTCCTATCTATCCGAATTTCTTATATCAAAAGGTTATGAAGTTCATGGAACACTCAAACGAAATTCAGTTGCTGAAAATCAGACATCAAGATTGGAAAATATCTATAATAAAATTACTCTACATTATGCCGATTTGTCGGATTCGTCCTCTTTAGTATCAGTTATACAAAAAGTAATGCCGGATGAAATTTATAATTTAGCGGCACAGTCACACGTTAGGATATCATTCGACCAACCTATATATACGGTAAACGTAACCGGAATTGGAACACTCAATTTACTTGAAGCCGTAAAACTAATCAAACCTGATACGAAAATTTACCAAGCCTCGTCATCCGAAATGTTTGGAAATTCGATTGATTTGGACGGATACCAAAGAGAAACTACCCCTATGAACCCAGTTTCACCATATGGTTGTGCTAAAGTATTTTCATACAATATATGTAGGAACTATCGAAATTCTTACGGAATGAAAATATGGAACGGTATTTTATTCAATCACGAATCACCAAGAAGAGGTACCAATTTTGTAACCAACAAAGTAGTTAAAGAAGCGGTGAAAATAAAATTAGGGTTATCAAACGAACTCAAATTAGGAAACTTAGAAGCAACAAGAGATTGGGGTCATGCTAAAGATTACGTAGAAGCCATGTGGTTGATGTTACAAGATGACACACCGGACGATTATGTATGTGCAACAGGAATTTCTCACTCTGTAAGAAATTTATGTGACTACACTTTTTCTAAATTAGGTTTAAATTATGAAAAATATGTCAAACAAGATCAAAAACATTTCAGGCCTGAAGAGTTGAATAATTTGAAGGGTGATTCCTCTAAATTAAGAAGCAAATTAGGTTGGAAACCAAAATATACTTTTGAAAGTATGATTGATGAAATGATTGAATATTGGATTGATTTTTATACGATAAAAAATGACTCAAAGAAAAAAGCAGAATTCGCCAAAACCTGAACAGGTAGATAGAAAATTATCAAAAAAGGAATATATAAATTCCTTAGTAACAAAAAAAATAAGAAATAAATTTTTGACAGAAAGTCAAAAAGAATATTATGAGTTATTAACTAATAACCAAATTGTTCTTTGTTCGGGTCCGGCAGGTGTAGGAAAAAGTTATATTTCTATGAAGGCGGCCGTTGATCTTCTTTTAGATTCAAATAATTCATATGAAAAATTAGTAATTGTAAGACCAGCGGTTGAAGCTGAAGAGAAACTAGGTTCGCTTCCTGGCAATGTCGAAGAGAAACTTGACCCATATATCTTTCCCTCCTATTACTTACTTAATAAAATAGTAGGTAAAGAAGCGAGAGAAAAATTAAAAGAAGCAGAAATTATTGAGGTATTCGCTTTAGCCTACATGCGAGGAATGAACATAGATAATACAATTTTGATTTTTGAGGAGGCGCAAAACGCAACTCCAAATCAAATGAAGTTATTACTAACAAGAATCGGTTATAATTCAAAATTTTTTATATCAGGAGACCTAGAGCAGACCGATAGATATAAAGACAAACGTCAATCAGGATTATGGGACGCACTTCAAAGATTTAAAAATGTTGATGATGTTGGTGTTTTTGAATTTTCAGATAAAGATGTTGTTAGAAATCCATTAATTAGCAAACTCCTAAAAAGATACGAAGAATGAGAATTGCAATTGAATTAAACGGAGTTTTAAGAGATACGGTAGGAAAGTTCAAACAAGTTTATGAAAAACTTATGATTGAGCAGGCTGAACTCATGCCTCAAAAACTTTATGAATCAAACTCCGGTGGAGATAATTTCGATGAAGTTACAGATGATATTATTTCAAATGATTTTAAATATGAAATCAAAAGTGATGTAACGTCACTTAATTTGCTTGACCATTTTTCTTTTCCATCAAATGAAAACCTTTATGATTTTATGTATGAAGAGCACGCTATGTCAATTTTTGGACACGCATCATCTTCAGAATATTCAACATTCCACGATTTGCAAGACATATATTTTAAATATAGAAAAGATAATGAGATAATGATTGTTTCAGATGAAATCGGAAAATCAAAACCCGCATCACTTTTTTTTATATCAAAATTTGGTTGTCAGATAGAAAAAATAAAATTTTATTCTCAAACAACACTTAATTCTATGTGGAATGAAATTGATATTTTACTTACAGCAA
>Ga0315904_10007743_pt1 | contig 14366 bp, 12 predicted proteins | sample LakEriMetagenome_6_FD_203529 | JGI IMG/M metagenome (GOLD analysis project Ga0315904, IMG submission 203529) | Freshwater fungal communities from buoy surface, Lake Erie, Ohio, United States - Buoy 12 MA120 | ecosystem: Environmental > Aquatic > Freshwater > Lake | place: USA: Lake Erie, Ohio... | reverse complement strand
CGTGCGCGTCGAGTCTTCGAAGAACAGGTTTGCCACCACCTTGCCCTGAAGGTGCCGCTCGGGCTGGGCGTCGCCCATGGCCGCCGGAAGGAGCCGCTCGGCGCTGTCGAGAAGCGCGCGCAGCTCAGACACGGGAAGACCCTCGATCGCGAGGAAGTCGCGGGCGGCGCGTGCGGCCGCGGAGGTGTTTCTGCGGTTGGTCAGTTGCACGGGTGCAGGATAGCGCCCCCCGCCATCGGGCAGGGGGCGCAAGGGAAGCGGACCAGAGGAGCGGCGTGGCGCTGCGGGAAGGCGGCCTTTCGGCTCAATCCTGCACGGCGGCCATCGCCGGATCGGCGACGACATGGATCGGAACCGTCGAGACGGCGACGGCGCCGGTGGCCTCGTCACGCACCTCGATCTTGAGGCGGTAGCTGCCGACCGAGAGGTACTCGCTGATCGGGATGATCTCGCAGAGGAAGAACTCGTCGCGGCGCACATCGGAGGTGTCGACGACCGCAGTCCACTCGGGGCTGCGCTGCCAGACCTCGATGTTGTCGCGCTCCGACTCGATCGACACGCGGGTCGCGAGGCGGGTCACGAAGTTGCCGTCGGTGTAGTCGCTGTTGAACCCGTCGAGCTCGGTGTACACGATGAACCGCGTGTTGGCACGGGCGAGGAACTTGTGGTTGGTGAGCGGCGTGTAGCGCCCGAAACCGTCGACGCGCGTGCAGAGGTCGACCTTCGGGATGCCGAGCTTCGGACCGCCGGTGAGCGCGGCGATGAGCGACTCGGTGACCGAGCGGTCGATGTCGCTGTTGCCGTCGCGGAGCGAGGTTCCGAGGGCGGCGAAGGCCGCATGGGCCTTGATCACGCGCTCGCGTTCCGACGGGAGCAGGTCGGCGCCGAAGTTCTCCGGCAGCTTGAGTTCAGGGTTGGCGACGGCGATGGCTGCGAACGCGAGCCACTCGCGCATCGGCTCGGAGCTGCCCTCGCCCTGCTTCGCCAGGCTCTCGGCGAGGAGCAGCGCGAGTTCGGTGGGTTCGGTCGGCGCGGCGACGGGCGCCGGCGGCAGTTCGAGTCCGGCGTTCGCGCGCAGCACCTCGGGCGAAGCGGGGATCGCGCCATCGGGCGTGGTCGTGGTCGTCTTCGCGGTCGTCGCCAGCTTGGGCTCGACGACGGTTGCAGCCTGCTCCGCGACCGGCTGGTGGGCTGGCTCGGTCATCGGCTCGGTCGTCGGCTCGGTCGTCGGCTCGGTCATGGGCTCGGCGGTCGCGCCCTCGTCAGAGGCGGGCGTGGTCTCGTGACCCTCCGCGTGGGTTTCAGCGTGGGTTTCCGCGTGGTGTTCCGCGGGGGTTTCCGCAGCAGCCGGCGCGGCGGTGGGGGCCGCCGTCGGGGTCGTGGCGGGAGTGGTCGCGGGGGTCGTCGTCGGGACCGTCGTGGGAACCGTCGTCGGGACCGTCGTGGGAACCGTCGTCGGGGCCCCGCCGCCAGTCGTCTCGGTCGGCGAGGTCGGCTTCTTCGTCGGCGTCACCGTCGGCGTGCGCACCAAGGTCTTGGGCGCCTGCTCGCTCGGCGGGTTGCCGGCGTGCGCATGGTCGGTCGTCACCGTCGGACGCGGCGCAAGCGGTGTGGCCTTCACCGCCGGAATACCGCGGTTTTCAGGCGTCTGAACCGTGAGTGCGCCCGCTGCCTCGCGCTGGGTGCGCTGCATTTCGGCGAGCGCCGCCATGTCGGCCGCGTAGCTCGCCGCGAGCGCATCGACGAGTCCCGCGGAGGCATCGGCGGTCATCGGCGGCTGCTGCGTGGTGGCGGCGGGGTCGTTGAACTCCACCGTCGAGGGGCGCTGCGTGGCTCCCTGCGGCGCCATCGTCGACACCGCGCCATCGCTCTCGCGGTTCGGCGAGGAATAGGAGCATCCCATCGCGGCCATCGAGAACGCGCCGAGCAGGAGGAGCGGCGTTCGGGCGCTCACCGCGAAGATCGGCGCGAACGGCTGCTGTCCGAGCGGTGGCTCGCCTTGCGCGTCGAATGCGGCGGAACGGGCGTTCTGGGGGCTGGTGCTGTCCTGCACGGCGATGCTCCTCTGTGAAGGGGCGCTTCCATGCGCCCGGTCTCTTGTCTCTGCGCTGCGGGGTGCGCCAGGCGGCGCATCGGGGACTCGTACAACGGCAAGGGACAACCCGAGTCGGATCCAGAGCCTTTCCCGCGGCGCGGTCGTGCAGGTGGAATCGGCTCGCGGCGTCCGAAAACCACAACTTTCGTTGCGGCCCGTGACTGCGACCCGTGACTGCGACCCGTGACTGCAGCCCGTGACTGAAGCCTACGGGTTCAGCGGCTCGACGCCGAGGCCGGCCGTGCCGAAACCGTCGTGCTGAAGGTGGCGACGAACGCCTCGAGCGTGCGCGGCAACTCCCCCGCGAGCCCGCTCTTCGAGCGTCGGTCGAGGTCGATCGCATCGTCGAACAGCTTCGCCGCGCGGCGCGGGCCCAGCGCACGGGCGGCGCGAAGGGTGGGCGCCGCCGACGGTCCCCACAGCTTCACCTGCCGCGAAACCGCCTGCTCGGGCGCGCCCTCCGCCAGCATGCGGGCGGCGTCGTGCAGCTTGCGGGAGAGGTCGACGAGCGACCAGATGATGAGTTGCTCGGGGGCCTGCGAGATCTCGACGAGTTCGCGCACCTTGCGGATCGCGGTCGCCGACCGCCCGCTCAGCACCGCCTCCTGCACTTCCCACGCGGCTTCCTCGCGGCTCTGCCCGGTCAGCGCGGTGACCAGCGCGCGGGTGACGCGGCGCTTGCCCTCCGGTTCGCTCGAAAGATAGGCCGCGAACTTGGCGAGTTCGGTGTCGAGCCGCGCGAGATCGTTGCCGACGCGTTCGACCAGCGCCTCGACCGCGCCGTCGTCGATCGCGATCGCGTGTTCCTTCTCGGCGCGCCGCCCGCACCACGACGCCGCGGTGGCCGCGTCGGGGGGCTCGCACTTCAGCACCGCGCCGACCTTGGCCACGAGCTTGTCGAGGTTTCCGGGGCGCCACGCCTCGGAGCGGAGGACGAGCGTGGCCTCCTGCATCGGGCTCTCCGCGTAGCGCTCGAGCGCGCGGCGCGTCTCCTCGCCCGCCACGAACTGATCCGCCTTGTCGACGACGATCAGCTTGTGGGTGGCGAGCAGCCCGAAGGTGCGGAGTTCGTCGAGCACATCGACGAGCTTGGCGGTCGCCCCGTCGAAGTCGAAGCGGGAGACCTCGCCGTGCGCCGCGGCGAGCGCCTGCTGGAGACGCCGCACCCGCTCGTGCATCGTGAACGCGTCCTTGCCATGCAGGATCACGACGCGCATCGAGGGCTGGAGCGGCTCGGCCATGGGCGCATGGTAGATCAGGGTGCCGTACGATGGACGCATGCTCGCGCTCGTCGTCGTGAGAGGCCCCGACAGAGGCCGCGTCTTTCCGCTCCCGGAGCGGGAGCCGCAGCTCGTCGGCCGCTCGACCGAAGCGCTCGACCTCACAGACCAGACCGTGAGCCGCCGCCACGCGGAACTGACGCCAGACCGCGGCGTGTGGCTCATCCGCGATCTCGGCAGCCGCCACGGCACCTTCGTGAACGGGGCTCGGATCAGCGGGTCGGTTCCGATCGCGGCCGGGGACCGCATCCGTTGCGGCGACAGCGACTTCCTCGTCGTGCGCGAGGGCGAGACGCCGGCGGCTCCTGTCGACGAGGGAGGCCGGACCGAGGGCGTCGCCGTCCGTACGGATGGCGAGGCCCGTGATGGCGAGGCCCGTGATGGTGAGGCCCGTGGTGGTGAGGCCCGTGTTGGCGAGGCCGGCACGCGCGATTCCGAGGCCGAGCTCGCGCTTGCGATCCTGGCGCGCGCGACGGAGCCGACCGATGTCGACGCATTCCTTGCGGACGCGGCGCGCGCGATTGCCGCGCAGCTTGCCTGCGAGACGCTCGCGCTGCGCGCGACCGACACGCGCCTTGATTCGTTCGTCGCCCCGTCGCATGGTGGCGAGGGCCCGCGCGCACCGATCGCCCTCGTGCGGCGAGCGCTCGACTGCGGCGAGATCCTCGCGGCCGGCGGAAGCGAACAGACGCTCGTCGCGCCGTTCGGCGCGGTCGGCTCGCTGCGCGGCGCGTTCGTCCTCCGGCGCAGCGGCCGCGCGTTCACGCCGCACGAGGTCGCGTGCCTCGGGCGGGCGTCGCAGGTCGCCACGCTGGCGATCGCCGCGCGCGGCCAGCGCCCGCAGCATGGCTCGCAGGAGCGCCTCGCGCTCATCGGCGAGACGGTCGCGGCGCTCAGCCACTCGATCAAGAACATGCTGCAGGGCATGCGTTTCGGCGCAGACGCCGTGGAACTTGCGCTGTCGCGCGGCGACCTGCCCCGCGCGCAGGAAGGCTGGCCGGTCCTCCAGCGCAATCTCGACCGGATCCACGCGCTCGCGCTCAACATGCTCGCGTGGGCGAAGGAGCGTCCGCTCGAGCCGGAGCCGACCGATGCGAACGATATCGTGCGCGAGGTGCGCGAACTGCTCGCGCCCGCGGCGGGCCGGCGCCGCGTCGGTGTGCTGCTCGAACTCGACGACGGCCTTCCGCCTGCGGCGCTCGATGCGCCCGCGATCCATCAGGCGCTCACCAATCTCGTGATGAACGCGATCGAGGCCGCGCCCGAGCGCGTAGGCATGGTGACGCTCGCATCGCGCTACGACGCCGCGCGGGACGAAGTGGTGCTGACCGTGCGCGACAACGGTTCGGGCGTTCCCGAGGCGATCAAGGCACGCCTCTTCGAGCCATTCGTCTCTTCGAAGGGGCAGCGCGGCACGGGACTGGGACTCGCCGTCGCGCGCAAGATCGCCGAGCGCCATGGCGGGCGGCTCGAACTCGCGACGAGTTCGACCGCGGGCACGGCGTTCTCGCTGTTCCTGCCGGCGTCGGGCGATGGCGCCGATCCGGCGGAGACGCGCACGCCGCGCGGCATCGATCCGGCGGAATTCCGCTGGAAGTTCGCGTAGTTGTTGCCTGTGTGCGGTCGCTGCGGACCCGGGGTCGCGCATCGAACACCGCCGCGCCGATGCAATCTTGTGAAAGGAATGCGAAGTTCCTTCATTGGCTTGCCGATCAACCACGCGTCGATACGATCCCGCCGACCCTCGCTCACCGGCGCCTCTGGCGCACAAGCGGCGAACGGCGGGCGCATCGCGTCAGTTCGACTCCTGTTCCTGTGTTCCAGGCAAGCACCCCTAGATAGGCCCCGCGCATGACTTCCATCCTCGAAGCGCATCTGCCGCACATCATCGCCTCGCTTCCGCCCGAGAAGCGCCATGAGGTGCTCAACGCAACCTCCTACCAGCGCACGCGCGAGATGACGATCGACGAGCTCCTGCTCGAGAACCGCGTCGTGTTCCTGATCGGCGAGATCAACTACTCGTCGGCGGCGCGCGTGATGATGCAGATGCTCTACCTCGAGAACCAGAAGAAGGGCCAGGACATCAACTTCTACATCAACTCGCCCGGCGGCTCGGTGGATGACACCCTCGCCGTCTACGACACGATGCAGTTCATCTCCTCGGATGTCGCGACCTTCTGCATCGGCCGCGCCTACTCGGGCGGCGCCGTGCTGCTCGCGGCAGGCCACCCGGGCAAGCGCACGATCCTGCCGCACGCGAAGGTGATGATCCACCAGCCCCTCGGCGGCGTGACCGGCCAGACCAGCGACATCCAGATCCAGGCCGAGCACATCTCGAAGATGAAGCGCACGCTCAACGAGATCATCGCCCGCCACACCGGCCAGCCGGTCGACCGCGTCGCGAAGGATGTCGAGCGCGACAAGTTCTTCAGCGCCGACGAAGCCAAGGCCTACGGCCTGGTCGACGAAGTCGCGGCGTTCCCCGACAAGTCGAAGAAGTGACCGCGCACGCACCCTGACTCGGCACACGAGACGACAACCGAGACGACATCCGAGACGAAACCCATGACCCTGATCCCAATCGTCATCGAGAAGACCGGTCGCGGCGAGCGCGCCTACGACATCTACTCGCGCCTCCTCACCGACCGCATCATCTTCCTCGGCGGACCCGTCAACGACCAGATGGCGAATCTGATCGTGGCGCAGCTCCTGTTCCTCGCGAGCGAGGACCCCGACAAGGACATCTCGCTCTACATCAACAGCCCGGGCGGCAGCGTCACCGCGGGCCTCGGCATCGTCGACACGATGAACTTCATCAACTGCGATGTCGCGACCTACATCGTGGGCTGCGCGGCGAGCATGGGTTCGGTCATCGCGTGCTCGGGCGCGAAGGGCAAGCGCTACGCGCTCCCGAACTCCGAGAACCTCATGCACCAGCCGCTCATCGGCGGCGTGCTCGAGGGCCAGGCGACCGACCTCGAGATCGAGGCGCGCCACATCCTGCGCATGCGCGACCAGCTCTATGCGATCTACTCGAAGGCGACCGGCCAGCCGGCGACGAAGATCGCCGAGGACTGCGACCGCAACAACTGGCTCACCGCGCAGGAGATGCTCTCCTACGGGCTGATCGACAAGGTGCTCGACAAGCTTCCGGCCCAGCCCGGTGGCGGGCGCCACAAGTCGGACGAGTGATCGGCGCTCCTCACTGTCGGAAGCGATACCGAATCCTCACATATCTGATGCGTTCGAGACGGCCCAGCCCGCGCTGGGCCGTCTTGCTTTGCAACTCCATGCATGATCGATGCTTATCGAGCCCAGGCCGGCGTGCCGCTGCCGACGCGCTGCCTCCGCACATACCCCAAGGTGGGGAACGATCGACAAAGTTCGACCGTGTTCCAGGTTCTTCCTTGCCTCGTGGCCAAGACGGGGCATGGTTCAGGCGGTTCGATTGTTCCCTCCCCCTCCTTCAGTCTCTTTGGTCACGCGTGGTGCCCAACGGTCCTGAAGTCGGTCGAACCAGACTGTCCCTGGTGTGCCATGTCATTTGAGAAAGAGAGCCTCAACCGTGAGGCCGTGGTTGCATCTCCCCCCAAGATGCAGGCGGTCTACAACGGTTTCAGCGCCATCTACCCGCAGTTGCGGGCGCTCGCGTCGGCCATGATGAGCCGCGAGAGAGCGTCGCACACCCTGCAGCCGACCGCCGTCGTCAGCGAAGCGTTCCTCCGCATCGCAGACCGGCAGGGCAGCGACTTCCAAAGCGAATCCCATCTGCTCGCGTACGCGGCCACCGCGATGCGTTCGATCCTCGTCGACCACGCTCGACGGCGGCGTTCGAAGAAGCGCGGCAGCGGCGCAAAGGTCGGCTCCGACATGATCGCCGACCTCGCGGTCGACCCCAAGGTCGGCGTGGACCTGCTCGAGATCGACGACGCGCTGCGCGCGCTCGAGGAAGCCGATCCCCGCTCGTCGAAGGTGGTCGAGGCCCGCATCTTCGGCGGCCTCTCCATCGAGGAAACCGCCGAGGCGCTCGGCCTCTCGCTGTCGACCGTCTCCCGCGACTGGCGCTTCGGGCGGGCTTTCCTCGCCGGCCAGCTCTCGCAGGACGGCGCCGCGGCGATCATCGACGAGGAGGCGACGCCATGAACGCCTCCCCCGCGACCATCCGCCGGGCCCGCGCCGTGTTCCAGTGCGCGATCGAACTCGACGGCACCGAGCGCGACGAGTTCGTGCGCGACGCCTGCAACGGCGACAACGCGCTCCACGCGTTCGTCGAGACGCTGCTCGCCGCCGACCTCGACGAGGGTGCGTCCTTCACCTTGGCGCCCGCCGTGGCGCGTCCGGCCGACCACGACCGCTCGGAGTCGCGTCGATGTCCGCTGCCGTCGGGATTCACCCGCGTGCGCGAACTCGGCGTAGGCGGCTCCGGACGAGTCGAGCTCTGCCGCGACAACGCGTCGGGCGCGCTCGTCGCGATCAAGATCGTCGACCTCCGCGGCCTCGGCCAGGGCGGCGTCGACCGCGTGCGCCGCGAGTGGCGCATCCTGAGCTCGATCGTGCATCCGTCGCTCGTCCGCCTGCGCTCGGCGGGCACGCTCGAGGACCGCTATGCGTATCTCGTGATGGAATTCATCGACGGTCTCGACATCCGCAACCATGTCGAGATCAACATGCTCGACGCGCGCGGGGTCATCGAACTCATGCTGCCCGTTGCGGAGGCCCTGTCGCTTGCGCACGAGCGCGGCGTCGTCCACCGCGACCTCAAGCCGTCGAACATCCTCGTCGGCGACGATGGCCGCGCGCGGCTTCTCGACTTCGGCGCGGCCCGTATCTCCGTCGGCGGCGCGGTGAGCATCCACCACCACACGCTGACGGGCGAGATGGTGGGCACGCTCACCTACATGAGCCCCGAGCAGGCGGCCGGCCGGCCGAGCGAGGTCGACGGTCGGACCGATGTCTATCAGTTCGCGACGCTGGTCTACGAGCTCATCGAGGGTCAGCCGCCGTTCGAACTCGATGGCCTCACGCTTGCGGAGACGATCTCCGCGATCGTGAGCACGAAGCCTTCGCCGATGTCGAAGCCCTTCGATCAGGGCGGCGCAAGCCCGGAGGTCGCGCGCGTCATCATGAAGGCGCTCGCGAAGAAGCCGGCGGGACGCCAGCGCGACATGAAGTCATTCATCGCCTCGATGCGCCGCGCGCTCAGCAAGGCCGCCCGCGAGCAGCGCGCGGTGTGACCGAGGCCAGACTCGCTCCTCTAGACTTGCTCCTCCAGATTTGCTCCTCCAGACTCTCTCCTTTCGCGTGAAAGGACAAGCGCCCCGCGATCTGCGGGGCGCTTTCTTTGGTCGAGGCTTGATGGAGGCTTGATCGAGACAGCTTTCCGTAGCGCCGGGCAGGTCAGCCTGCGGACTTCGTGCGCGGGCGCGCGCGGCGCGCGGCGGCGCGGAGGAGTTCTGCGCTGATCGAGGACTTGGGGAGCAGCACGGCGTCCACCGAGAACCGACCGACACCGAGTTCGAGCATGAGGCTCGGCGTACCCTCGACCGCCTGCAGGATGTCGCATCCGAACGCGTCGCGCACCAGCACCTGGCTTCCCGGCGCGAGCACGCCCCGAAGCTGAAGACGGCAGCCGCGGAGGTCGTCGACCCGGATGACCGCGCGGATCCGAACCTCTTCGCTCGAGGCTTCTGCGTGGAGATTGGCGGGGACGGCGGAGAACCTCGCGCCGACGACGGTGTCGGTCGAGACCCCGGACTCGCCGATGTCGAACCACTCCGTCTCGCAATCGACGCCTGCCCAGAGCTGGATCCATTCCAGGCGGGCGGCTCCGATCGGAGGCCGATGAAGAGGGGTGAACGGCATACCAGGTTGTTTCATGGACGGCTCGCTTGCTGCCACCACAAGACCACACAGGTGCTTTGCGGAATCCCCACACGGTTCCTGTCAGCCGATCGCAAGATTCTCGCGGAACAGCGTGGATTCCACCGGGAAAGCCACGTTCGCGGTACAAATGAGAATCGCTCATAAGTCCATTCTTGGAATGGGCTTATGTCCGCGACTTGGAATCCAGACCCCCAGAAAGTGACCGCGCGGACAGGCTCGTTGAGCCTGCCCGCGCGGTCGTGCGTGGCACCTTTGGCGAGGCTTGAGGCCCCGACGCAGGTAGAGACGCGAACTGGCGACGGCGCCTGTCATCGACGCGCGCGAATTGTGCGGAAACTCACCGAGATGCCCCCGCTCGGGGGAGAATGTGGCGATGCCTCAGGAATCCGACCCGACGCCCTCCCTCTTCTCCGAGCTCGGCGACCGCGACCCGCTGCTCGCGGCCGACGGCGGCCCGAAGCGCCGCGCGACCGGGAGCGTGGGGCCCGCGGCCGCCCCTGCTGACCTCGATGCGCTTGCCGCGCGGCTTCCGGGCAACCTGTGGCTCGGGACCTCGAGCTGGAGCTTCCCGGGCTGGACAGGCCTCGTCTACGACCGCGAGGCGGGCGAGACCCTTCTCGCGCGGGAGGGGCTCGCTGCCTACGCGCGGCATCCGCTCTTCCGCTCGGTCGGCGTCGACAAGACCTTCTACCGCCCCGCGCCGCGCGCGGAGTTCGAGCGGTTGGCGGCGCAGGTGCCGGCAGGCTTTCGGTTCCTCGTGAAGATGTGGCGCGGCGTGGTCGAGCGCGATGTACGCGGCGCGGGGGGCGCGGTCGATGCCTTCCTCGACCCGAGAGTGGCGGAAGCCGAATGCGTGCGGCCGGCGGTCGAGGGCCTCGGCGAGAAGGCCGGTCCCCTGCTGTTCCAGTTCCCGCCGATGCATCTCGGTGGCGGCCGCGCGTGCCGCGGGTTCCTGGCGCAGCTCTCGAACTTCCTCGGCGCGCTCCCGAAGGGCCCGCTCTACGCGGTCGAACTGCGCAACCGCGTGCTCGCGTCACCGGAGTACGCGCCTCGGCTCGGCGAACTGCTTGCCGAACACGGCGTGGCGCCATGCCTCACCGTGCATCCCACGATGCCCGATGTCGAGACCCAGTCGCGCGAACTCGCGCTGAACCCGTCGCTTCCGCTCGTCATGCGCTGGATGCTGCGCGGCAACCACGCGTACGGCGAGGCGAAGGACCTCTACGCGCCCTTCGACAAGCTGGTGGAGCCGGACGACGCGAGCCGCGACGCGCTCGCGCGGCTCGCGGCCGGCGCGCTGCGCGCGGGGCTCGGCGTGTGGGTGATCGTGAACAACAAGGCCGAGGGATCGAGCCCGCTGTCGGTGGAGAGGCTGGCGCGGCGGATCGTCGAGGCTTGAGGCGGCTCCTGCCGGCGCCGCCTCCATCTACTCGCGCCCGAGGAAATCGCGCATGCGCGCGCCGACTTCCTCGGGCTTGTCGTAGAGCAGCACATGCCCGGCGCCGTCGTAGACCTCGCCTTCCATCGACGGCAGGCCTTTGCGCCAGACCTCGAGCATCGACGGGTCGGTGAGCTGGTCGAGCGAGCCGTAGAGCACGAGCGCCGGGGCCTTGACCGACGCCATCATCGGCTCGACGCCGCGCACGAGGAACGGGCGCAGGTCCTCCACGATGCGCAGGAACGCCGCCCGCCGCTCGATGGCGAGCGCCACGAACTGCTCGCGCACCGGCGCGGGAATCGGCGGCGGATTCGGGAAGTTGAGCCGGAGGACCTCGCCGAAACTCGCGTCGTCCTTGATGTCGAGCGGCAGCTCGCCCGCCGCGACGCGTGCCATGAACTCGTTCTGGTTCGGTGCGACCACCCCCGCGGGCGACAGGAGCACGACGCGGCGCACCGACTCGGGATAGGTCGCCGCGTACGCCGCGGCGAACGCGCCTCCCATCGAAGTGCCGACGACATCGACCTGCCCAAGACCCTCGTGCACGCGGAACCGCTCGATCGCGTCGATGTAGAGACGCCAGTCGTGCGGCATGTCGCCGTGCATCGGGTGGTCGCCGAAACCGGGCAGGTCGGGGATGACGACCCGGTGCGAGCCGTCGAGCAGGCGCGCGACCTCCATCATCGCCTCGGCGGTGGTGCCGAGCCCGTGCAGCACGAGGCAGGTCCGCGGAGGCGCGGGATCGGCCGAATCCCCGGTCGCGGGGTGCGTATCCAATGCGCGCCAGCGGATGCGGTCGATCTCGACGAAGCGCTCGGCGACGCCCGCACGCGCGTGGCCGGCGGCCATCGCGAGGTTGAAGGCTCGGACGGGGTCGTTCCAGAGCCACACGGCGGCCGCCGCACCCGCGATCGCGAGGACTGCAACCACTACGACGGCAACACGAAGGAAGCGTTTCACGCGACGAAGCGTAGCCGCGCGCACCACCCCCTGCCATCGCCATTACGATGCGACCATGACGACCATGCCGTCCCTCGGATCGGACCCCCAGGCACTCGCCTTCCGCGAAACCTTCGAGCGCACCCGCGCCGAGATCGCGAAGGCGGTCGTCGGTCACACGGAGATCGTCGACGGGGTGCTGGTCTGCCTCTTTGCGGGAGGCCACTGCCTGCTCGAGGGCGTCCCCGGCCTCGGCAAGACGCTCCTCATCCGCTCGCTGTCGCAGGCGCTGCACCTCAAGTTCAGCCGCATCCAGTTCACCCCCGACCTCATGCCCGCCGATGTGACGGGCACGACGATCGTCGTCGAGACCGAGAACGGCCGCGACTTCCAGTTCCGCAAGGGACCGATCTTCGCGCAGATCGTGCTCGCCGACGAGATCAACCGAGCGACGCCCAAGACGCAGTCGTCGATGCTCGAGGCGATGCAGGAGCGCAGCGTCACCGTCGGCGGCAACTCGTACGAACTCGAGAAGCCGTTCTTCGTCATGGCGACGCAGAACCCGATCGAGCAGGAGGGCACCTATCCCCTGCCCGAGGCGCAGCTCGACCGCTTCTTCTTCAAGCTGGTCGTCGGCTACTCGACGCGCGAGGAGCTGTCGACGATTCTCGACCGCACCACGACGGGCGACTCGCCGAAGATCGAGCGCGTGCTCGACGCCGCGGGCATCGTCGCGGCGCAGAAGCTCGTGCGCAGCGTCGGCATCGCGCCGCATGTCCAGGACTACGCGGTGCGCATGGTGCTCGCCACGCATCCGGGCGGCCAGTTCGCGACGCCGATGGCGAACCAGTTCCTGCGCTTCGGCGCGAGCCCGCGCGCCGCGCAGACGCTGGTCCTCGGTGCAAAGGTGAAGGCGCTCCTCGCCGGCCGCATGGCGGTCGCGTTCGACGACATCAAGGCGGTCGCGCTTCCAGCGCTGCGGCACCGCATCCTCCTCAACTTCGAGGCCGAGGCCGAAGGCCGCACCACCGACGAGATCGTGCAGAACATCGTCGACACCCTCGTCCTCGACGCCCGCTGACACGCGAAACCCGCTGGCTTCCAGCACCGGATCACCATGAAGACCCTCGCAGCATCGACCGTGCTCGCCCTCTCGGCGACGACCTTCGCACAGACCACAGCGGCTCCCGAGGCTGCGCCCACCGGCGCAGCGATCGATTCGGCCAACGCCGCGAAGGACGACCTCAAGTTCGTCGTCGCCGGCGGCTACGCGCACTTCTTCGACACCGACTTCGACTCGGGCGGCGGCGGCGTGGCGGTCAATCGCGGCTTCGGCGCGTTCTCGATGCGCGGCGCGCCGAAGGACGCCTACGAGTGGGGCGTGTCCGTCAGCTGGGAAGGCTCGTGGTACTCGTTCCAGTCGGGCGGCACGCTTGCGGCCGCGGCCGGCGGCAAGCCTTGGGGCGCCGTGCAGTCGGTCAACATCGTTCCGAGCGCGACCTTCAAGTTCGGCGAGAACTGGCGCGTCAACACCGCGCTCATCGTCGGGTTTGCCGGTGAGAACGACGCGGACGCGTGGGACAGCGCGACCTTCGGCGGCATCGTCGCCGCGTCGTACGCGTTCTCGAAGGAGTTCGTGCTCGGCGCAGGCGTGCTCGCCGCGACGCGGATCGAGGACGATGTGCTCGTCATCCCGCAGATCATCATCGACTGGAAGCCCTGCAAGGAGTTCCGCCTCACGAACATGGCGGGGCCCGAGGCGTATCCGGGCGGTGCGGGCCTCGAGGCGATCTGGGTGCTGAGCGACGAGTACGAAGTCGCGCTCGGCGGCCGCTACACCTACCGCCGCTTCCGCCTCGACGACGACGGCGCTCCCGCGCGCGCGGGCGGCGTCGGAACCGACGAGGGCCTCCCGATCTGGCTGCGCGCCACGATGCGCGCCAAGTGCGGCGCGCGAGTCGACCTGATCGCAGGTGTCCAGGTCGGCAGCGAGATGCAGCTCGACGACGCGGCGGGCAACGAGATCGCAAGCGTCGATGTCGAGCCGAATCCGTTCCTCGGGATCTTCGCGAGCTGGCGGTTCTGAATGGCGACGGCGGCAATCGCGCGTGAAACCGGTCCCCGCCCGTACGCGCTCGTCACGGGCGCGTCGGCCGGCATCGGGCGCGCATTCGCGCTGGCGCTCGCCGCGCGCAACCACGACCTCGTGCTGACCGCGCGCCGCACCGACCGCCTCGAGGCGCTCGCGGCGGAAGTGCGGAAGAAGCACGCGACCCGGACCTTCGTCGTCGCGGCCGATCTCGCGGACGCCGCCGCGCCGAAGCAGATCGTCGACGCCGTGCACGCGGCCGGCATCGAGGTCGACTACCTCGTGAACAACGCGGGCTACGGGATCCGCGAGCGCTTCCTCAACACGCCATGGGAGACGCACGCGCGCTTCCTCCGCGTGATGGTCGACTCGTGGCTCGAGCTCATGCATCGCCTCGCGCCCGCGATGGGGAAGCGCGGGCACGGCCGCATCGTCAACGTGTCGAGCCTCGCATCGCTCGCGCCCGAGCCGCCCGGCAGCCTGTATCCCGCCGCAAAGTGCCTGATGACCAGCGCAAGCCGCTCGCTGCGGCTGTCGCTTCTCGACACCGGCGTGCACTGCACGGCGCTCTGCCCCGGCTTCACCTACACCGAGTTTCACGACGTGCTCGGTGCGCGCGAGGCGATGAACAAGCTGCCGAAG
>Ga0315904_10007742_pt1 | contig 14366 bp, 23 predicted proteins | sample LakEriMetagenome_6_FD_203529 | JGI IMG/M metagenome (GOLD analysis project Ga0315904, IMG submission 203529) | Freshwater fungal communities from buoy surface, Lake Erie, Ohio, United States - Buoy 12 MA120 | ecosystem: Environmental > Aquatic > Freshwater > Lake | place: USA: Lake Erie, Ohio... | reverse complement strand
TGAACACCAACGCCGGCCAGCTTATCGCAACCCAATACAGTTGAGATAAGGCTCGCTTAAACTAAACCCGCGCTCCGTAACTGGGGCGCGGGTTTCTTTTTGACGAGTCGCAGAGCGCAATGCGGATCTCCCTTTGCGTCATCGCAGGCAACGAGGCCGAGCACATCGTCGCGATGCTCTCCTCGTTTGAGCACTTCTTCGACGAGTTCGCGCTCGTCCGCGCCATCGGGGCCAAGGAGCCAGACGCGACGATTGAACTCGCGACCGTGTGGTGCCGCGAGAATGGCAAGGTGATGCTCTGGACCGACTATCAGAACGGGCCGGGCGCCGAGCGATGGGACCACGTCGATTCGTTCGCGAACGCACGCAACGCTGCGTTTAAGCTCGGCAGCGGCGAGTGGCTGATCTGGGCCGACTGCGACGACGTACTCGAGGACGCGAGCGAGGGCGCTGCCGCTACCTTCCGCGCGACGCTGGCCGCGCTGCCGGAGGGCGTGTCGATGATCCGCTGCCCATACGACGTGCGCGGGACCAACAAGAAGCTGCATCGCGAGCGGGCGATCCGCGCCTCGGCCTTCCGCGCCGGGCGCCGCTGGCATCACGACGTCCACGAAAACCTCCTCCTGCTCGCCGGCGACAAGCACGAAGACCACGCGACGCCCGTCTGGGTCCATCAGCCGAAGGCGATCAAGAAGGAGAACCGGCGCCGCAACCTCCGCATCCTCGGGCACTCGGTCAAGGAAACGCCGACGCAATACTTCTACATTCATCAGGAGCACGTTTGCTCGGGCAACCGGCAGGCCGCGGAGCAGTTCGGCAAGATCGCGATCTCGTTCCCGAACCTCGAGGCGTCGTTCCGATACGAGGCGCTGCTCAATCTTGCCAAGTTGACCAGCGACCACCGCGAGGCGATGGGCTACGCGCTGCAAGCGCACGCCGTTTTCCCGTGGTGCCGCGAGGCTTACGCCGCCGTCATCCTGCTCACCTTCGAGAAGAACGACGGGAGGCGCGCCCGCTGGTGGGCCGAGGAGATGCTGCGCCTGCGGGAGCCGCTGGGCGCTGATCGTCCGTGGACGACGGAGCAGAAATACTACGGCTGGGCGGGCTACGATCTGGCCGCGCGTGCGTTCCGTCTCGACGGCTACGGGGCGCGGGCCGACATCTTGCAGGCGCAGTTCCACCAAGGCGAAGCGCCGCGAATCTCGATCCTGCACGCCACCCGCGGGCGAACCTCAAAGGCCGTCAACTCGCGCGAGGTCTGGCTGCAAATGGCCGAGCGGCCGGAGCGCGTGGAGCACATCTTCGCCGTCGATGCGGACGACAAGGAGTCGGTGCAGATGGCGAGGCAGTTCGTCTCGGTGACCTCGGAGAAGCGGTCGTGCGTCGCCGCGTGGAATCTGGCGGCGAAGAAGGCGCGCGGCGATCTGCTGGTGCAAGTCTCGGATGACTGGATTCCGCCGCCGGGCTGGGACGCGAAGCTGCTTTCGCTCGTCGAGGGCCGCGACCTCCAGAAGGAGCAGATCGTCCTTGCCGTCTCGGACGGCCACCGGACGGACAAGCTGCTCTGTATGGCGATCCTCTCCCGCGCCCGGCTCGAGGCGCAGGGCGATCTGTTCTTTGAGGGCTACGAGTCCGTGTTCTCCGATAACGAGTTCTCGCACCGCGCGTGGCGGGATGGCATCGTCATCGACGCGCGCGACCGATTCCGCTTTGAGCACCAACACCCCGCCTTCGGCAAGGCGCAGATGGACGCGACTTACGCGCACAACAACTCGCGCGACCGCTACATTGCGGGAGAGGCGATCTTCAAAACCCGCAACCCTGACGCGCAATGATCCCCGAAGGCTATCACCTAGACTGGGACACGGGCGCGCTCTGCGCCGCGGATCGGCGCATCACGGCCGTTTACGATCACGCTTACGTCGCGCGGTACGAGAAGTACCCTCAAGCCGCGCTCTCCAGTATCCGCGCCGAGCTCGTCAACCGCTGGGCGCCAGACGCTCGCAACGTCCTCGACGTAGGCTGCGGGACCGGCGCGTTCCTCGAGGCGATGCGCTGGGTTAACCCGCAGGCGGAGCTCTACGGGCACGATGTCTCGCCGTACCCGCTGCCGGAGTTCGTCCGCAAAGTCACGCCGGGCTGGTTCGCGAGCGAGTGGGATGTCGTGACGTTCTTCGACTCGCTCGAGCACTTCGACGATCTCACGTGCATCAAGCTATTGCGCGCGCAGACCGTCGTCGTCTCGCTCCCGTGGTATCATCCGTACCTCGGGCCGGAGTGGTTCGCTCGCTGGAAGCACCGCAGGCCGGGCGAGCACTTGTGGCACTTCACGCCGGAGACGCTGGCGAAGCTATTCAGTCTCGCCGGGATGCGGGCGGTTTACGTCGGCAACCCAGAAGACGACGTTCGCCTGCCGGAGCCGGACGCGCAGGGGCCGAACATCCTGACGATGGTTTTCCGCCGATGAAGATCTGCCTAGTCTACCATATGCGGCTGGGCGATATCATCCGCATCCTGCCGATTGCGCGCTGCCTCACGAGCCAAGGGCACACCGTGTACGTCGAGTGCCTCGAGCCCTACTGGGGCTTGTTTAACTGCGTCAGCTACGCTCGCCCAGCCCGGCCGGAGGACCGCGCCGTGATGAATTACGGGCGCGTGATAGATCTGCAAGTCTGGCCGCATCGGTATCAGGACTACCGCCGGAGCGGCAAGCCGTGGAGCGAGTTCGTCTTCGGCCTGCATCCCGAGTTCTCCAGCCTCGACCGGCGCCCGGTCTTTGACTTGATCGGAGAACAGCCGATGCTCGCCGAGTACGGCATCCGCGAGCCGGTCTGTCTATTCGCCCCGATGGGCTACTCGCAAGGGCGCCAGCACTCGCTGGGCGCGCTGCTGGACGCCTGCGCCGAGCTAACGCAGCACCGGATCGTATTCCTCGTGGATGCCTTGCAGCTGGGCCACCTCCGCGATCAGGGCGTGCCCAACCGGGATATGCTCTGCGCCCGCTCCCCGGCCCACCTGCCTCGGCTGATCCGCGATGCCGACGACTTCTTCACCGTCAACTCGGCGCCGTGCATCATCGCGGGCGCCGTCCGCAAGCACTTCTGGCACGTGCCCTCCGGCATCGCGCAGGATGACCAGTTTTCCGAGGCGTCGCAGGTTGTGACAATTCGCGATTAGGTATGGCGCTCAAGGACTTTGACATCACGCAACTCGCCAACGACGCGCTCGCGATTGGCGGGCCGGACGGGCAGGCGAGCGAGGCGTTTACCTACGCGGGCGTGACGTATTACGGCGTTTTCAACCAGCTTGACCGGCAGGTGATAATGGAGGCGGCGGGATTCGCCGACGAGCGCCAGCTGCAACTCTGCTTCCCGCGCGTATCGCTGACCGCGGGCATCCCGGCAAATGCGCTCCTGTTCCGCGTGTTCGACTCGACGACCTATCAAGTCGTGAAGCCCGACACCGACGAGCAATGGCACGATTACACGCTGCGTCGGCAGTTCCCCTGATGTTTAAGTTCGACATCGACGAGGCCGGATATCGGAACGCGCTCAACGAGTTCGTGACGCAGTTGAACGCGGACGGGCAGCTGCTGCTCAAGGAGGAGATGCGTCTCCTGCTTCGCGATGTCGTAAGCTTCACGCCGCCGAAGACGCAGGCGCAGGGGCGGAAGGCCGTCGAGGGCGACCTCCGCAGGAATGCCGCGCCGCTCGACGCGCAGAAGATTAAGATCCCGCGGATGGCGGAACTAGTCCGAAAGCGCGATGTCGAGGCGATCCAGAAATTCGCGGATAACATCAAGGGCGGATTCTTCCATCGCCGCCGCCTGCTCCAGACGACCGAGGACATCCGCGCCGAGCATCGCAGGAATCGCACGCGATACGGCCGGGTCCGAAGCGACAAAAACAATATGGCGCTGCTCTCCGTCTGGCGAAAGTACACGCGCGAGGTGCAGGACCGCGTAGGATTCGCCAAGGCTGGCTGGATTCGGGCCGCGGAAGGCGTCGGGCTCAAGCTTCCGAATTTCGTCACGCGCCACGCGGGCAACGCGCCCGGCCAGTACATCGCTCCGACGCCGCAGAAGCTCGTGATCGAGAGCATCAACCGATCTTCAAAGATCCCGAATTACGACCGAACCGTTGCGGCTGCCACTAAGCGTCGGGTCAACTCTATCAAGTCCGAGCTCTCGCGCTTGCTGAAGGGCGGGAAGAGCCGCCGCGGTTCGTTCGCTGGCACGGCAACGGGCGCGCCCGCATCCTGACATTATGAGCCTCGCGACATTCTGGAACGAAGAGGGCAACTGGGTTTCGGCCGTGGTCTCGGTGCTGGCCGGAGGCGGCACCGGAGTGCCGACAGCGAACATCCTCCCGGCGCAGTCGGTCAGCTTCTACTCCTCCCCGCGAATCGAGGTCGAGGTCGAGGAGGTCGCCCGAGCCTCGGAGCAGATGGCCTACGCCAACGGGCAATGGTATTACTCGCACCGCTCAGCGACCGTGCGCGTGGACGTAACGACCAACCGCACCGCGCCCACCGCGCAGAACCACGGCACCGTCCGCGGGCGCGTGCGCTATCTGATGTCGCGCGAGGCGCAGAGCTTCGTCTCTCCGGTCGTGACCAACTACGTCACGCTCGACATCGAAGAGACCGGCAGCGGCGTCACGGTTCGCGATCCGGAGGGCGACCGAGAGGACACTACCTCGCTCCGGTTCCGCATCGAGTACGGCGTGCTGCCGACATCCGTGCCAACCCTTTGACGGTTTGGACAATTAAAGAACCTCTCAAGCTATGCCTATTCCCTACGTCTACCCGTCCTCGTTTCCCTACGGCTCGCGGGTCGTGACCTTCACCTTCAGCGGCGGGGGCACCGGCTCGGTGATTCTCGAGTCGTTTGAGGTGACGGAACCGACGACCGAGGTTAACCGTCAAAACGAGCTCGGCGCGCCTAACGGTTTCGTGCTGATCTCCGAGCCTCGCACCGCAAGCGCGGTCGCGCAGCTGGCGACGAGCTCGACGACCTACATCTCCCGCGGCGACTTCTCGCAGATCTCGATCAAGAACGGCACCAGCGTCACCTTCGTGGTGACCGAGGCCGGATATCCCGAGGCAAACCGCGAGGCCAAGAAGCAGAACCTGACGCTCCGCGAGGAGGTCTAAGGCTTCGCCGCCGTGACCCCAGAAGAGCTCTGGGCGTCGAAGTTCGCCCACCGTTTCGCCGAGGAGCGCGCCCGCGAAGAGGCGCGCCGCGAGCAGGCTTTCCTCGATCTGCCGATCATCATCGGCGGCGAGGAGGTGCGGGCGATGACGCCGCGCGATCTGTTGCTACTGAACGGCGCCGAGTGCCCGTTCGTCTGCGGCGGCGCGGATTCGCCCGAGCAAGTGGCGCTCTTCATCTGGGCGCTGCACGTAGAGAACGACGGCTCGCTGGGCTGGCGCAATCGCCGTCGCCGGTACAAGATGATTCGACGGCTGGCTCCGCAGAACTACGACGAGCTAGTGCGGGCCTGCAATGGCTACGTCGAGGAGATGTTTCAAGATGCGCCCGGCGGCGGCGAGTCGTCGAATGAGCGGCGTCCGCTGGGCACCTGCTTCCTCGCGCCGCTCGTCGTCAACCTCGCAGTCGAAACTGGCTGGTCGCAGCACGAGATCCTCGGCACGGCGCTGCCTCGCTTGTTCCAGTATCAGAAGGCGATCCGCGCCCGCGAGGACGGCAAGAAGTTCATCGACTCGTCGCCGAGCGACCGGCTCACCTCGGAGTTTCTCGAGGAGCTCAACAAGCAAACCGCCTGACCTATGGCTTTCGTTGCAGAAGTTCGCGCCCGACTGGGACTAGATACCACGCCGTTTTCTCGCGGGCTGACGAAGGCGCAGGCTGATGTGGGCAAGGCCGCGACCGATATGGGCGGCAAGCTGCGACGAGCGTTCGGCGCGGGCGATGTGTTCCGCGGCCTCTTGCAGGGCATCGGCATCGGCAGCGTGCAGGGCATCGTTGACACGATTACATCTACTTTCCGAAAGGGAGCAGACGATGCCGAGCGTATGGCGAATGAGTCGAGGTCTATGCTGGACATTATGCGCCAGCAGCAACTCGCGACGGCCGGACAAGCCCAGCGATTTGATATCCTTAAGAAGCAAGTCTCGGAGCTAAACCAAGACATCGAGGTGCAGAAGCGGCTGGTCGCTGATCTCGAGGCAAACCCGCTCAATTTAATTACGCCCGGTGGACGCGAGGAAGTTACCAAGGCTAAGGATGAGCTCTCGCGCCTGCGGGTGGAGGCGGCAAAGGCAGATGCCCAGCTGCGGACTGAGATTTCGTTGACCAATCGTCGCACCGATGAGTGGGCGCGCGCGTCGCTTGAGCGCGAAGATATGCGGAAGCTCGAGCTCTCGCTGCTTAATGAGGAGAACGACACGATTCGAGAGATCAGCACATCAACGCTCCGCCTTAACCAAGTTCAGCGAGAACTTACGCGGCTGCGAAAGAACGGAGAGATCTCAACCGCTGAGACCAATCGGCTGGTCGAGGAGCAATCCGTATTGACTGATCGACTGACGGAACTGGCGCGAATTCGTGCGAAGGAGGAAAAGAAGGCGCGCGATGAAGCCGTGCAGGCGGCTGCTGCATTGGGACAAGGGATGGCTACGAGAGCGCCTGCGCTTCGTCCTCGAGGTCGCACCGAGTCGGAGCGCATCGCAGATCGAGCGGCAATGAACGAGGCGCAGGCGGTCGATGCGCTGGCAAAGGGAGACGCAGTGCGTGCCGCGAATCGTTCGCGCGCCGCAGCGGCGGATTACATCAAGGCCGGTTCAATGCAGGCACGCGCCGCGTCCGGCATCTCGCCAGAACTAGCCAATCAGCTTGGCGGTCAGCTGAAGGAGGCGGTCGAGACTCTTAATAAAATCAACGAGAACCTCATCCCAGCAAAAATCCGATGAGCGTCACCTACTACAAGGCACCCGCACAAGCGGCCTTCAACGTCGCGGTCACGTCGAGCCTGCCGGTCTGGGAGAATCCGATCCCGGCGCTCAATGAAAAGACGGTTTTCCGCCAGACGTTCGTGCAGACCGCGGCAAGCTACGCGCCGCTGGCGCTCGATACGGTTTACCCAGCCGCGGGCAGCTACGGCGTGCCGTCCTCGCCGACTTACTACCTCGTTGCCGAGGACAACCAGACCGACCTAGGCGGCGGGATGATGCAATGGGACCGGGTTTACGCGCGCGTCCCGTCTGCGTGGAGCGAGGGCGAAGAGTTCGCATACACGTTCCCGGCGTTCATCGCGAGCGCGACCGCTGGAAGCGATCAAACGATCACCAGTATTTCAGACTCCGGCGTAAATTACAGCGTTTCAAGCGCGCTTGCGTTCGCGACTGGCGATCAAGTTCACATCTCGGTCAGCTACGTGCGCGACTCGATCACGTTCTTCGTCGGGCAGTATGTACGCATCATCGGCGGAACCAGCGGCAGCAGCGCTCTCGTGCCCGGCATTTTCCCCGGCACGGGAACGTTCTCGTCGGTCGCTGGCGTGATCACGAAGGAGGCGCCCGCGCGGACTACACAGAAAACCGACCTTGTCCCGAGCCAAGTGACCCACGAATACTCGCTCACGTCGACGACTGCGCTGGAGACGAACCTCCCGATCATCGATGAGTTCACGCCCGTTGACGCGACGGGAGCGGAGACGACCACGCTCAACACTTCGACGAAGCCCACAGCCGCGGCTTATGCGGCGATGATCAACAAGAACACTCAGCTGGTCGCACAGGATTCCGTCCGACGACGCTGGCTTGGCAACATTTACGAGCGCACCACGCGCTTCGTCGTGGCTCGCTAATATGTCCGCGCTCAAGATCGACCAAGTACCGAGCGCCTTTGCGGCCATCGGCGAGAAGCACAACGCGCTCGTCGATGTCGTTAAGTCGATGTCCGGCGCTGGCGGGATCTCGGTCAAGGTCTCGGATGCGAACGTAATCATCGACGGCAGCGGCATCTCGGTGACCGGAGGCGGCGGGACTGAAGGCGATCCGATTCAAGTCGTCGGCTCGACCGGCCTGCTGAACACGGTGCCAAAGCACTCGACGTGGGCGACGCCGACCACCTACCCGACCAACCTTGCCATCGTCAACGGCTCCGTCACGGCCTCGATGAACGTCGCGGGCTTTGGCTACGAGGACGCAAACGCGACGCTCGCCGCGGCAGGCTACGGCGTGACCTACGTGCGCGGCTCGGACGGTTTTCGCACCAACCCTGCTGGCTTCTTTTACGATGGCTCAAGCGTCACGGCAGAGATTTCGAGCTCGCGCCTGCGCTGGCGCAATGCCTCGGTCACCTTCACAGCTGACGGATCGTCGGTAAATTATCGCACGGCCTCGGCGACGTTCGTCGCGAGCGGCAGCGGGATCTTTTACCAGACCAGCACCGCGTCGGCGACCATCAACGATACGGGCTTCTACATCGCCTCCGGCTCGCTGGCCGCGGACGTGACGACCGCGGGCTTCGCCTACGAGGACGCATCGATCACCGCGGTCCTCGGCGCCTCCGGTCTAAGCATCGAGGACAATGGCACGAACCGGATGCTGATCGACGAACTCGGCCTGACTTGGCGCAACGGCGCGGTCACGGCGTACATCGACAGCGACGGGTTCACGTTCACGAACGGCAGCGCGACTGGAACGCTGGGCGCTGGCAACCTGACGCTGGAATCCACGACGCTGGTCGCGACCTATGCGGTCAACAAGCTCGCGTTCTCGAACGGCACGCAGGAGGCAATCGTCAGCGCGACCGGGTTCGAGTACGAGGACGCGGTGATCACGGCCGTGCTCGGCGCGAGCGGACTGCGGATCGAGGATAACGGGACCAACGCCATCACGGTCGACGAGCTCGGCATCGACTGGAGCGACGGCACGAGCGCGTGGGGGATCAGCTCCACCGGCCTGCGCTACTCCGACGCGCTCCTGCTAAACAAGTTCGGCGAGGATGGCGTTTACATCAGCGACGGAGGCACGAAGCTGGCGCGCCTCGATGAGCTCGGATATGACTACTCCTCGGGCGCGATCACGGTCGCGCTCGATGATGTCGGCGCAAAGGTAGATTATGGGACCAACTTCTTCCGCATCACGTCGGCGGGCTTTGAGTTATCGAACGGGTCCGGCGTCATCTCGATCCCATTCTCTTCGCTGACCGGGACGATTCGCCTGCGCGAGATTGACGTTTGCGTGAGCGGCGTGGCGAAGAAGATGCAGATCCTCGCGAGCGAGTATTACTAAGGCGGATATGGTCTTCATCCTCGGCACAGGCGACGCTGGCGAAAGATGCTGCGGTTGTGATCGCGAGACCGCAGGGCCGTGCGGCGATGCCCGCTTGCCGACGCTCGTCTGTCGGACGGCCGAGGTAGGACTCTCGAAGTGCGGCTTCTTTGAGTTTACCGGATACGAAAGCGACCCGCCCAAGGTCTATCTGACGAGCACGCTTGCGGGCGTGATCACGCTCGCGAGCACAACACCAACTTGCGACGACTGCGTCGCTTACAACGCCTACAGCTTTTACGGAACCGGAGAATACACTCGGCCGGACTGCTCATCGACCGACACGCGGACCGGGCAAATCGATAGTTCCGATGACTGCATCAGCGTCACGAGCACGGTTACCTTTTCAGTCTCGGACATTTCGGTTCCCGATTGCGTCACGGAGTCCTTTACCTCTGACGTTCACACGCTGACCGGCGCAGGTTGCTCGACGACGTCGAACTGCACCGGCACCGCGACCAACACGCTGTCGAACGAATACACGACCGCGCAGCTCAAGTCAGACGTCGAGGCGCTGACGGTCTCCTTCACCGGGCCGTTCGACGATGCGTGCTCGGCATTTCTCGATATCAGCGTCGATGAAATTTCGATCTCAAGGCAGGAGCTTGAGTACAAATTCACTTGGTCGTTTTCCCTGACCGCTAGCCTTTACTCCTGCTATCGCATCGACTGGTCCGAGGTCTTTACGCCAGATGCGGGCAGCGTGGTCACGACGCCTCGCTACTATGTCTGGAACGGCACCGACACAGAGACGCCGGTTTACTCTATCAGCGCGCCGACCAGTTACGGCACCGTGGTCGTGACTGCTGTCTCCTCCAGCTGCTACTGCGAATGAAGCCTCCTATTCCGGCGCGCATCGTCAGCTTTCGACTCGCGCTCTGCCGCAAGTGTCCGACGCCGTGCGCGCAAGCCGCGACGATCAACCACGCGGACCCGTGCGCCGAGTGCCCGCTGACGCCGCGGCGCTGGACGCAGTACGGCAGATGCAAGACCTACGGCCTCGGCGACCTAGTGGCCGCAGTCGCGCAGCCTATCGCGGGCGCCATCGACCGCGTGGCCGGGACGCAGATCAAGACCTGCGGCGGCTGCGCGAAGCGGCGCGATATGCTGAACCGCGTGCAGCTTTAGCTCAAAAAAGATTCCGCCTAAGTCGTTGCGCCTGCGCGCCTTGTGGCGTGGCCGTGGAGAAAGTGAAGTTTGAGCTTCGTTTGCGCGCGAGGTGTGGTACCTTCGGCATCGTTCAACACAACGACCCGATGATCACCCAATACATCAGCCCCTACAAAGACGGTACCCGCTTGACCTTCCAGTTCTTCGCGCACTCCCGCGAGCTCTGGATTATCACGAAGGAGAACGGTCGCACGACCAATCGCGCCGAGCACAAGCTCGAGGACAAGTTCGATACGATCCTCGAGTCGATGGAGAAGGTCGCGACCGATGGCGGCTGGGAGAAGAATCAGCAGGAGGTTGCGTCGTGATCAACAAAGCTCGCCTTACCTACCGCTACTCGCCCGCTTGCATCGTCAGCGGCGCGATGGTCCGCAACTGCTGGTACACCGTGTACGACCGGTCCGGCCGCATCGTGATCGAGACCGCCTCCGAGGATCTTGCTAACCAAGCCGCCGAGCAGTTCGACGAGATCGTGATGGCCGAGCTGGAGGACTGCGCGTGATCCGCACCGCTCTCCTCCTCGCCCTCGCCTCGGCCGCGCACGCTGCGCCGCCGGAGGCGTTCTGGCGGGCGTTGCATCAAGTCGAGACCTCGGGCCGCACGGGCGCGATCATCGGCGACGGCGGCAAGGCGCTCGGTCCGCTCCAGATTCATCGCGTGTACCACGCCGACTCGCGCATCGCTGGCGACTACTCGCGCTGCGCCGACCTCGCCTACTCGCGCCGCGTGGCCGAGGCTTATCTGCGCCGCTACGCTCCGCGGGCGTGGGCCTCGGGCGATGTCGAGACGCTGGCCCGCGTCCACAACGGAGGCCCGGCAGGCGCCCGCAAGGCGGCGACGCTGCCTTACGCGGCGAAGGTGCGGGCGGCGATGGGAGGCAAGCGGTGACCAAGCGCAAGCCGTACCGGCCGCAAGGTGTGATGAAAAACACGAGCGGCGGCGGTCACTCCGCGGCGCGCTACACGGGCACGCACGGCGTGGCCGAGAGGAGCGGTCAGTACGTCTACATCCGAGGCGAAGGCTGGCTGCGCTGGGCTGACATCGCGAGAGATGTGGCACGCGGCCATCGCGAGTTTATTGCCCGCCGGGCCATCGCCGGGCACTACCTTCCGAGCTTCGAGTCGCGGCAAGCGGCTGAGGCCGCGGAGCACGCCGCGAAGCGCAAAACCTCTCCCATCAAATGAACGATCAAATCCTAGCCGAACTCATCACGATCCGTCAGCTGCTCGAGCGCGCCATCGCCGCGCCTCCGGCCGCTCGTCCCGCTGCGCCTGCGCCCGCAGGGCAAGTCACAATCCCGCAGCCGTCGCAGCTCGTGGCCGATCCCGGCGCGGTCTGCGTTCACTTCGGCAAGAACGACGGCCAGCCGCTCTCATCGCTCGGCGACAAGTCCGTCGAGTGGTACGCGACGCCGAAGGAGCCGCGCGTCGGAAGCAACGGCAAACCGTTCCCTCCGCGCCCGGCCGACGAGCAACTCGCGAACGCGGCGCGGCAGCTGTATCACCAGAAGCGCGGGACGCTGGTCGGCAAGGCGCCGGTGGCTGAGATGAACTTCGCGCCGGGTACGGCCAAGCCGGAGACCGTGGACGAGAATATCCCATTCTAAAAACTTTGCCCGGCGCCGAGAAATCCCAGCGCCGGGCGCGTGAACAACAACAACCCAAAACGACAACACGACCGGACAATGAATAACGACGAAGTCAAAATCGACACCACCACCACCACGGCCAGCACGGCCGTCACCAAAACTGCCTCGCGCAGCCCGATCAACTTCGGCAACCAAGGCGTGCAGCTTGCCTCGCTCGAGGACGCTTACCGATTCGCCAACGCGATCTGCGCGAGCGGCTTCGCCCCGAAGGGGATGGAGAAACCCGAGGCCGTCCTCGTCGCGATCCAACTGGGCGCGGAACTCGGGCTCACGCCGATGGCCGCGCTCCAGAATACCGCGGTCATCAACGGACGCCCCGCAATCTACGGCGACGCGGCGCTCGCGCTCGTCCGCGCCTCCGGCCTGCTGACCTCGTACAAAGAGGAGGAGATCGGCGAGCCGGGCAGCGACGCGCACGGCTACCGCGTGACGGCCAGCCGCGGCGATCAGACGACGGTCGAGACATTCACGATGAGCGACGCGAAGAGGGCGAAGCTCGTCGGCAAGCCCGGTCCGTGGAGCGAGTACCCCAAGCGGATGCTCCGCTTCCGCGCGCGCGGTTACGTGCTGCGCGACTTATTTGGGGATGTCTTGAAGGGCTTGCGAACTGTCGAGGAAGCACGCGACATCCCGGCCGAGCCGGTCAACGTCACGCCGCTGGCCGACAAGGTCGCGGGCGGACTAAGCGCCAACCTCTAACGCAACCCAGATGAGCACCAACGAAGTAAAAGCAGCAGTCATCGCGAGCGCCGCGGAGCAGTTCCGCGCGCTCTTTGAGAGTCATTACGACGCCATCCGCAGGGCCGCGACCGAATCGTTCATCGAGGACGACGCGGCCAGCGAGCCTCGCGCTAAAGTCACCGCGGTCGTCGAGTTCGACGCGCTCGCGCAGGCGCCGGTCGTCGCAGTCCGCCTCGGCTGGTCGGCGCGGTTCCGCGACGAGAGCGAGCAGGAGGTCGACCCGCTTCAGTCGAAGCTCGGGCTCGATGGAGGTGCCGCGTGAAGATCGACGACATCTGCGCGTTCATCGCAGCCGAGGAGGTGCGGCTAAAGGACAAGTTCGGCCGCGATCTCGACGGCATCTCGCTAATTATCACGACCAAGGGCGCCCGCGTCTGGGCCTTCGGCACGCGCGGCGCTGACCGTTTCAGCTATCGCTCCGCCGATGGTTCAACGCCGGACGATGCGGCGGAGACGCTGCGTCTCGAACACTTCCCGTCGCCCGAGCAAAAGGTCGCCCGGCTCCGCGACCAAGCGCGCGAGCTGCTGCGCTCCGCTGCGGATCTCGAGAAGGAGGGCGCGCGATGATCATCGAGACCAACGCCCAGTACCACGGCAACCCGGCCGTCAGCCACAGCAAGCTCGAGGTCTTCCGCCGCCGCCCGCGCCTGTACCAGATGCGGTACGTCACCAAGGAGCTTCCCGCGCCGGAGCCGACCGCGGCTTTTAAGATCGGGTCCGCGACGCATTGCGCCGTGCTTGAGCCAGAGAAGTTCCCGACCCTGTACGCGCAGCGGCCGGAGGGCATCGACCGGCGCACCAAGGAGGGCAAGGCCGCGTGGGAATCCTTTACCGCGCAGCACGCCGGCAAGGACTTCCTCGACGCGGAGGAGTGGCAGCAGATCGCCGCGATGATGGAGGCCGTGCGGGCCAACCCGCTTGCCTCGCAGCTGCTCGCTCAAGGCACGCCCGAGCTCTCGTGGCGCGTCGAGACGGGCGCGATCCCGCTGCAATGCCGCACGGACTGGTTCGCGCACATCGGCTGCGCGCTCTCAGGCGGGCGACCCTACGTCGCGGACCTCAAGACCATCGACTCGCTCGACGCGGACGCCTTCCGCAGTTTCGAGCGGGCGTGCTTCCAGTTCGGGTATCACCGGCAGGCGGGCTTTTACCTCCCGCTGATCACGGAGATCATCGGCGCGCCCGTGACGGACTTCTTCTTCGTGGCCGTCGAGAAGCAGGCGCCCTATGGCGTTGCGGTCTTTAAGCTCACCGACGAGGCAATCGCGACCGGGCAGGATGAATCGCTGGCCGATCTGCGGCGGCTCAAGGTCTGCCGCGAGACGGACGTCTGGCCGAACATCGAGCCGGAGGTGACCGAGCTCGGGCTGCCGAAGTGGTACGCGGGAGGTGCGCGATGAGTAACTTCCTCGCCTTTACCCTGCTGCTCGTCGCGGTCGTGGCTTACGCGCTGCTGACCGCGCAGAACGACGACGGAGGGCGCGACGATGAGTGACGCCGAGATCGT
>Ga0315904_10007740_pt1 | contig 14368 bp, 10 predicted proteins | sample LakEriMetagenome_6_FD_203529 | JGI IMG/M metagenome (GOLD analysis project Ga0315904, IMG submission 203529) | Freshwater fungal communities from buoy surface, Lake Erie, Ohio, United States - Buoy 12 MA120 | ecosystem: Environmental > Aquatic > Freshwater > Lake | place: USA: Lake Erie, Ohio... | reverse complement strand
ATCTATTTGCGCCAGGAGTTAGATATTCAAATAATCTAAACTGACAGAAAAACTCTTCGTGGATCGGTTACTTTTTGAGAGGTTTTTTATCGGTATTTTCCGGTAACTCAGGGCCATAGCCTATGGTGCTGAATGGGCCGACGGGTTGATTGTCTTTGTTGTAGAGGAGGTTGCCGTTCGGATGTTGGGTGTAGGCATAGCGGACAGCAATCGGTTCGGTTACGTCTTTGTTCGAAACAATCAGATCTGAACCATCGATTTTGCCTTCCGCCCAGTGCCAAGTGCCGTCTTTCGCTTGGATGGCGAGCCATTGGATAGCAGCGTTTGGTTGTGGGACGGGTGGCAGGAATCCTTCTTTCTTTGCAACCATCAGGCCGCTCTTTGTATTATCGAAAGAAACGCGTATCGCACTGCCTTCGATGACATGTTTGGTGTAAAGCGGGCACGCGGATAGATCTTTGAAATCATAAACTTTTTGCAATACGGATCGTGCCAGCCGCTCGCCGGTGTCGTATTTGTTAGGTGGATGCTCACCAACGGATCCAACATCGATGGTGACCGCCATCCCGGTGTTTTTTAAGGCGAGTGTCGCGGTGTATGCTTGTCGGATTTCTGCCCGTCCGTCGCCACCAGCTGGGTTATCAAGTGAAGAAGAACTGATTCCGGGTAACTGCACGAAATGCACGGGGAAGTCGCCTTGATTCCATGCCTTGCGCCAACCTGTGATCAAAGATTCCAGCTTGGGTTGATAGTTGCGACGGTCTTTTTCGTTGCTTTCACCTTGATACCAGATGGCGCCACGAATGCCGTAGCCAACTAGAGGTTCGACGAGAGTGGTGTAGTTGCCTCCGGTTGGGTAGGGTTCTTGGTTTAGCCAGGAATCGATGTTAGAACCGCCGACGGCTGTAACGATGATACCCACTGGGACTAGGATGTCTTGTTGCAAACGACGGGCGAAATAGAAGGCAGTCCTTCTGAAGTTTGGTGCCGTTTCCGGAGTGCAGATCAACCATGATTGAGCGTCGGGTGCGTATTGGCGCAAAGCGGGATAGTTTGCTTTCTCGAGTGTATCTTCAGGATAGTGACCACTTTTGTTAGTTCTAAGACCACCTGCCATGTTGGATTGTCCTGCGCAGAACCAGACATCGCCAAGAACCACATTACGAGCTTCCTTGCTTGTTTTCACTCCGGCTTTCTCGAAAGTCACGGTCAACGTATCACCCGTTGGAGTGTCATTGACGCTCTTGAGTCGCTCGGCTGGCATGGCATCTAACACAATTTTCCAACTTCCATCTTTTAGTGCAGTGGTGACCTTGGTCTGATTCTTGAAAATAAGTGTGACTTGGGCTTCGGGTTCCGTCGTGCCCCAGACAGGTAGAGGGATCTGCTGTTGGATGATCGCGTTATCTACAAACGGTGCGCTAAATCCCATCTGCACGGTTGGCTTCTCAGGCTCAGGTGTTTGAGCTGAGCATAATGCTGATAGGAAGATCATGCTGGCAGCAAGGAGTCGTCCAGTAGCTATAGTATTCAGAGTGAGGATCTCGGCTGCGTGGGAGTGGTCTTTCATCGAGTTCTTATGTCTGAAAAGTTGAGATACTTTTTGAAACGAATACCAGCCATTAGTCTCATAAATGAAATGTCCGAACAAAAAATCTAGGTGTGATCTTCAATTTTTGATTAACTGCTGCAATCGAACCTGACTATTCATGATTCTTTACAAATTCAGATCCTACGAGCAGTTGCACTACATCGCCGATATTATCGTAAATGAGAGGTTATACTGCTCAAAATTGGACGAATTGAATGATCCGTTTGAAGGGCATTGTACGAGGCAAATTAAAAGGCAAATCAAATCAGTATTTGAGTCCACTGGTGAGGAGGAAAATTTGAACTTCACAATCAATGAGCATTGGACGCCTTTTCATAACCGTGAGGAATCAGATAAAATTAGGATATGCAGTCTGTCAGGGTCCATGAGTGACGTCAGATTATGGTCGTTTTATGGAGGAAGTCATAAAGGTGTGGCGATCGGCATCGAATTGGATGTTGATGAATGTTTCAGAAGTGATGCCGACTTTGGAGTTATCAAAGTGAATTCAAATCACACGTCTCTGCCGATTTTCGAGGATGATGGAGCCGATCCTAACAGCATTCCCTTGAGGCAAGTTGTTACCAATAAAACCAGTATTTGGAGCTACGAAGATGAATATCGAATTATCACCTCGAAACGTTTTCATTCAGTCAATGGCAAGATACGTGAAATCATCACTGGTCCACGCATGACATCAGATGAGCAAGAAGTTATCTCGAGAATAGCTGCTGGGGTTCCGATTTTTAAAAGTAGACTCAATCCGAGGAATCTTTCTGTGGAAAAATCGAACCTCTATGATCCTGATCATCTAGGCAAAGGAATCAGAGAAGCAATAAGTCTGCCGATTTCTAATGATTGATTGGCATTCATGCACATCCATGAGGTAATTTGATCGACGAAAAGGATCATTTCTCACATACGTGTCTCCGTTATGAACGCCGTTGAAATCGAAGAAGCTGTCTCCCGCCTGGCGGAGTTGCCTTTCGATGCGGAAAATTTCCCCTACGCGTTTCTTGAGGCTTTTGGCAACAAGCCCACCACCCTCCAGCGGCTGAAAAGTGGCAGCACGAACCAGTCGGATCTGGGCGGGGTGCTTCAGCGTGGGAACATTCATATCAAGACCTGCGCGCCGGGTCAGGTTGCAGAGACGCTCAAAGCCCTGCGGGAGAGCAAAAAAACCGCTGCGCAGAAAGCCAAGCTGATCCTTGCGACGGATGGCATCGAGCTCCAGGCGGAGTCCTTGGAGAGCGAGGGCGAGACTCTGGTTTGCGATTACCCGCAGTTTGCCGATCACTTTGGCTTCTTCCTCCCGCTTGCCGGGATTTCAACCGTTCGCCAGATCCGGGAAAACGCCTTCGATATCAAGGCGACGGGCCGCCTGAACCGCCTCTACATCGAGCTGCTCAGGGACAATCCGGAATGGGGCACTGCCGCCCGGCGCGAGGACTTGAACCACTTCATGGCGCGCCTGATCTTCTGCTTCTTTGCCGAGGATACGAACATCTTCCACAGCGAAAGCCTTTTCACCGCAACGGTGGACCAGATGAGCGCCCGCGATTCCTCGAACACCCACGAGGTGATCTCCGAGCTGTTCCGCGCAATGAACACCCGCCTTGCCAACCGGGAAAAGGAGAAGATCAAAACCTGGGCGAATGTTTTCCCCTACGTCAACGGCGGGCTGTTCTCGGCAGGTGTCGATGTCCCGCGCTTCAGCAAAATCGCTCGATCCTACCTGCTCCACATCGGTAATCTCGACTGGACCAAGATAAATCCCGATATCTTCGGCTCTATGATCCAGGCCGTGGCGGACGATGAGGAGCGCGGTGCTCTAGGCATGCACTACACCAGCGTGCCTAATATCCTGAAAGTGCTCAACCCGCTGTTCCTCGACGACCTGCGCCAAGCCCTCGAAGAAGCCGGGGACAACCCGCGCAAGCTGCTCAACCTCCGCAACCGCATCGCTCGCATCCGCGTGTTCGATCCCGCCTGCGGCTCGGGAAATTTCCTCGTCATCGCCTACAAGCAGATGCGCGAGATCGAGGCGGAAATCAACCGCCGCCGTGGAGAGGCCGAGCGCAAGTCCGACATCCCGCTCACCAACTTCCGCGGCATCGAGCTGCGCCACTTCTCCTGCGAAATCGCCCGCCTCGCCCTCATCATCGCCGAGTATCAATGCGACGTGCTCTATCGCGGCCAACAACTCGCCTTGGCCGAGTTCCTCCCGCTCGAAGCCGCCAACTGGATCACCTGCGGCAACGCCCTGCGCCTCGACTGGCTCAGCATCTGCCCGCCCACGGGGAAAGCGGTGAAAAACCGCGCGGATGATCTTTTTGAAACCCCGCTCGATCAGGCGGAGATCGATTTCGCGAATGAGGGCGGGGAGACGTATATTTGTGGGAATCCGCCGTATGTTGGAACCAAACGACAGTCACTTCAGCAAAAAGGAGATCTAAATGCAGTTGTTGGCTCTTTATCCAAGAATTGGAAGGTGCTTGACTATGTTGCGGGTTGGTTTGTTAAAGCAGCTGAATATGGAAAACATACTACTTCTGCTGCCGCCTTCGTTTCTACAAATTCGATTTCTCAAGGTCAGCAGGCTCCTGTTCTTTGGCCACTTATTTTTGCAACGGGCCATGAAATTAATTTTGCCCATTCATCATTCAAATGGGCCAATTTGGCTGCGAACAATGCGGGCGTCACTGTAGTGATCATCGGAATAAAACGCGAACCAGGTAAAATCAAGCGGTTGTTCGATGAGGGTGAGGATGGCACCACAACTGAAAAACAAACGGAAAACATTAACGCATATCTCGCTTCAGCTTCGAATGTTCTTATCGAAACGCGGAGCCAGCCATTGTCGATAGTTCCAGAGATGAGTCGTGGTAATTCTCCTACGGATGGAGGCCATCTCTTGCTCAAACAGCAGGAGTTGGGATCGCTATTGTCGGTCGATAATCGATATAAAAAATACGTGCGTACGTTTTACGGTTCGGATGAAGTTATTTCTGGTGCGGGTAGACATTGTTTTTGGATAGGAGACGACGAAATCTGTGAGGCTGAACAGTTGCCTGAAATCAAGCGACGCATCAATGAAGTGCGTCGCTTTCGGCAGACAAGCCCCAAAGTAGCGACACAGAAGGCAGCAGCATGGCCGCATCGGTTCGATGAGAGGAAACCTCTGCCAACTGCTCACGTTATTGCAATTCCAATTAGAAGCTCAGAGAGCAGACCTTATCTTCCAGTTGATTTACTTCCGGCAGGAACTGTGATTTCCAATACTGCATTTGCTATGGTCGACGGTCCTTTGTGGGTGGTGGCTATTATTGCTTCGAGAATCCATCTCACTTGGATCGCTTCTGTTTGTGGTAGGCTTGAACTCCGATTCTCCTACACCAATACTGTAGGCTGGAACACCTTCCCGGTCCCCGTTCTCACCGAGCAGAACAAGTTGGACCTGACGCGCTGCGCGGAGGACATCCTCCTCGCCCGCGAGGCGCATTTCCCGGCGACCATCGCCGAGCTGTATGATCCGGAAAAGATGCCCGCCGACCTGCGCGCCGCGCACGAGCGCAACGACGAGACCCTGGAGCGCATTTACATCGGCCGCCGCTTCAAGAACGACACCGAGCGGTTGGAGAAATTGTTTGAGCTTTACACCAAGATGACCGCGAATGCTCCGGTGAAGAAGAAGGCAGCGAAAAAGCGGTGAACACGGATCCATCCAGAAGCGCCGACGTCACCACAGTGCAGCGAATGGTCGTTGAATGGATCAACGGAACGGCTCTTTATTGGCATCGCATTCACAAGCCAATGAGGAAGTTGCGCTCCCGCCGCTGCCATTCAGAGAACCAACCAACAACTTGAGCAGGCTGAGGTCCATACATTAGGCTAGCGAGGTCCATACTTTATGTGGAAAGGTCCATACTTTAGTTTACCGTATCGCTTTCGTCAGGTGCTGGTTAGCCACGAATAGAATCTTTGTGCCTCAGGCTGACCTACGAGAAGAATGAATTCAAATGAACACTTTACTCGTAATCTTCCGTTGATTATATTGCCCGACCAGAGATTATGATCATCACCTACAGCGCCCTCGAAGCAGCCTACTACGCCAAGCTCCATCCGTCGACGGTGCGCGCATGGCTGAAAGGTCGTCTGGCGTCTTACCCGGACGAGAGGAACATTGACTTTCGCGAGTTTGTTCAACTGATCGCCGTCCGGGAACTGCGGATCAAGGGAATTCCTCTTGCGGCGATCCGCGACACGATACGGTATGTTCGTGACGAGTGCGGGATCGAGCATCCCTTCGCCTCAAAGGGTCATCAGACCTTCATCGAAGGGAAAAACCTGTTCATTAAAGTCTCCGGAGAGGACGCGAGTTTCTCCGCACACGGTCGCCAAACCGGCCAACTGAACATGGACCCGCTGGTGGAGCTTTACATGACCAAGCTGGAATTCGACGAGGAGGGACTCGCGCGGAAGTTCATCGCCCATGACCATGAGAATGAGAAAATCACGATCAGCCCTTCCGAGCATCTCGGACAACCGATTCTGGCGGGACACGGGCACAATGCGTTCGTGCTAGCCAACGCAGTGCAGGCGGAAGGTGGTTTCGATGCCGCGGCCGAGATCTACGGGCTGCCGCGAAGTGCGATGATCGCGGCAGTTGATTACGTTGATTCCCTTGAGCTGAATCCCAAACAATTTCGCGCCGCTTAAAGTCACCAATCGATGGTATCATGAAACTTCTTTTGGACGAAAACCTAAGCCAACCTGCGACAAAGGCACTGAGGGAGCTGGTGGATCGGACCAAAGAGCCAGTCGAGATCCAGCACCTGTTGGATGTTTGTCCGAGTGGAATTCTTGATCCCGTCTGGCTGCCGAAGTTTCAGGACCAGACCAACCCATGGCTCATTATCACGGCGGATTCAGGAAAGCGATGTGGTGGCGACCGACTGCCACGAATATGCAAAGATTTGGGTATTCGCCATGTTCTTCTCAGCGGCAAGCTGCATCAGCGTCGGCAATTTGACAAAATTCGAGCGTTGTTTGCCGTTTGGCCTTCCCTAAAACAGGCCAACGCGTCTGTTGCTGGTTCGTGCTTCAAGCTCCAGCAAGCTGGCGACACATTCGTTTTGAAGTCAGCATGATCCGTAAGGCATAAGCTTCGCTCCAATGGGCAACGCCTCTTGCACGAAAATCTCATGATGATTAGTTATAGACCCAACCTGCATGAATTCACCCACCTCCATTCCCTCCGTTTCCGTCACCTATGCGCGTGATGGTAGTTCAACACGCGCCAATGAAATGGGGATGCGTCCGATGCAGGAACGGGCCTATCAGAAGCGCGGAGAGCAGTACCTTTTGATCAAATCTCCGCCTGCCTCGGGCAAGAGCCGAGCGCTGATGTTCATCGCTCTGGACAAGCTGGAAAACCAAGGACTCAAGCAGGCTATCATTGTGGTGCCGGAACGTTCGATCGGCTCCAGTTTCAATGATGAACCTCTCAGTCAATTTGGATTTTTCACCGATTGGAAAGTGGAGCCACGCTGGAATTTATGCAACGCAACGGGATCTGACAACGGTAGCAAGGTCGATGCGGTGAAGGCGTTTCTTGAAAGTGATGACAAGACGCTGGTGTGCACGCATGCCACGTTCCGTTTCGCGATGGAGAAGTTTGGTCCGGAAGTTTTCGATGATAGTTTGATCGCGGTGGATGAGTTTCACCATATTTCCGCCAATCCGGACAACCGCTTGGGCGAGCATGTTCGTCAGCTCATGGCGCGTGATAAGACCCACATTGTCGCCATGACTGGCTCGTATTTCCGTGGCGATGCGGAGGCGGTGCTGCACCCGGACGACGAATCGAAATTCGATACGGTCACATACACCTACTACGAGCAGCTCAACGGTTACGAATACCTGAAGCAACTCGACATTGGATACTTTTTCTACAGCGGCAGTTACATTGACGACATCGCCGAGGTGTTAGATACCAACCAAAAGACGATCCTGCACATCCCACACGTTGCTTCACGTGAGAGCACCAAACGCGGCAAAGACACAGAGGTCAGCGAGATTTTGGGTGTACTGGGTGAGTGGCAAGGAAAGGACAATGCCACCGGCTTTGATCTCGTGAAATGCGCTGACGGACGCGTTCTCAAAGTAGCTGACTTGGTCGATGACGGCCCTGATCGCCACGGTAAGGTCCTCACTGCGCTCAAAGACCCTACGCAGAAAAACAACCGCGATCACGTGGACATTATCATCGCACTAGGTATGGCAAAAGAAGGCTTCGACTGGATATGGTGTGAACATGCGCTGACCGTTGGCTATCGCTCCAGTTTGACTGAAATTATTCAGATTATCGGCCGAGCCACCCGTGACGCGAAGGGCAAGACCCGCTCCCGTTTCACCAATCTCATCGCCGAGCCGGATGCCACTGAACAGGCGGTCACGGAAGCGGTGAATGATACACTCAAAGCCATCGCCGCTAGCTTGTTGATGGAGCAAGTCCTCGCTCCGCGATTCGAGTTCAAGCCAAAGAACCCGGGGAGCGGGCCGACACCCGGTTTCGATTACGGTCCGGGTGGATACGATCCACAGAAGACAAACGTCGGCTACAATCCTTCAACTGGTCAGCTCCAACTTGAGATTAAGGGATTGGCGGAACCGAAAAGCAAGGAAGCTGAGCGCATCTGTCGAGAGGACTTGAACGAACTGGTCACAGCTTTCGTTCAGGATAAGCCCGCGCTGGAGAAGGGCTTATTTGCCGGCGAGGAACTTGTCCCTGAAGAATTAACACAGGTGCGGATGGGTAAGATCATCCAGGAGAAGTTTCCTAATCTGGATGACGAAGATCGCGAGGCTGTTAGACAACACGCTATTGCCGCGCTTAATTTTGTGCAGCAGGCCAAAAAAGCAATCAACGATGGGGATACATCCGGAAGCGGACAGAGTGGTGGTGAATCCACAAATACCTCACTTATCGACGGTGTGAGGAAGTTCGCGCTCGATATGCGGGAGTTGGATATTGATCTAATCGATCGTATCAATCCCTTTGGAGAAGCCTACGCTATTCTGTCCAAGGCCATGACGGCAGATCGCCTCGAGCAACTGAAAGCCATCATTGCAGCAAAGCGGGCAACTCTATCCCTCGATGAAGCTCGTGATCTGGCCAAGCGGGCTTTGATTTTCAAAAAAGAGAAAAATCGTTTACCATCCATCACAGCGATGGATCCATGGGAAAAACGTATGGCGGAAGGGATTGCATTCCTACAACGTAAGGCAAGGGAGGAAGCCAATGGCTAAGGTAATTACAGATGAAGATTTGAACCTACTCGATGAGTTGGGGGTTGACGCTGAACCGACGCGCAGTGGCGGTCGTTCCGCCCGTGAGCAACGGATTATCGCTGGATATGAAGAGATCACGCGATTTGTGGAAGAATACGGCAGGCTGCCACAACATGGTGAGGATCGCGATATTTTCGAGCGCATCTACGCTGTCCGGTTGGATCGTATTCGTGGATCGATAGAATGCCGTGGAGTTCTCAGGGATATGGACACGAAAGGATTGTTAGATGCGGAGCATCCGTTTGAAGCCATTACCTCATTGAAAGAGGATGTAACAGATTACCAACTTCTCGATGCTCTAGGTGTAGGCACTGAATCTGCCGAGGATATTACCGAGCTAAAACATGTGCGCACAGCCAAGGAGAAAATGGCGGCGGAAGAGGTCGCACAGCGCACGGCTTGTCGAAATTTTGGAATTTTCAAGCCGCTCTTCTTACAAATCAAAAAAGATATCAAATCAGGCAGCGCCAGAGTGGTCGAGTGCCACGATAAAACGGAAGTGAAGAAGGGCGACTTCTTTATCATTCAGGGGCAGATCGTTTATCTCGCTGAAGCTGGAGAGATATTCATGAATGCGGAGGGGCGTGAGGATTGTCGGTTGAGAGTGATTTTTGATAACGGCACGGAGAGTGGCATGTTGAGAAGGTCTTTGCAGAAAAGGTTGTGGGAAGATCATACGGCCAGAAGAATCATTACAGGGCTGGATCTGGGTCCGCTTTTTTCGAATGTGGAGGAAGATGGAGATCAGGCGGTCGGACACGTCTATGTCCTCCGCAGCAAATCGGAAAACCCCTTTATAGTGGAAAACCGGAAAGTGATTCACAAAATTGGCATCACCAGCGGGTCTGTAAAAAATCGCGTTGCCAATGCAGCAAAAGATCCGACCTACCTCCTCGCGGAAGTGGAAATCGTTGAGACGTATAAAGTTTCCAATCTGGATTTAACGAAACTGGAAAAGCTGCTCCATAAGTTTTTTGATCCTGCGAGGCTGGACCTACAACTGAAGGACCGCTTTGGATTCGATGTTGAGCCAAGGGAGTGGTTCCTCTTACCCATAAATGTGATCGAAGAAGCAGTTCAAAGATTGATCGACGGAACTTTGCCGAATTTTCGGTATAATCCTAAAGAGGGGAAAATTGTTGAAGTTTAGTGACGGTAGTCTGGAGTCACCAGAGTGCGTTCTGAGCGATCAAATATATAAGAAGGCCCACCTCAAGGTGGATTTAGAATAACTACTCGTGGCTGTGGTTTGAGCTGATTTTCTGGTGTTATAGGTTTGATTGGTCATTTATAGGCATGCCTAATCCATGGACCGGAATCGGAAATCCCTACACTCGCACGGAAGTTTTGGAACGTTTGCATGATACCTTGTCAAAGGGTCAGGCAATCATTGCTGCTGGTGCGGGGACAGGAATCAGCGCCAAATTCATTGAGAAGGGCGGCGCGGATTTGATCATCATCTATAATTCGGGTCGATTCCGGATGATGGGGCATGGTTCGACCGCAGGTTTGATGGCTTATGGCGATGCGAATGCGGTGGCGATGGAGATTGGGGAGTATGAAGTGCTGCCGGTGGTGAATGAAATCCCAGTGATCTGTGGGGTGCATGCGACCGATCCGCGTCGGCGCATGTGGCATTGGCTGGGTAAGGTGAAAGACATGGGTTTCTCGGGCGTGAACAATTTCCCGACCCATACGATTATTGACGGGCACTTTCGCGGTGTTCTTGAAGAAACCGGCATGAGTGTGAAAAAGGAATTTGAAATGGTGGCACTTGCGCGGCGGATGGATCTGTTTTCCATTGTCTACGTCGGCAGTCCTGAGGAGTCGGTTGAGATGGCGAAAGCGGGTGCGGATGTGATCATTGCGCACGTTGGGACGACCGTTGGTGGTTCGATCGGTGTGACCGATGCGGTGGTCCCTTGGGATGAAACCATACGTCGCACCCAAGCCATCATCGATGCCGGGAAAACCGTGCGAAAGGATGTGTTGTATCTATGTCATGGAGGTCCGATCAATACGCCGGAGGATGCGGATCGGGTCATTCAAGCAACGGATTGCGTGGGATTTGTGGGTGCTTCATCCTTGGAGCGTATGGCGGTGGAACAATCGTTAACTGCTTTGACTCGCGAGTTCAAAGCTATCACTCTCAAACGATAAGTTATGTCCACGATTGCGATTTTAGGAACCTTGGATTCAAAAGGTGAGGAGCATGCCTTTGTTGCGGAAATCATTCGGTCGCGTGGTCATGTGCCGTTGTTGATCGATGTCGGAACGGGAGCTGAGCCGACCGTAAAGCCGGACATCACACGTTATCAAGTTGCGGAAGCAGCGGGATTGGATCTCGAAGCTATCATAGTGAAAAAGGATAGGGGAGAAGCCGTGACAGCGATGAGTCAGGCTGCACCGGTTTTGTTAGGAAAGCTGCAGCGTGAAGGAAAGATCGACGGAGTGATTTCACTTGGCGGTGGTGGTGGAACGGCCATCGCAACTTCCGCGATGCGCACCTTGCCGATCGGTTTTCCGAAACTGATGGTATCGACTTTGGCTTCCGGAAACACTGCGCATTATCTCGGCACGAGCGACATCACCATGATGCCGAGCGTGACGGATGTGGCGGGATTGAATCGGCTTTCAAAAATGATCTTCACCCGTGCCGCCGGAGCGATTTGTGGAATGGTGGAAAGCAAGATCGATGTCGCATCCGACAAATCCTTGATCGTAGCTTCGATGTTTGGAAACACCACGGCTTGTGTGAGTGAGGCGAAACGGATTTTGGAAGAGAATGGTTATGAGGTTTTGGTTTTCGCGGCGACAGGTGCGGGTGGAAAATCGATGGATGCGATTATTGATTCGGGGATCGTTGCAGGTGTTCTCGATATAACCACGACCGAACTGGCGGATGAACTGGTCGGCGGGGTTCTAACAGCTGGGCCGGATCGATTGAACGCCACGGCACGCGCGGGGATTCCTGCGGTAGTTTCGGTGGGTTGTTTGGATATGGTCAACTTCGGCGAGCTGGCATCGGTTCCGGAGAAATTCGCATCCCGGCAATTTTATCATCACAATCCACAAGTTACCTTGATGCGCACCACAGCAGATGAATGTGCTGAGTTAGGTAGAACTCTGGTTGGAAAAACCAATGCCTATTCCGCTGCCACGGCAATCATGATTCCGAACCGAGCCATCTCGGTGATTTCAGCGGCGGGTCAGTCGTTTCATGATGCATCGGCCGATGATGCTTTATTTGATGCGATTAAAAGCGGCAGCAAGCATCCAGTGATTGAAATGGATGTGGAGATCAATGATCCGGCTTTCGCGCGTGCTTGTGCGGAGAAGCTTATAAAAATTCTTGGATAGGCAGAAGACTTTAAGACAGAAGACTCAAGACCTTTGAAAGGCTAAAGTAGCTCTGGGTTGACGTGGGTGGGAGAAAGGTTTGAACTCTCATCAGGTTGAAAAAGAAAATCGATATCAACCCGGAACGGGATATCCAGGTGTTTGGTGCGGCGACTCGTTATCGGGTGGCCCGGGCGAGTGCTGATGATGCTCGTTCATGGATGAAACGGAGTCATTTTTGCCCCTTGTTGCAACAGCATCATATTTCACATGTGGGGATCATGGAGGCGGTGGCGCCGTTTGAGATCGTTCGTACGAATTTGGGTGGGACGTTCATGATCGCGTGTGTTGAGGGCGAAGGCGTGGTTTTGGTGAATGGTGGATGGAAAAAGATTCGTGCGAATCAAGCGTGTTTGCAGCCGCCCTTCATGATGAACGCGATGAAATGTTTACCAGGCAAATCATGGAAATTCGCTTGGGTGCGTTATGATGAAACCCGCGAGGTGCATCCGATCATTTCATCCGAGTCTCCCGTCATAGGAGCGTTTGCCAGTGGATCGTTGCAGGCAGCGATTGATGGTTTGTATTTGGAAGCGGGAGGAGAAGCAGTACCGGCCTTACTGCATCATTGGAGTGAGTTGATTCACCAATACGTGGTTCGTTTCGCTCAGCCGCATCGGCAAGATCCACGGTTGTGGGAAGTTTGGAGAAAAGTTGAGACGCAACTCTCGCGCAATTGGACGTTGGCTGAAATTGCGAAACTCGCACGCATGAGCGGCGAGCATTTACGCAGGGTGTGTCAGAAAGAATTAGGTCGGAGCCCGATGCAACATCTAACATTTTTACGACTCCACAAAGCACAACATTTGTTGTCAGTCACAGATGACAAAGTGGAATATATCGCGAGGGAAGTGGGATTCGAGAGTGTATCGACATTTTCGAATACGTATAAAAAGTGGGTCGGCTGGCGGCCTTCTGAGCAGCGGGGTGAATGATGAAGAGTGAAGAGTGAAGAGGGATCTTTAAATCAAAAATCAACAATCGTCATTCATCAATCGTCAATCGATTTTGGGAGAGGTGCGGTTTGGTTGGTCGGATTGATTGACGATTGACGATTGACTACGTTTTACTCCGTCGAGGCGGTCAGGACTTCGTCTAATTACAAAAGTTCGCTAATGCTCACAAAAGCGTTGTTGATTTTGGATTTTTGAATGAAGAAAAAGAGGATTTTTTTACCTACGCTTCTTACGCTTGCCTGCACCTTTTGAAGGGCGATGGGTGTTTTTCTGCGGGCCTGCGTGGGAGGCGGGTTTTGGTGAAGGTTTTTTGGAGCCGTGACCTTTGTTGGCTTTGAAGCCAATGGGTGGTGCGGATCTAACAGGAATTTTCACGCCTTCGGTGGTTGGTGGGCCGGCGACGGCGAAGTCGACGAAACGTTTAATCTTATCGATGGAAACGATGCGGAGCGGTAATTTCATGCCGAGCGCGAGACGGCGGCCGTCGAAAGATGTCCAAGCCATGTTGTGAGCCTCGAAGCGCCAGTTGGTGGAGCGTGGGAGATCTTCCCGTTTGACCACACCGCGGATGCTCATCTCTGGAATCTCAACCATCAGACCCATGGCGCGGACATCGGTGATCACACCATCGAAAGTTGTTTCTTCGCCATCGTCTTTGGAAAGATCGGTGGATGCGATGAGTTCGAGGTATTCGAGGAGTTTGATTTGTTTCGTTTCGGATTCGGCCTCTGCAGAATTACGTTCGGTATCGGAGATGTGGCGAGCGATATCGCGAAGATCGGCTTGCGATGGCGTGCGATCCGCGTTCTTCGGTGCGTTTTCTAGAAACGGTTGCAGCGAGCGATGGACGATGAGGTCGGCGTAGCGGCGTATGGGCGAGGTGAAATGGGTGTAGTCGGTTTTGGCGAGTCCGTAGTGACCGATAGGATCGGCGGCGTAGGCGGCGCGTTTGAGCGACTTCAACAGGCCGAGCTTGATCGTGTGCTCCTCGGCGGTGCCTTTGGATGAATCTAACAAGGCTTGGATGTGGGAGCGGTTGCTGAGATCACCGGGTTGGTAGCCGTGTTGT
>Ga0315904_10007739_pt1 | contig 14368 bp, 14 predicted proteins | sample LakEriMetagenome_6_FD_203529 | JGI IMG/M metagenome (GOLD analysis project Ga0315904, IMG submission 203529) | Freshwater fungal communities from buoy surface, Lake Erie, Ohio, United States - Buoy 12 MA120 | ecosystem: Environmental > Aquatic > Freshwater > Lake | place: USA: Lake Erie, Ohio... | reverse complement strand
AGACTGAAGATTGGCAAATGATCAAGTACCATCTCGTCTCTCGGGAACGGGCTTCGATCAAGCTCGGTCATTCATCGTCTCCCGCAGCGTCATCCTCGTATTTTTCGCCTCGACGCCAGCGCTGCCACCAAGGTTGCGAAGCCCGCGGTGTTGTGATGATCGGAATAAGTCCGATTGGCTCAGCGCCCAGAACAGCATTTAGAGCCGCCGGATCCCGGATTGGTTTCATCAGAAACTCGATGGCAAATGCCAGAACGAAGCCAAGGCCAAGTCCGCCGCCGATCCCCGCTGCGAGCAGTATCAGCCGATCAGGCCAACTCGGCTCTTCGGGAATAACGGGCGGGTCTACCACGGACAAACGTTCCCCCATCCGCTCGTCTTCGGCCCGCACGCCAGCGCGGGCGGCCATGAGCTGCTCCTGCACCCGCTCATATTGTGTGTTGAGCAGGCTCAGCCGGCCCTGTAACTGCTCGAGTTGTTGCCGCACGAGCGGTGCGCGCGCTTGCGCGCTCACTTGCGACGACATGCGGGCCTCTTCCTGAGCCTTCGCGGCTCGCAAGGCAGCAATCTGCTCGCTATTGAAGGCAATTTGCTTATCGATAGCATCGACCGGTATGCGCGCTACATTCGTAGAAGCAAGTTCGCGAGCCTCCCGGAGTTGCTGCTTGGCGAATATCACATCGGGGTGAGTCTCAGCATAAACCGCCCGCGCTGACGCGAGGCGCTGTTCCGCCGCTAGGACGATAGGATCACGGTTGTCGCTGCTCTGCGCCAATTCACGTTGTTGCACCAGTGATTGATTGTCCCTCTGGAGCGACGCGATTTGAACATCGTAACTGCCCGTGCTCCCACCGAAAATATTCATGTTCCCAGCTAGCACGCCGCCGTTCGTCGAATTGATGCCGGCAATTTGGGATTGCAAATCACCCATCTGTGTCTGGAGGGAAGCGGCCTGATCATTGAGGAATTGAACGGTGTTTTCTGCCTGTTCTGAATTGCCCCGGGCCTCGAGCCGGAGCACCCGGTCCATCAGGTCTTGCGCCACGGCCTGCGCCGCTACGGGATCCTCATAATCAAACGAAAGTTCAAAGGCTATTGCGGTGGATTGGCCAGGCACACTGGATAGCGACGACGCGGTGGGCGTAAGCGAAATTGACGTACGCATGTCTTCAAGGACAGATGAGAGCGAATCCGATCGCCGCTGTGCGTTGTAGAGCCCATGCTTTTCGATGAGTTCGACCAGGTCTGGGCGCGCTGTGATCTGTTGCAGGATCGAGGCGAGGCGACGCTCGATCAGGTCTTCATCCGACAGATTGAGGACGTCTTTGGGGAGCTGCGCCGACTCCACCAACAAGATCGCGGTCGACCGATAAGTTGGGGGGATGACGAGCACCGCGATTAGGCTCGCAATGATACCAATCACAGCACTTGTGATGATCCACCACTTGCGCTGCCATAAGATCACGGGAATCAGCGAAAAAAAGTTTCCTTCATTCGAGGTTTCCTCGAAGGACGAGTCAAACGACATCTGCTCCATTATCTCCGCCTGCCGAAACCGAGTGTAATGCCAACACGGACAAAGGCATTGGCGGGAACGTCTCGCAGATCGTCGCTTACATCGGAGTAGCCAAGTGCGACGATGAACGCCGCCCGCTCTGACAGATTGTGACTGAAATTGGCAGACGCACCGAACACATCAACCACAGTGCCGGCCGTAGCAAATCCATCGTCCAGCGTCTGGTTCGATCGACCGAACTGGGAGTTGAAGGATAAGACATCGTTCCGGGAAAGTTCTAGTTCGTAGCTCACTCCCACAGATGTAACTATGGCTACGCCCCCGATTGCGGCGGGCTGTGCTGCTCTTTGTCCAGTGACGCAGAATCTGGTTCTCAGACCGCGATTGCACAAGCCGAGGTCACCTGAAAAAAAGGTGCTGGTCTCGCGGCCTAGTACTCCCAGATTGCGATCGACGAGATCGACACCGCCGCCGACTGCCAAACTCCAGCGTGTTCCGATCTCGTGCTCTACCCTAGCTTGCAGCGTGTAGACACGTGCGTCGCCAACGTCGCTACCTGCAAAATCGAATGAGGCGAATTGGCCGCCAATGGAGACAACGGTTTGTGACGCAACTTGGCGACCATAAGCGAGCGAAGCTGATGCGCTGCTGACATCAACTCCTGCATTGTTCGAGAAACTCTGGCGTGAGAAGGCCCCACGGCCCGTCAACGAGCTTACCGGGCTAAGCTCATGCTGGATCGACCCCGTGACCGACATTGTATTCGATCGGACCAGTTCGCCGATGAGGGTCGGATCCAGCGAAACCGGATCAGGCAAGGCGGTTGGGTCTGCAAACGGCAGATTGCTGCTGCCGCTTGTCAAGCCGTCAACAAAGCTTCTCCGCGTCGAGGTTATTGATGCGCTCAATTCGAGTTCAGTGCGTTCCGATAGAGCGCGCTGGGTGGCAAGCCGTAGACTACCGTTCGCGTCGGTTCCATACTCGTTGAAATATTGCGTCGCGCGCAAACTGCCATCAATTACCGTGGTGTCCTTGCCGTCTTCCAGGAAAATGGTCGGATCAATCGCCACATACGCGGAAACGGCCTCTGTTCCCTGTTCCAGCAGAAATGGATTGCTTGACGCTTCAAGGCCACCTGAAATGCGAATTTCATAAGGTGACGCATCCTGCGCATTCGCCATGGACGGGAGAACGAATCCGACCCCCGCAACGGCAAGCGTCAAATAGCTATTTGATAACGATTTTTTTCTCACGGCACGATCACTGTGTCACCGGCGTTGATCTGGATGATGTTTGCCCGATCAATGTCGCTTGCAGTCGCGCCGCGGGTGAAGAGAGGCGCAAGGCGCAAGCGGATTGGCATAAGCTTGTCGCCCGACTTGCGCACGATTAGCACATTGTCAAGATTGGCGAATTCGGTTGGCCCACCGGCCATGCTCAGCGCTTCGAGAATGTTCACGTAACGGCCGGGGGCAAAGGCCCCGGGTGAATTCACCCGCCCTACAATCGAGAATTGCAAGCCGGACGCTGCGCTTACCGAGACTGTTACCTGAGGCACTTCGCCCCGATATTGATCGCGCAGGGCAGTCTTGATCAATGTTTCAATTTCGGATGGGAGATAGCCCTGAGCCACAATTCGCCCAACCAGCGGAAACGAGAAGGTACCGTCCGGGAGCACGCGAACTTCGCGCTGGAGGCGCTCTTCGCCCCACACGCTTATGGCCAGCTGGTCACCGGGATTGATTCGGTAAGGTTGGCCGGCCTCCATGTTGCCGGGGGCCACCTCGGATATGGCGGTGTTTTGAGCGTTCGCAGGCAGGGCTAAGGCCGCACTCAAAAAAAGCGCGAGAAAACATGATATCCGTTGCAACACCTGATCGACTCCAGCATTTCTCGACATGCGCGGATCCCAGCCTATAAGGGCACGAATGCAGCTTGACCACGACCCAATTCGTTCTGGCTCGTGTTTGGACACATTCGGGCGTGCCGTCGCGGCAAGCGCAAGCCGCGGAAAGTTGATGTGTGCCATAATGGTGCTGTTCATGAGCGTTGCTTGTCAGGATCGGGACGTTGAGGCCCAAGCCGAGGCGGCCAGCGCGATGGCATTGCTCGAACAGAATCGCCTTGCCGAGGCAAGAGTGGCCATCAACCGGGCATTGATGATGAGGGACGACGTCGCCGACTACCATATTGCGCGAGGCCGGATCGAACTTGCAGCAGGGACGATTTCAGCGGCGTTTGATGCCTATTTCGATGCTCTCGCGCTCGACGCAAGCAATCCTGAAGCGCTCCAAGCCGTATCGCAGCTTGGTCTGCAAACCGGGAACATCAGGGCCTCATTGAAAGCGACAGATACGCTCGTCCTGCTTAACCCGGCAGATACGACCGCACTTGTTACGCGAGGGGTGCACGCGCTTATCTCCTCGCGCCTGGACGAGGCTGAGGACTATGCCGCACGGGCACTGGCCGTCAATCCGTACAGCGACGAGGCCGTTCTCCTGCGATCGCGGGTGTTCTATCTTAAGGGCAAGCACCAGGAGGCGCTCGATTTGCTGGACCGACACACTCGCGATCGTGAGACTTCGGTAGGCATTCACCTCCTGCGCCTCGAACTCTTCCGCGCCCAAAGAGACCCTAAAGGCATGGAAGCGCAGTTCGTTGCGCTACGGGCAACCAAGCAAAGAAGCTGGCAGTTGAAGGTCGACGAGGCCAATTTCCTTTTCAAAACCGGGCGACGTGATGAAGCGCTTGATTTGACAGTTGAGCTATTGTCTTCTCCCGACCTCTCGCGCGAAGCCCTAGAAGGTGTGATGGCTTTATGGGATGTTTGGGAGGTAACTGAGATACCGGCACAGGCACTTGCGAGGATCTCAACGAACAAGGTGGCTGCTGCCCGCTATAGCGTTGCCACGTACCTTGCACGGCAATCGGCATTGCCTTCGGCTGATCAAATCGCGGGTTCGCTGAAGGGCAATGATCGCGAAGCCGTGCAAGCATTGATCGCCCTCCGTTCAGGGAGAACCTCTGAAGCCACTCGCCTAGCGGCTCAGATACTGGGCCGCGATAGATTCCACTGCCTCGCTCTTGAGGTGCAGGCTCGCATCGATCTGGTCAAGGGGAAGGTGCGTGAAGCACTTTCGGGAGCTCAGCAGTTGGCGGCGCAATGCCCAGGCGAAAGCGCAGGATGGCTTGTTGCTGCCAACGCCTACGGAGCGCTGGGTGACTTCGAAAACGCACGCCGGGTTCTCCAGCAGGGGGCTGAGGGCAATCCGCAGCACTTTAGCTACGTAACCGAGCATTCGCAGTGGTTACAGGAGCAGGGAAGGGACAGAGAAGCGCTCGCGGTCGCCCGCCGACTTACTCGCAATGCTCCCGCGATGACAAGGGGATGGGAGCTCTACCGTGACCTGTGCCGAGGTGCTCAAGACCCATGTATGGAAGATGCTGAGCGGGGTCTGACAGCATCGCGGACCCGCTATTGGATCGACTACAAGCCTGGGGAGGCTCCACCACCGAGCCTGTTTGCGCGATTGAAAGAGATTTGATCGTGGTTCGACCGTGTCCCCCGTCAGCACCTATGGCACAGATTTCAGGTGGTGATTTGAGGAGGATTTGGGCTTCGTCGTAGTTACGAAGGAGCAACGATGAATCCCAAATCCTCAAGGTCCAAGCTGTCTTCTACCCTCACGACGGTCCTGATAGCCCCGAAGATGCTTTGGTGGATAATCGCGCAAAGAATGAGTGGTATTGCTGGCCGATTCGGGACCAGCTAAAATCAGCAATGCTCTCTGGGCGTTTGCTCGATTTTCCTGACAAGAGGGCTTTTTGCAAATGAGCGCCTGTCGTCTGGCGATCCTTTGTATCACATAGGTAGGGGGACTCTTCGCCGAGGATCCAGCGCAAGCGCTCGGAGTCCTGCGCAACGATCGGCAGTCCGCAAGCCCAAGCTTCAAGAAAGACGTTTCCGAAAGATTCGAGCAGCGACATATGAAGGAAGACATCTGCAGATCGGTACAGTGCAGGCATGTCGCTTGCGGGCAGGCTAACCCGCAAGAAACGATCGGGCAGCAACTGGCGAGCGAGAGCTTCTGCTTCATCTCTCAACGGTCCATCGCCCGCGACGACAAGAACCGCTTCGGCGAGTTCAGCTACAGCCCTAATGCCATCGAGAACGCGCTTGCTCTCGATCAAAGCGCTCACCATCAGGACAACAGGCTTGCCGAGCGGAAGACCAAGTCGTTCGCGCTCGCTCGCACCTGGCAAGAACCTCTCAAGGTTGATTCCATTGGGAATTAGGGCGCAATTCCAAGTTTCTTTGTTGCGTTCGAGGTAATCCGGATTTGTACAAACCAGACCATCGCAGCGAAATGTCCGAAACTCGCCATCATTCGAAAAAGCGGGCCAATCGCCATTCTGCGTCACGAAAATCTGAAGCGGCTTGCGCTTGGCCGGGCGTCGCAACGCCCAATGCGTAAATGGGAAGGAACAAGTCACAACAAAGTCATAATCTTCGGGCCGGAAGGCACGCATCAGCGATAAGGCAAAGGTCGCATCCTCCCATGCTGTTTCGCTGCGAAACGGAGGGATTGTGGGGAAACGCTCAAAGCGCTCTCGGCGAACCGAAGGCACCTCGATGAAGTCATAGCGCGTTTGTGCACGCGCTGGACCTGAACCCATGACTGTTACTTCTGTGCCAGTGCTTGCGAGCGCATCGGCAACAGAGAGCAAGGCCACTTCCGCGCCGCGCTCGTAGCGATGAAAACCCGGCAATGCGAACAGGACCCTCATCGGCCTTTAGCAGACACCAGCTGACCTTTCGGCAAATAGGTAAGTCAGATTGAGACGGACCGCGTCGAAAGGCACACGGTACGAATGAGCCAAAGCGCTCATTTTTCGCTACCGGCCTGCTTCGCCTGACCTGCGGCTGCAGGGGGCCCAAAGCCGGGCTGATACGTTATCTCGGCCTTTTTGCGAGCCTGCTCGAGGCGCTGCCGCACGGAATCGCTGACTTTCTGGGAGCGAAGTGCCCGCAATGCCAGCGTCCGAGCCTCCTCACCCGTCAGGGGGGCAGTTTGTTCCCCGGTTATCACGCCGATCGTGACGATGCCGTTTTCGGGTACAACAAACGGCTCGCCTGCAGGCAAGGCCAGCAGCTGCTTCAAGCGATCCGGACCGATCGCCGCAGAATCGATTTGGCCCTGATCGCGGCGGAATTCGATGCCCATCGCATCAAGCCGGCTGGCGACCGCCGCCATCGAGTGATCTGCTTGGAGCGGGCTTAATGTCTTCAAGTCAGCCGGAGCTGGGAACTGGATCCGGTCGATAGTGTAGACCTTGCGATCTTTGAACATCCCGGGATTGCTGGCGATGTACCGATCCAGTTCTGCCGGTTCGGGGGGATTGGTGGTGCGCTCAACTCGCTCCCCGAGCAGCTGCACAAGAAGACTATCGCGCATTTGTCGTTCGCGGATGAGGTAGTCTTGGCTCGCGTTCAGGCCGTCTTCTGCTGCAACCTGCGCCAGCAGCCTGCGTTCGACAATGCGCTGCAGAGCCTGTTGTTGGACGGCCTTCTTGTCAGCCGAATCTGGAATCTGGAGGGCCGCAATCTCGGCATTGACTTCCTGGAGGGTGATTTCGTCATCGTTGACGACCGCTGCGACTTGCCCAGTTGCCTCACGATTGCACGCAGACAGGCCCGCCAGAAGGATCAAAGAGAGAGCGGCAGTGTGTTTAAGTCCCATGATGTGGTCACCTTACGTGTTTGGACCGAGCAGCAGGCGTTGCAGCCTGACGTCGGCGTTACTGTAAAACTGATTGCAGAATTCGGACAGGAATGCCTTAGCCTGACCCTGCGCCATTTCGATTAGCGAGACGCGCATCATCAGGGCGTCAGGAATCTCCTGAGCGAGATTCGCTCTGGCGACGATTATACGCTGATCCCGCCAGCTACGCGGGAACGAGTTGCCAATACGAGTGAAGTAACCAACCTGTTCAACCCGACCGGGGGCGGTCGCGGTAAAAAAGTTCGCAGGGACAGGTTTGTTGCCCACAATGATGTCGTCTTGCCGGGCATTACTGAGCCTGAATCCCCCGACAGGGTAACAGGTCTCAGGGCGGTGGACTTGCAGGACCCCATCCTGGATATTGTTGTAGGCCATGAGCAGCATGATCGCCGGTCGCTCTGGAGAGACGTAGATCCGCGTCACCAGGTTATCATACAACCGATCGCTCAGATCATCCTGCGGAGGCAGAACAATACCGCTCGCTGCATCCATTCTCCAGGGGCCGACTTGTTTCGGCACCCAACTCCTGAATGCGTCCTTATTGACGGCCGGATGGATTGGCATGGGCTGGCGCACAAATGCGACTCCCGCAGCCGCTGCCAAGGTAGCCCCGATCAAAAGGCTGCGCCGCGAAAGCACAATTTGCTCGGCGCCCGGAGTGGGGGGTGTCTCAGGCACTGGCCTCACCCTGCCGTCCTGCGGAAACAAAGCGGTTCCATAACGGTTTCAGCACGCTGTCGAGGGCGAAGACGCTCGCTATCGCGACAGCAAACATCACAATGCCGGCAAAGTTGTGTAAGAAACCCTGGGCAGCAGCCTCACCTGCGTAATAGGTGAGCAAAATCAATATCAAAACCCGAACGAAATTGGCAAGGAGTGCAATGGGAACAATAAATAGGACCAAGAATACTGCATATCGCCACTCCGCCTGATGGCGGACGTAGATATAGAAAAGGGATATGGCCGACAAAGATATAATCGAGTTGATGCCGGCGCAGGCTGCAGCGACCAAAAGTTCGTATTGCCCGATGTAAATTCGTACTCCTTCACCGCCAATGGGGTAGCCAAATACGTCGAGAAACCGAATTGCAGCCGCTGATAACCACATCTTCATGGGCACTGTAACCGCTGCAACCAACGTTTCCGGGGGCGGGAATATGAATGCGATATAGAAGAGGGGAAACCAGAGCCGCTTTAGAACCTCAGCTCCAACAAAAGCGTACAGCACGGCGAGCAGAGAACCATACATGAGGAACCCTTCAAGTTCGACGATCTGTGTGATGCGAGCCGCGACCTGCAAAATTACAAGAAGCGTGAGACTGCTCCAGACCCTGGCGCCACTAGGCACTTCGCGGGCATCTATCGCATCGCCCCATTGGCGCCACATGAGCCAAAGTCCCGTAAATAGCACGATCGGACCATGGGCTCCGTCTTCCCGAGCCCAATACTCCTGGATAACAAAAGTCATGGTTGGGATGGCGAAGAGCGCGATCCCCGCAGCCAGCACGGCAAACGAAGCAATCGTGCCGGCGCGGTAACCGGTCAGCGCATGGGTCAAGGGCTTGGCCTCGGTCATGCTTTCCATAAGATCTTCACACGTCCCTTCGGTGGCTGCGATACCGGGCATTGATAGATTCGCCAATCACGCATCACAATCCGGTTAGCCCCGTTCTAATTCGAGACATTCGAAGCGCAAATCCTCATCACGAGGAACTGAAAACAAATATTCTTCCGGTGCTGAAACCAATTGCTCCCCTCTGCAGATTTTCGGGATTGGGCGTGCCTCTTTTGTGCGATGTCGGGTACACTGTCCCTGATCTGCCGCCGCCGCCGCCGGAGCAAGGCTTCCTCTCGTTAGGCAAGCCGCAGTTCCAAGCGGTCCCGGCGGCGCTAGCCAAACTGGGGAGGCCCCATCCCAATATCGTGTCTGCGTTATGCCGATCAGGCGATTGTAACGATTGCGGCGAAGCGACCGCACCACGCGTAGTGTGCGACCAGCGGCCCGCTACCATCCTGGATCGGCAGTGCTCGCGCGCGATCAAATGCGAGGCGATGATCGCCTGGCTGCGGTTGACCAGAAGGTTCCCGACACCACGCGTCAGACGCCCAAAAACCGGGCTGGAGACTGAAGGCCCCGCCGGTTCAGCCTGATGGTAGCGGGGCTCGCCTCAAAGCGAAAAGGCTGAGGCTGAAGGGTTGTCGGCAAGAACCTTCTCGAAATATGCCGAGGTCTTTCTGATCCCATCACGCAGGGGTGTTTTAGGCTCCCAGTCGAGCAGGCGCTTGGCGAACGAGATATCCGGCTTTCTCTGCTTGGGATCATCCTGAGGGAGTGGGCGAAACTCAAGCTTCGATTTTGATCCAATCTCATCGATGATAACCTCGGCGAGTTCCAGCATCGTAAATTCCGTCGGATTGCCCAGGTTCACCGGGCCGGTCACATCGTCTTGCGTTTCCATCATCGCAAGAATGCCGTCGATAAGGTCGTCCACATAGCAAAACGAACGCGTCTGCATGCCATCGCCGTAAATTGTAATGGGATCTCCCCGCAGCGCCTGCACAATGAAATTTGACACGACACGGCCATCATCAGGCCGCATGCGCGGCCCATATGTATTGAAGATCCGAACCACCTTTACGGGCATCCCAAACTGCCGCCGGTAATCGAAAAACAGGGTTTCGGCGCAGCGCTTGCCCTCATCATAGCAGGACCGCGGTCCAATCGGATTGACGTTGCCCCAATGTTCCTCCCTTTGCGGATGCTCGAGGGGGTCGCCATAGATTTCCGACGTGGATGCCTGCAGGATTTTGGCCTTTGTACGTTTGGCGAGGCCAAGCATATTAATGGCTCCGTGCACGCTGGTTTTCGTCGTTTGGACTGGGTCGAATTGATAGTGTATCGGGCTGGCAGGACACGCAAAATTGAAGATTTTTGAAGCTTCAACGTAAAGTGGAAAAGTCACATCGTGCCGTAGAAACTCAAAATTCTTCTCGTCCAAAAGATGTGAAATATTATTCTTGGTACCCGTAAATAAATTATCTACGCAAAGCACGTCATTACCACTCTCGACCAAGCGTTCACAGAGGTAGGATCCAAGAAACCCAGCGCCGCCAGTAACAACAACGCTTTGTTGGGGATGCTTGCTCATATTTACTCCACTGGATATTTCGGCTTTGCCCGAGGTGCAACGCGATGATAAGGGACATCTGGCCGTCGATAAGGTGACGCCGCCTGATTCAGACTAGAGGCCGGAGGGCCAAGGTTTAAGTTATTTTCGAAACTGTGCCGAAGGCCGATTACCCCGTTTTGCGTATTTCATGCGATTGCCCCCGGGGCATGACTCGGAGGACGAATCGTTACAAGGTTAGCCTTGCGTGACAACCCATCAACTTTGCGCGTTCCAATGTGCTGGGCGCATCGTTCGATCGCCAGCGAGCTGTTCCGGATGCCGAGCAGACAATTCCTACTCCTAGTTACAGCGGTAAACAGTTACAGCGGTAAAGATGCAAGGTAAGCTAACGACGATCGTTTAGATTCGCATTTTCTACATTCCGTATACGCGCCCTTTGCGCGCCTAGGCTCGGAACGGGGGACACGGCAATTGGGCGTCTTTCGCTAGTACCATTCCGGCACGTGTAAAGACGAGACGGTTGCGCCAAGCTGCGCAGCATGCGGTATGCAGTTCGAAGGACAGGAACGATGAGAATCAGCGTACGATGAACTTCACTCGCCTTATCCTTACAATCATGAGCCTTATTGCCACGGCGACCCTGCTCGACAGTTCGTCACGCAGTGAGGTGTCTGGAGCGACAGGTGGTGGAGAGCTGTTTCGGATTTCGCTTGCGGAATCAACCGGTGCGTCGGTTGATTCCTCCCCTGCATCGCTCGAACCGCTATCTGAAGCAGAGGCGCGTGCAGCCAATCTGCGTGCCCCATTTTCGACTGGGCAGATCGAGGTCGCCTTGCCTTTGTCTCTGCCTTTGGAGCCGCAAGGGTTCCTCGGGCGAGCCTCGGCGACCGACTGCCTGACCGCGGCAATTTATTACGAGGCCGCGACGGAATCGGGGGTGGGTAAGCGCGCGGTTGCGCAGGTTGTCCTCAATCGTGTCCGCCACCCGGCATTTCCGAATTCGGTTTGCGAGGTCGTTATGCAGGGTTCAAACCGGACGACCGGTTGCCAGTTTACCTTCGCATGTGATGGGAGTCTTTATCGAAAGCCAAGCCAGCAAGGATGGCAATCTGCGCGGCAAATTGCTCTTGCTGCCTTGTCTGGAGCGGTCGAACCATCGGTGGGTTTGTCAACGCATTACCACGCCGATTATGTGCGGCCTTACTGGGCATCCTCACTCGAAAAGGTGGCTGCAATCGGCACCCATATTTTCTATCGCTGGTCGGGCGGATGGGGAAGGAGGCGGGCCTTTAATCAGCCACTTGCGCTGGATCGGGATTTCGATGTTCACCGATCTGTCCAATGGAGGTCGGCGGCCAGCTACCTTTATGATGTTGGCGTGGAGCGCTCCGATATGACGTTCAAAGCGCCAGAGGGCCAGTGGCAGTCGCCGCTGAGCGACATTGCAAGCCTAACCGATCCGCTCCTGCCTCAAACCCAGACGGACGCCGCGGGAGCGTTGCGGGCAGACCGAGAAGGCGGCTCACTTCTGGCCGACGAAATCGGCGGCACTCTGATTATCAACTGAGCTAGAGTGGGCGTTGCCCGATGATGTTACCAGGCCGACGATAGCGGCAAACGAGAATCTCCTCTTGCGCGCCCTCGCCGATTGCGCACCCCACATGGGTGGTCTCTCTCCAGATCAGTTGCGTGTAGTGACTGACGTCCATAACGCGGCCTGAGCGACTATTGCGGGGGAACACGCCGCCAACGAAATGGACCTTCTCGGTCACCCAAAGATGCACCATCGATTCCGGGACGAAGGCGCCCTTCGTCCCTCCCCAGAGGTTCTCACCTTCGCGCGGACGGTTGGGCGAATCTGGCGAGTGTTCGAACTTCCCGGACGCAGCAAGATAGTCGGCCCACTCCTGTGCCCCGGCGGCCAAATGTGGGTCCCATTCCAGAGCCGGTACGCCAAGCGCAAGTCGCTCGCGATTGTGCGCGGCTACCACGCGTTGGTCGAAGTGGCTCAGGCGGTCCGCCATTCCTGGCAGCGTGATCATTGCTGCAAGCAGCACACAGAGCTTGGTTGCTCGGGATACTTTACGCACCATGGTTCTTCCCCGGTCAGGAAAGCTTCATGGCAGCCCCAGGGCTAAGCTGTGGTTGCGTAACAGGGTTAATGAATGGAAGGACTGGCAGCCGCAGCCAGTCGTTCGACGCTCTCTGGATCCGAGCGAATAATGTCGACCGCACTGCCTATCTCGGCAATTGCAAAGAGGCGCTGTGAGAATTCTTCAGGGAGGCCGACGCAGCCATGTGTCGCATGGGTAGGCTTCAAGACAGAGCTGTGCAGAGCAACCCCATCCTTGGTGATGAACAAGGAGTAGGGCATTTCTGCGCCATATCGGCGGGACCGATAGTGGCGATGCTTTGAGAGAATTTCAAAGGTTCCAAGCGGGGTTTGCTTTTCCTCGGCACCATAGACGATGATTGATGAGCCGATTTCATGTCCAGCACGAAAGGCAGAGATTGTCTGGCGCCGAAGATCTATCCAGATACGGACAGGGCCTTGAGGGACGCCTTGTTCGTCCCATACAAATTCGCCGTGTTTCAGCGTCTTTCTGACGGCGAGAACCGATTGAACACCGGACGGCATCAGCCCTGCCAGTGCGGCGGCCTCAGCTTCATTTGCGGTGATGGCGGCCCGTGTCATGGCACGGGTGCTCGTGGATCGAGAAGGCGAAGTGGGTTCTTCTGCGACTTCTTGCTTACTGGGCGGCATTTGCTTGGCAGTCAGTATGTTCTGTACGAGCAAGAGTGCGATGATCAGCCCGAGGCCTGCGCACAGTCCCAAGAACTTCGATCTCACGAGGATAACAGCCTATCGTGCTGCTCGCTGTTGGGTCGCCGCCGCCTCAGCCCAAAACCCGCGCCGAAGAAACCGATCAAGATAAGTGCCCAGGTGCTTGGCTCAGGTACGGCGGCAACAGGTGGGCGCGAAGGGGTTTCATTCCCGCCTCCTCCTCCTCCCCCTCCTCCTCCTCCGGATGAGGCAGGCGGAGCAACAATTAGGCTTCCGGGAATGACGTTCCCTCCAGCAAAGTTTCCTGATGATGAGCCGATCGCTGGCCCAAACGGGACCAGCGTTGCCAGCGTTCCGATCTCCTCGATCGGGGTGGTCAAAAGGTCGACCGGGATCTGTTGCGCTGAGTCAATGCTGAACGGCTCGGGCTCAAAAATCTTGCCCAAAGCTCTCTGGGATGGCGCGGTAGGCGACTGACCATCTTTCCCATCTGCAAATTCAGATGTGATAACGCCCTTGAGCCTGCTGACCGCCCCGCGCTCGCCCGGTGAGCGATTGATGAACTCGGACAGCGTCTGAAAGGTGTCCTCTGACTGGGCGAAGGTGTCCTCTGACTGGGCGGTTGATTGCGCGTTCTCTGGCGTCTGGTTCGAGCGAGCCCATGCCCATGGTGAAACACCAAGGTGCACTAGAGCCGACACGCTCAGCAAGCCAATCACTCCGGTCGCAATCACAATTGCGCGTCGTGGATCAGCTCTCAAGATCCTCAAGAACCTCATAAATAATCAATGGTGAACCTTACCGCGCGTATCACCTCAACCCATCTTCTACGCAGGCCTTGCGGTCAACCAAGATGGTAACCTCTTGGCAACCGTGTTTATGGGCGGGACACTCTCGCAGGAGAAATTACTGCTCGCTTGGAAGGCATATGGCTCTTTGCTCGATTGGAGCCCGTTTGGGTTGTCCGGCAAACAATGAGAGCGGTTGGTTGGCTAGGGTATTTGGGGTGGTTTCGTTATGGTATTACCGCCCAGAGCCTGCCACAGCACGATCCTTGCGCGGGCAGCGCGGCCCATGGCGGCGGCGGCGCGTTCACCGCTGGCATCGGCGGCTCTTCGTGCTTCGAGCACTTCGAGGAAGCTTGCGAGGCCTG
>Ga0315904_10007736_pt1 | contig 14373 bp, 12 predicted proteins | sample LakEriMetagenome_6_FD_203529 | JGI IMG/M metagenome (GOLD analysis project Ga0315904, IMG submission 203529) | Freshwater fungal communities from buoy surface, Lake Erie, Ohio, United States - Buoy 12 MA120 | ecosystem: Environmental > Aquatic > Freshwater > Lake | place: USA: Lake Erie, Ohio... | reverse complement strand
CTTCGTCTCGCTGTTCGAGCGTGACGGCGATGCCCCCTTGGACAGCGAATCCCGCCCATCCCAATCCAATAGGATGACGCCACAGAGGCCTCGGCGGAATCTTGTCCCACCGCTTGGATAGACTCCGTCCCACGAGTTGCGCATTGTGGTCCGGTCCCATGAAGCCTGGGAAATCGTTGCCTGTCGACTCGAATCGTTCCGGCGCCAGATGCGTTACCCGCGCCGATCGTGCAGAGTGGGAAATCAGATAGCGTTTCACTTCTTGTTCGGCAGTCGGAGTCCAATTCCAAACGAATCGAGGAGTTCGATCGCCTCGAAACGATTCGACCCGTAAGCAGGTCGATACGCCTGCCAGCAACACCAACAGACCAGCACCAATCGCGGCAACCGAGCGTCTACGAGGCTTGAATGTCACGATCCAACCTGCGGCGAGCAAAGCGATGCCGACAGCGTACATCAAGTACCACTGCATGCCATCGAGTCCGATGTAGAAGCGTCGGGCTTGATCGGTCTGGCACCATTGAATGATGGACACCAGCAGGCTCAGCCCAAAGCCGAGAGCAATGGGAATCGCAACCAGCCGAAGGATGGAACGACGACGCGGTGATTGGCTTGGTTCCGAAACTTGATCCGTCATGTCGATATCCAGGATCCGAGTAACCACACGTGCGGAGAGGAATGCAAAACCATAGCCCGCAAACTTCAGCCAAGCGGATCCATTTGACTCAGAATGACGGACGCGTTGCTCGTACGCACCGACCTTGAGGGTTATGCATGCCATGCGGACATCGGGAGCGAAAGGCTCTGTTTATCCAGCTCTCGACAAGCACGTCGTCCGACGCCCCGAGTGGGGGACTGCTTTGCCTAGGCTACTTGAAGAACTGTTTCTGCAAGAAGTAAACCAAGACACCTGACGCAACCACGCCTAGGCTCAGCCACAACGCGGTCCGATCGGCGACTACCAGCACAAAAATCCAACCCAACGCGGCAATCGCACTGGGAACCGGATACAGCCACATCCGAAACGGCAACACGATGTCCGGCCGTGTGGTCCGAACCAGGTGCAAGGCGGCGATCTGGCCCAGGAACTGCACGACGATCCGGACACAGACCGCGGCGCTGATCACCGTTCCCAGTTCCAGAAAGCAGAAGATGGCAGTCAAGATTCCCAGAGCCAGCAGCGACACCCACGGATACTTGTCCTTGGGGTGAACCGTTCCGAACACGCTGAAAAAATCCCCCTGACGCGCCGCGGCATACGGGATGCGCGAGTACCCCAACGTCAATGCAAAGATACTGGCAATCGCTGTCCACAGGATCAGCCACGTGAAAGCGACCGCCCAGGACCGGCCGTACAAGGCTTCCATAAAGTCGGCCGCGATGTTTTTGGACACCATCGCCTGCTGCCATGGAACGACCCCGATGATGGTCAGATTCATCAGCATGTAAATCAGCGCGACGACTACCACGGAGGTCATCACGGCACGCGGGATCGTTTTGGCAGGATCTCGAACTTCGTCCCCCAAATGGCAGACGTTGTAATAGCCGAGATAGTCGTAGATCGCGATCAGCATCGCAGCCCCTAGACCGGAAGCGAACGTCGCATCCAACCGGAACGCTTTCTCCGGAAAAGTGATCTTGCTCCAATCCATGTTCTGCCATCCACTGACGATCACGACGGCCACGGTCAACAAGGTGCCGCACGTCATGAGGATGGCGATCCAACCGATGTTGCCGATGCGGCGGCACAGCAGAACGGTGATCACGACGACGGCGAGAACCGCGATCCAGCGGGTGCCACCGTAGAGTCCAGCCATCGAGTCCGGCAGGGATGGCACCGCGTATTCGAGATACTGCAGTGCACCGATGTAGCCCGACGCGATCTCCATCGCGCCGCTGACCATGAATTGCCAGATGAACAGGAACGGGAGTATCCGTCCCCAGCGATAGACTCCAAAAACACGCTTCAGGAAATGATATGTCCCCCCGCTTCCAGGAATCGCCGCCCCGAGCTCGCTCCAGACCAGCCCGTCGCATACGACCAATATCGCGGCCAGCACCCACGCGATCATCGCCTGCGGACCCGACATCGCAGCGATAAAAGTCGGAATGGTAATAAACGGACCGATCCCCACCATGTTGGCGATATTCAAGCCGGTCGCTTGCCACAGTCCCAGCCCCCGATCGAGCTCGTGAGGCGAGTGCGACTCGGGTCCGGATGGATGATCGGGTTCGGTGGATGGCATGGGAAAAGTGCTCGATAACGCGGAGAAAAACAGCGACGAGCAGTAGAAACCGAGGGTACGCAAAAATCAAGGGTGCGATCGCTACGACGACGCCGTAGCTACCATCGCCAGATGGTGGGCTCGCGTAGCTACCATCGCCAGAGGGTGGTCTTGCGGTTCGGTCCCCAGGTTCACCCACCACTTGGCAGCGGTAGCGACGCTCACCACCGCTTGGCAGCGGTAGCGACCCGATAGCCACCGATCAATGAGGACGTGATACTTCGTACTTGTACGACCAGTAGTTGCCGATCGCTTTGGCTCCCGAAACGAAGCTCTTGCCATTGACCTGACCGGTCATGTAGGCCAACGCATCCATCGAAGGTGGCTCAGCCAGGATCAAGACCGGACACCCCTGATGCTGCTCGGACAAGATCGCAACGATTTCCTGCCGTGGCTTCGCAAAATCCACGTACCGAATGTCGAGCCCATACCGCAACTTGGGGAAGTAATCCAAGACACCCGTGATTTGAGCGCAGTCAGGGCAGTAATAAGGGGCGCCCACCCCGTCTTTAAAATCCATCTTCAACAAAAACAATGTGTCGCGTGCCATAAACGTCTCCAAATCGAAGATAGTAGGAATCCTGAGATCGAAAGAATTTTAGCAGAGACTCGGTGTCGCCGAAGGGGCGCTCGTTATCCGGGGGACTGCGTCACCCCGGCAGTCAACCTGTCGGCCCGTTGGGCCTGAGGAGTGGTTGCGCTCGCTTGGCAACCGGGGGACTGCGTCACCCCGGCAGTCCTACTATCGGCCCGTTGGGCCTGAGGAGTAGGTGCGCTGGCTCGATAACCGGGGGGTGGTGTCGTCCCGGTTTTTGCTATCGGCCTGGGGTGCCTGATCGATCGGTCTTGCGGCTGCTCAGACCCGAAGGGTCGGCATAATGATTGCCGTGGCTCAACGAGCCACGGTCTGCTCACCCCTTAGGTTGGAAGGCCCGAAGGGCTGATACAATAACCACCCTCTTCCCAAATCCCAAGCACCCCTGGTACCTTCAGGGAAAGATCCGCAGCCCGTTGTTTTCCACCGACGGGGTAGCTTGGTAGAAGTGAAGTTCGTCGATCGGGTCCAGGAACCCGCTGTTATAAAAGACCATCGACCAACCTTGATGAAAATCAACCAACGCGAGATCTGCACCCTCCCGCCAAAAAACCAGACTTCGGTCGCTCGCCGATGAAACCGATCCGCCACTGGCAGCTTCTGCAACGTGAGGGTTCCAGCGAAGTCCAGAGCAACGAAACACCCACGGTGTTTTCTGGGTCGCAAACTCAAACAGAGCGTAGAACTCGACAGATTTGCATTCGGAAAAAGCGGTCAAACCGCGACGGCCCGGGATCACCGAGCCGTCAAAAGACGCATGGTCGGGAAACGGAAATCTTCGTTTCCACCGTGAGAACAGGTCAATCGAATCGCGCCGATCCAATGGGACCGCGATGTCGCACCATGAACCAACCGCATGCTCAAATGCCATCCTAATCACTCCTGCCTAGGAAACCATTACGCGTTCCTTCGGTGATTGACGCGTGCAGCTTGAATCATCTTCGGGAATAGAACTTTGTATTCGATATGCGGATCAAGCACGGATCATCCACCGCTTGGCAGCGGTAGCTACGTTCATCCACCGCTTGGCCGCGGTAGCTACGGGGTTATTGAGAGACGTCGCGGAGCAGATGCATCAGGCTGCGCCATGGCTTGCCGCTTCCCGTCGAAAGCGAAATCGCACACGACCTCGCGTTGGTGTAACCTTCCTCGCACGAGACGGCGTGCATGTTCTCCGCCACCGTTGCCGTAGCACTCTTGACCAACTCCGGAAGCTCAAACCCGCGATCGCCACCCATGCCGCAGCATTTCCCTTCGTGTGGCTGAACGACTTCGTCCGCACAGGCCGCCGCAACCTTCAGCATCGCATCCCCCCAGCCAAACTTCTGATTGGAGCAAACCGAATGGATCGCAATCGACCGTTTCCGCTTGGAGATCTTCAAATCGGGGAGCAAGATCTCCGCATACGACGCCGAGTCGAGCAATCGAATGCGCGATAACTGATCGCGCCGCACAGGATCGAGGTCACTAAGCCCCTGACGCAGAAAGGCCGTGCAAGATCCCAAATCCGTCACAATCGGCCGCCGCCCTCGATCGCTCCATCGCCACATGGCATCGATCAGTTCCGATTGCTTGGCTACCGCCGATGCAATGAATCCCTTCGACGAAAACGCCTGACCGCAACACAACCCGATCGAGTTGCCAGGAATGTGCACGGCGACTCCGGCTCGCGCGGAAACCTCGACCAGCGCCGCCGCTGTGCCATGCATCATGCGGGACATGCAAGCGGGCCAGTAGACGTAATCGCACTCCTCAAGCTCGGACAAGAGCGACCGATCGATATCCTCGCGGTCCCGTTCCAAGGCCGCGTGCCATTGCGGAAAGCCTGGGAACACGACCGACAACCCGCGGGTCATGCCACGCATGACCGAATCCCCAACAATGGCCGACGCCACGCGTCCTACGGTGAGGCTCGTCGTCACGCCGCGCTCTGCGATACCGAAAGTGCGAGCCAACATGGCCGCCATCGACTTCTCGGTTTCCGTAACGCTCTCGCGCCGCAGTTGCTTGATCAGTTCCCCGGTATTGATCGCCACGGGGCAATCGAGGGCGCACAAACCGTCGGTCGCACACGATGCCTTGCCCGCCAGTTCATAGTCCCGATCCAATTGTTTGGCGAGTTCCGTTCGGCCTTGGGCAATCAATCGCTGCCGAGCTCTTCGAAGAACGATCCGCTGCCGAGGAGACAGGGTAAAGTCGCGGCTCGGGCAACGCGGTTCGCAAGCCCCGCACTCCACACACTTATCGACGACATCCTCTACGATCGGCAGATCCTTGATATTCTCCAGGTGCAGTTTCGGCTTGGAGGTCAGGATCACATCCGGATTGAGCAAACCGTCCGGATCTACGGCACGCTTGAGTCGGTACATCAAGCTCACGGCGTCCGATCCCCATTCGGTTTCGACAAACGGTGCCATGTTCCGTCCCGTACCATGTTCCGACTTCAAGGCTCCATCAAAGCGATGAACCACCAGATCGACCATGTCATCGATCAACCTCGCGTAGCGATCGGTGTCTTTGGGACTGGCCATCGGCTGCGAGATGACGAAGTGGAGATTGCCATCTTTCGCGTGCCCAAAAATGATCCCGTTGGAATACTCGTGCTTGACGAACATCGTTTGCAGTTCCAACACTGCGTCCGCCAGTCGATGCAACGGGAAGTTAATATCCTCGAGAATGACCGCTTCGCCCCGGCCTCGCATCGCGGCCACGGCGGGATACATGCCCTTGCGAAGCTTCCACAGGTAAGCTTGCTTCTTCTTGTCTTGCGTGAATGCGACGGGGCTCAAGACCTTCAGTTTGGGTTCAACACGCTCGCGGAAGATTTGCAATTTATGCTCGAGCGCGTCCGGCGTTGCGGCTTGAAACTCGAACAGCAGACCCATCAATTGCTGGTGGACCGACAACTGCTGCTGCAATTCCGGCGGTGCACCTTCGAGATCGCGAATCGATTGCAAGCTTGCCCGGTCCATGAACTCGACCGCGTCGGCTTGGATATCGATCAAGTCGGGGATCCGATCGCAGGCCGACCGAGCGTCTTCAAAGAACGCCAACGTCGTGGCTTTTTCGGGCAGCTCCGGCATCGTTCGGAGAACCGCTTCGGAGATAAAGGCCAGGGTCCCTTCGGCCCCAATCAACACGTGCGAAAAAATTTCGAGCGGCTCTTCGTAATCCACGAACGCATTGAGCGAGTAGCCGACCGTGTTCTTTTGCTGGTACTTGCGGCGAATCTTTTCGAGCAGTTTGGCATTCCCGAGAATCGACTGGCGAATCGCTGTCAACTCTTGGCACAGAATCGGTTTCTCCGCGCGAAAACGCTGGGGTTCATCGGGACGGGAGGTATCCCAAAGACTGCCGTCAGGGAGGATGAAGCGGATGCTGTCGAGCGTGTGGTACGCATTGTTGACGACACCACAGCACATGCCGCTCGAATTGTTCGACAGGATGCCACCCATCATCGCCGAGTTGATGCTCGACGGGTCGGGCCCCATTTTGCGACCAAGCGGTCGCAGGTGCGCGTTGACCAGCCCGCCAATCGCCCCGGGCTGCACGCGAACGCGTTGTCCCCCATCGAGGCTTTCGATCTTCCGCCAATGCCGACCGATATCGACCAGCCAGCCATCGGTCACACTCTGGCCTGAGAGGCTCGTTCCGCCCGCACGAAAGCAGATGGGAATCCGCTTTTCGCGCGACGCGACAAAAATGCTCTGGATCTCTTCTTCGCCCTTGGGTTGCAGAACCGCTTGAGGGATCAGCAAATAAGGCCCTGCGTCGTTAGCAAACGCGTATCGCTGCCATGCCTCTTCGAGCATCTCGGCGCACGGTCGATCGAAGTTCATGGTGGGTTGATAACGGATAGGCGGGTGGGCGGTCGAGAATTAAAGGGCTTTGACTGCTTTGACGATGTCGAGGACCGCTTGTTGTCCATCGGCGTAAAACATCAACGTGTTGGGCATCGCAAAAAGCGGATTCGGGATCCCGGCAAAACCGGGGCTCAAGCTTCGTTTGATTACGATGACGGTTTTGGCTTTGTCCACGTCGATAATCGGCATCCCCGCGATCGGGCTGTTGGGATCGAGGCGAGCCGAGGGATTCACAACGTCGTTGGCCCCGATCACGATCGCCACGTCGACCGTGTCCATCGTCGGATTGATCGCATCCATCTCCATGAGCTTGTCATAGGAGACATCCGCTTCGGCCAGGAGCACATTCATATGGCCAGGCATGCGGCCTGCGACCGGGTGGATTGCGTATTCGACATTGGCGTCCTTCGACTCCAGCAGTTTCGCAAGGTCGCGCACCGCGTGTTGGGCTTGGGCGACGGCCAATCCGTAACCCGGCACAATGACGACTCGCTGGGCACCGTCGAGAATCGTGGCGATATCATCGGCCGAAGTGCTCCGAACATTCGCGTAGACTTCGTCAGCCGATGCGACGGTACCCCCGCCTGCCATTTTTCCGAATAGCACGTTTGTCAACGACCGGTTCATCGCTTTGCACATGATCTGCGTGAGGATGATCCCGGAGGCCCCGACCAACGATCCCGCAATGATCAAAACACTGTTGTCGATCACGAACCCGGTCGCCGCTCCCGCGATCCCTGAATAAGAATTCATCAGCGAGATCACGACCGGCATGTCCGCGCCACCGATCGGCATCACCAGGAACACTCCTAGCACCAGCGACAAGACCGTAATCGCCAGATAGCACAGGACGCGTATCGCAAAACTTTCGGTTGAAACACTAAAAGCGATCAACAAAAGAATCGCCAACAGAAGTCCCGCATTGATTGCGGTCTGAAATGGCAAACCGAACGGTTGCTTAAACTGCTTATACTCCTTCAGCTTCGCGAACGCGATCATACTGCCCGAGAATGTGACACTGCCGATCAAACCGGACAATCCGATCGCGATCAGCGTGTCGGTCGTTTGGTGATCGTTCTGGATCAGGTCGGCGAACGCGACGAGGGTGGAGGCAGCGCCTCCGAATCCGTTGAGCAAGCCGACCATCTCGGGCATACCAGTCATCGGGACCGTGTGTGCAAGCCACAACCCGACCACGGTCCCCGCAATCAAGCCGACTCCGATCAACCAATATCCTTTGACATGGTCGTCCAGCAGGGTCGCGCCGATGGCAAGAATCATCCCGATCGTTCCGAGGATATTCCCTCGCACCGCGGTCTTGGGTGAAGACATATTCTTCAGTCCCAAGATGAACAGGACGGAGGCGAGCAGATACGACAGCAGGATCAGAGGAGTCATTGCAGGTCCGATCTATTTCTTCTTCTTGAACATGGCGAGCATGCGATGCGTTACCCAAAAGCCACCCGCGACGTTGATCATGGCGAGAACAATAGCGGCAGTACCGAGAAAACTTCCGAACCCAAATTTCCCAAATCCGGTCGCCAGAAGCGCGCCGACGACCGTTATACCACTGATGGCGTTGGACCCGCTCATGAGCGGCGTGTGGAGCGTCGGCGGGACTTTGTTGATCACCTCGAAACCCACGAAGATGGCGAGGACAAAGATGGTCAAGCTGCCGATGAGGGCAGCAAGACGGTTCGATGATGCAGCAGGCTTGGATTCGGGAGCAAGCGCCGCGGCGCGATTGCCATCCGTATCGGATGCGGTACTCGTCGCATCCGTCGCTGCAACGGATGTGACGCTCTTGACCGACTGGTCAGCCGGCGTTTCCTGAGCCGTAGCGGTGGTCGCGCTCATCATCGCGAGGCACAGGAGAGTGCAATGGACGCAGAGAAGACGGATCGACCGTCGACAAGATCCGAAGTGCGCTTGGTGCGGCATAGTCGCTATGTTCCAGGGGGATGCGTTAGACAAAGCAGGCTCTATTTAACTTGCCTTCCGCACCCGCGACAAGCGGACACCCGGATGGAATTAGCCCTCGAGCCGCTTTAGCGATCGAACAGTTTCTTGAAGGCATAAACGGTCGCGGCCCTTCCTGCGCGGGCGATCGACGTCGTGAGGGGAATCTCCTTGGGGCATACGGCGACGCAGTTTTGGGCGTTGCCGCAGGCTTGGATGCCCCCGCTGGCGGTAAGTGCCTCCATCCGGTCGCGTTCGAGGTTCTTCCCTACAGGATGCGCATTGAAGAGCATAGCTTGAGAAATCGCATGCGGTCCGACAAATTCGACCGAATACGCAGCTTCTTTTCGAGCCTTGAAGTCCTCATCGCTCTCGCCGGGATTGCGCTGCAGTTCGACCTTGTTGAACTGTGGACACGCTTCCAGACAGCACCCACAGCTCATGCACTGGCTGAGCGGATAGTTCTGTTCCTGATCCTCGCGAGGGATTCGCGGACCAGCTCCCATGTCAAAGTAACCATCCACCGGAACCCACGCCTGAACGCGTTTCAGCGAGTGGAACAACCGCGAGCGGTCGACAACCAAATCGCGGACCACGGGAAACTTGGTCATCGGACGGAGTTCGATTTCGTCGGGATTGTCTTCGAGGAGCCGATCGACAATCGCACTGCAGCTCTGTCGTACGCGTCCGTTGATCACCATCGTGCACGAACCGCATACTTCCTCAAGGCAACCACAATCCCAAGCCACGGGCGCAACATCGCTGCCGTCGCTGGTCCGCGCCTGAGCCGCAATCTTTTGCAGAACACTGATCACGTTCATGTCCGGCTCGTAATCAACTTGATGACGCTCCCAGTAAGGAGGGAGTCCGGGTCCGTCCTGACGCAACACGCGAACGTTGATCTTCGATGGGCGTCGCTTGGCAGTGGCTTCTGGTCCGGCTGCGATCATGGGATGCCTTTCAAATACCTTGGAGGGTGGAGTGAGCGATTCGATGGGGGGCGACAAATTAGTTGGATGCAGCGCCGACCAGTTTTCGATCGGCGGTTGGATTGGGTTTGGATTCGGACCGTTCCTTCCAAACCTGTTCGATGACTTCCGCCCCGACCAACCCGTACAGTCGCGGTCGCGGTGCAAGCAATCGAGTGTCGATATCTTCGTAGGTCAGTTCGGGCGCGTCTCCTTGCCACGAACAGACCGACGTTTTGAGGAATTTGTTGGTGTTCTCATCAAACGCATCGCACCATTGCTCGGCTTCGCGGCGGCGAGCAGTTGGCTCGGTTGCGGTCAAGCTAGGCATGGAGAAGTCTGGTTTGAAGTGGGCGCCGCGGCTCTCATCGCGCGTCAATGCACCCTGCAAAATGCACTGGGCGACCGGGAACATATCTTGGACCGCTTTGGTAAAGATCACGTTCTGATTGGTCCAGTTGCCTGTATCCGCCAGGGAGCAACGCTTGGCCCGCTGCGCCATGTCGGCAACCTTGGCTAGGGCATCGGTCAATTGGTTGTTGTATCTCACTACGGTCGCCGTGCGAGTCATAAGGTCCCCCAACTCTTGGTGGAGCAAGTAGGGGTTCTCACCACGATTGCCACTTTGCGAGAGAAGTTGCTTGTGCCGGGCTTCGTGCCCAGCGACCGCTTTCTCGAACAAACTCTTGGGCAAGTCGGCCGCTGCCTTGTTGGCTTGCATCCAATTGACAATCCCCGGTCCGACAAACAGACCGCTGAAGATGCAACTCAACAGCGAATTGGCACCGAGTCGGTTTGCGCCGTGGTATTGGTAGTCGCACTCACCGATCGCATAGAGGCCAGGGACGTTGGTCGACTGATTGCGAGGCGAACCGGGGAGCAATCCTCCTTCGCCGTTCGCTTCGTAGTCGACCCACAGACCACCCATGCTGTAGTGGACCGCAGGAAAGATTTTCATCGGTTCGTCGCGCGGATCAACCCCTTGGAACTTCTCGTAGATCTCGAGAATCCCCCCGAGTTTGCGATCGAGTTCGGCGCGGGGGATGTGGGTCAGGTCCAAGTAGACGCACATCCGCGTCGGATCGACCGAGAGCCCTTCATTAACACAGATATTGAAGATTTCGCGAGTGGCGATGTCGCGAGGTACCAGATTACCGTACTTGGGGAACCGTTCTTCCAAAAAGTAATAACGCTCCGATTCAGGAATGTCTTTGGGTGCGCGCGATTCGTTTGGCTTGCGAGGCACCCAGACCCGACCACCTTCGCCGCGAGCCGACTCGCTCATCAATCGAAGTTTGTCAGCACCGGGAATCGCCGTTGGGTGGACTTGGATGAATTCGCCGTTGGCGTACTTGGCACCCGCCTGGAAACAACGGCTGGCAGCGCTGCCGGTGCAGAACACCGACATCGTCGATCGACCATACAGCAAACCACATCCTCCAGTCGCAACCACCACCGCATCGGCGGGGAACGACCGAATCTCCATGCTGACCATGTCTTGCGCAACCGCACCAACGCATCGGCCAGTGTCATCCAAGACGGGGCCGAGGAAATCCCAGAACTCGAATTTCTTAACCAGTCCTGCCGCCTCATGCCGGCGAACTTGTTCGTCGAGAGCATAGAGCAGTTGCTGGCCGGTAGTCGCCCCGGCGAAGGCAGTTCTCTTGTAGAGCGTCCCGCCGAACCGTCGACGATCGATAAAGCCTTCGGGGGTTCGGTTGAAGGTTACCCCCAAGCGATCCATCAAGTCGATGACTTTGGGAGCCCAGTAGGCCATTTCCTTGACAGGCGGTTGATTTTGGAGGAAGTCGCCTCCGTAGATTGTGTCGTCGAAGTGCTTCCACTCGTTGTCCCCTTGTTGGCGGGTCAGATCATTGACGCTGTTGATCCCGCCCTGCGCGCAGACGCTGTGCGACCGCTTGACCGGCGTCAAGCTGACCAGGTCGACGGGAATCCCAAGCTCCGCCAGCTTCATGGTCGCCGACAAACCGGCGAGTCCACCACCGACAACCAAAACGCGATTCTTTGCCATAACTAGTTCCGTGGATGAATAGGGATAAATGCTCGGACCGTAGGACCTGGCTACTGTCCTCCGCTGACCGGTTCTCCGCTGACTGGTTCGCCGTATACCGAGCGTTGCACGATCGGTTCCGGGCCTGCTTGCTGATGGCCGTGCCGGCCGTCCGTTCGCTTGTGCTCATCGGGCTTGATCATCCGACCTTCGACCCGAACTTTGTACATTTGATCTTCCGTCGCTTTGGCGGCGACCGGATCGGTGCGGTTCGCAGCCCCGAGGGCGGTCAAACCGGCCAAGCCGATCAACACGCCGAATCCCAAACAAGCGTAACTGGCGCGAAGCTGGGCCTTGGGCGTAAGCCACAACCCCCAGGTGATGCCCGCCGTCCAAATGCCGTTGGCCAAGTGGAACGTGCAAGCCAGAACGCCGACCGCGTAGAAGATAGGCCAAACCACCCCGAGGCTCTTCATCGCGTTGGCGAGCGAACTGCCGGCGTTGTACGGATCAAACTGAGCCATTCCAATAGGTTCCGCAACCGACCGGAGCCACCAGTCGGCATGAAACCACCCGTGGAGGTGGAAAACGTGCATGAAAATAAAGATAAATGCAATGTAGCCCGTAATCCGCTGCCAGGTGTAGCGACGGTTGCCAGCCAATCGGTACTGGCTCAGGTTCGAATGCCCCGACCGAGCGATCCAAACACCAGCGACCGCGTGAAAAATGATTGGCAGGAAGATGAAAACCCACTCAATGACCGGCAGAAACGGGAGCGAATGGATAGCGAAAACCGCGTTCTGAAACACATCGACGCCGCTGGCCAAGCTCGCGTTGGTAAGCAAGTGAACGCACATGTACGCCCCCACCGGAATCAGACCGCTGAGGGAGTGGAGCCTTCGGATCAGAAATTCATGGCGTTGCAAAAAGGTTCCGCCGGGTACCGCGCTGCTCGTAGAAGTCATCGTTTTAGAGGGTTTTCGTCGAGTCGATCGATGGGGTCAGCTAGGGCCACGGCCCCAGGCGAAGCACAGAAATCAGCTTCTTTTTAGTACTGTAGAGGATAGTGCACATTTAACCAACCACCAAGCCACGCCGCACCCCGAATAACCTTCGCAATCCGTACAAACGCACGTCCGGCACACTGGAAAAGGTGGGCGGAGCGCGAATGTCTCTCCGGATGGGGTTAAATTTTCTGATTTCGTTGACATTGCTATTCGAGCCGAACTATACTCGAAATTCGGCATTTTGCTTGCGTTCAAGCTGCCATAGCCCGTTTCCTGCATCTCCTCGATCCAGTCCTTCGGTTGACTCATGACACTGCTCGGCAAAATTTTCACGTTCTTGTTGTTCCTTCTGAGCGTCGGATTCTTCTTTTTCGCGCTCGCCGTCAATGCAACCCATAAGGACTTGCGCACTCGCGTCGGGACCTTGCAAAAACAAGTCTCGGACCGAGACAAAACGATCGACGAGCTCAAACGAGCAGCCGAAACGAACAAGAACCAATTGAACCAGGAACAAGTCGCGCGACGCGTGTCGTTGGCGGCCCTGCAAACCCAACTCGACACCGAGCGGGAAAAGAACCAACAAGCAAACACCCAACTCAATGACTTGAACTCCAAGAACACCCAAGCCACCCAGAGCCTGGCCCAGACGATTTCCGAACTGAAGCGAATCACCGGAGAAAACGATCTGCTCAAAACGGAGATCGACAAGATCATCACCGACCGGAATTCGCAACGACGAAATGTCATCCGCCTGACCGACGAACTCAACAATTTGGCCAGTAAGAGAACCGACCTTCAAATCGAAATCGATAACCTCCGCGACCAATCGACTCGCTACCAAGCGATGGCCGAGGTTCGCGGCGCCGCCCTTGCCGCCGCCGGGATCACCGATCCTGAAGACGTTCCACCGAGCGACCTCAAGGGAGTCGTCCTGGCCGTCAACGAACAGTCGGTCGAAGTCTCCGTCGGTCGCGATGACGGGCTTCGCGAAGGTCACACGCTCGATATCTACCGCAACGGAAGTTACCTGGGACGTATCCAGCTTCGCTCTGTCGAAGACGACAAGTCGGTCGGAAAGATCATCCCGGCGTTCCGCAAGGGATTCATACAAGCGGGCGATATGGTAGCGTCCCGAGTTTACTAGCCGAAGGTTGAAACTCGCTCGCGACCCTCTGCACCAACCCCCTTTGACCAGCGCACCGCAGACATGACCAAGCAACCGATTTCGATCTACACGATAATGCTGATCCTGGCCAATATCTTCATGTTGTTGGCTTGCATCTTTCTAGCGGCGGAATGGTTCGGCCGTTGGGGTGGCCCATCGTCTCCGAAAGCCCCCAACGTCCAGTGGCAAGCGACCGAAACCGCAACTCGCCTGGTCTGATCGCAACCCGACGCACAAGCGAGGGTGCCCCCGCACGCTTCTCTCCCTTGAATTCTCGATCCGAATCGCTGTTCGTACTCGACACGTCCCGAGCTGATGCGACTGATGCGCGCCGAACTAATGCGCGCCACCCACCCATTGCTTTGCTAGCGAACAGTTTATCCCGATCGCCGTACTAATACGTGCCACCCACGAATGGCACTGTACACCTTGAGATTAAGGCGCAAGTTCTCTAGCGGCACAGTGGAGTATTTTGCTATACTCCCACGAGCTTTGGCAATTGATGATGACTTCACAAACC
>Ga0315904_10007735_pt1 | contig 14375 bp, 12 predicted proteins | sample LakEriMetagenome_6_FD_203529 | JGI IMG/M metagenome (GOLD analysis project Ga0315904, IMG submission 203529) | Freshwater fungal communities from buoy surface, Lake Erie, Ohio, United States - Buoy 12 MA120 | ecosystem: Environmental > Aquatic > Freshwater > Lake | place: USA: Lake Erie, Ohio... | reverse complement strand
CCGGGGCAGTCGCACTCGCCGGCCTCGCGCCGCTGCCCTCCCATGCGCAGGCGAAGCTGCCCGGTGGCACGCTGCGCATCCTCGCCGGGTTTCCCGCAGGCGGCGGCACCGACGTGATGGCGCGCTACATCGCCGACAAGCTGCGCGAGCGCACCGGGGCCAACGTGATCGTCGAGAACCGGGCGGGAGCCAGCGGCGTGATCGCGATCGATGCCCTGAAGAAGTCGCCGCCCGATGGCAGCGTGATCATGTACGGCACCGCGGCCACCACGGTGGCGCTCACCGTCACGAAGAAGAACCCCGGCTTCTCGCTCGAGAAGGACCTCACGCCGATCGGGCTCACCGGCCTGACTTCCACGGTCTTCGTGGTTTCGCCGAAGATCGGGGTGTCGACGCTGGCCGAATACGCGGCCTGGCTCAAGCGCAACCCCGACAAGCCCACGTTCGGCACCACCGCGCTGGGCAGCAACACCCACTTCTTCGGGGTGCTGCTGGGCAAGGCCATGGGCGCGCCGCTCGAGGCGGTCGGCTACAAGGGCGCGGCGCCGCTGTTGTCGGACCTGATGGCCGGGCACGTCAGCGCCGGCTGCGGCGGCCTCACCGATTTCCTCACCCATCACCAGGCCGGCAGGGTGCGCATCATCGCGGTGAGTTCGTCGCGTCGTCTGCCCTTTGCCTCGGAGCTGCCCACGGTCGGCGAACTCGGCTATCCGCAGGTCGTCTACGAAGGCTTCTACGGCTTCTACGGCCCACCGGGCATGTCGCCGGCGCTGGTCGATGCCTGGAGCCAGGAACTGAAGGCGGCCACCGAGTCGGCCGACCTCAAGCGCAAGCTCTACGACACCGGGCTCGATGTGCTCACGACGGGGCCGGCGGAGTTCGCGGCGCGCCAGAGCGCGCTGGTCAGGTCATTCGGCGAGATGATGCGCAACGCCGGCTTCGCGCCCGAGTGAGGTGACCGGATCCGGGCCGGGGCGCATCACTCGGCCCGTGCAGGCGTGAGGCCCAGGAGGGGCTGCCCGCATGCGAAACTCGGGCGCTTCCATCACTTCGCAGGCAGGCGTCCCATGCACTCGATCCTCCGTTCCGTCATCGCCGCGTCCGCGCTGATCTGCGGCGCGTCGGCCTACGCCCAGGCCTGGCCGTCGAAGCCGATCCGCGCGATCGTGCCCTTTGCCGCCGGCAGCGCCACCGACCAGATCGGCCGCGCGCTCGCCGAGAAGATCAGCCAGACGCTGGGCCAGCCGGTAGTCGTCGAGAACCGGCCTGGCGTCAACGGCATGCTCGGCGCCGATGCGGTCGCCAAGGCGCCGGCCGACGGCTACACCCTCCTGGTGGGCACCAACAGCACCAACGCGGCGCTGAAGTTCCTGATGAAGAAGCTGCCCTACGACCAGGACACGGCGTTTGCGCCGGTGGCTTTCGTGGGCTCGGTGCCGCTGATGGTGGCGGTCAACAACGATCTCCCGGTGCGCACGCTGAAGGACTTCGTCGACATGGCGAAGGCCCGCTCCGGGCAGGTGAGCTTCGCCTACGCCAGCACCTCGCAGCAGGTGTCGGCCGAGATGCTCGCCAGCATGGCCGGCATCCGGATGAACCCCGTGCCCTACAAGGCCGGCCCCGCGGCCATGACCGACCTCATCGGCGGCCAGGTGGCGATGTTCACCGCCGATTTCGCCGTGACCGTGCCCCAGTACAAGGCGGGCAAGATTCGTGGCCTGGCGGTCACGTCCACGCGCCGCTCGCCTGCCGTGCCCGAACTGCCCACGGTCAACGAGGCGCTCGGTCTGAAGGACTACGAGCTCACCGCCTACTTCGCGGTGTTCGCGCCGGCGGGCACGCCGCGCGACGTGATCCTGAAGCTCAATCAGGCGGTCAACGCCGCCGTCGCCGCCCGCGACTTCCAGGAGAAGTTCGCGCCCAACGGCTTCGCCATCGACCCTGGCACGCCCGAGGCCCTCGCCCAGCGCAACCAGATCGAGACCGCCAAGTGGGAGAAGGCGATCCGCGAGGCGAAGATCGAGCAGCAGTAATCGGCTCGCTGCGGGCCGGGCGGCCCGCCTCGCCCGTCAGCCCTCGGGCCAGGGCGCGGGCCAGCCGAGCAGCGCGCTCGCCCGCTCGCCGCGCTCGCGCAGGTCGGCGCGGTTGCGGCCGCCCAGGTGCACGATCCCGTAGCGGTGGCTGCCGGTCCAGCGGTAGTCGATGGCCTGGGCGCGGCGGCCCCGCGCGAAGCTCAGCAGCAAGGCGTCGGGGAAGGCGCGCGCGAAGGCTGCGCGCCGCGCCGGGTCGGGCGCCGGGGGCGCCGGTGCGCCCTCGAAGCTGCGGTAGACCAGGCTCGCGGCCACCGCCGCGCTGGGCTCGGTGCGTGGCAGCGCGGCCGGGTCCTCGCCCAGGGCGAGCGCCACCGCGATGGCATGCGGATCGACGCCGAGCACGCGCCGGTACAGGTCGCCGAACTGCGAGGCCAGCCGCGGGTTGCACTCGATGATGGTGAACCGGCCAGTGGCGTCGTCGTGGAAGAACTCGAGGTTGAAGGTGCCGTGCCGGTAGCCGATCGCCGCGAGAAAGCGGCGCGCCACCTCGAGGATGCGCGCCTGCGCCTGCGGCGGCAGCCGGCTGGGCAGCTCCCAGCGTACGAAGGCCTGGGTGCCCGGCCTGACGATGGCATCGACCACGCCAAGCGCGTGCACCTCGCCGTCGCGCACCCATCCATCGAGATTGAATTGCGGGGTGTGCAGGGGCACCGGGGTCTCGAGCATGATCCGGTGCGCGCTGCCGGCCTGCGGCAGTCGGTGGCGACACACCCGGTCGAAGGGCTCGATCAGCCGGCGCACCATCCAGCGCTCGGCCGCGGTCAGGCGGGTGTGGCGCACCAGCGCCTCGTGGCTGTCGACGTGGCGCGCGGCGATCGAGAAGGCCGCCTTCACCGGCTTGACGAAGCGCGGGTAGATCAGGCCCCCGGGGATGCGATCGCCCCAGCGCGCCGGCAGCAGCTCGGCCGCCACGTTGGCCTGCGGAGCCGCCTGCGCGAGCACCTGCCGGGCGTACAGCTTGTGCTGCGCGGCAAGGATGCTCTCGGGCGTTGCCCCCGGCAGGCCCAGCTGCTCGGCGACCAGCGCCGCGGCCAGCGCCCCCAGGTGCTCGTGGTGCGAGAGCACGCCGCGCCAGCCCAGCCGCCGGCCGCGTCGGGCCTGCTGCCGCGCGAAGCGTTCGAGGTCGAAGCCGAGAAGGCGCAGCCGGTCGGGAAAACCGAAGAGGTCGAAGCCTCCGGTGTCGAAGCGCGCCACGCCCGCCGCGGCCAGCGCGTGCATCGCCTGCGCGTCCCAGTCGTGGGCGAAGAGCCAGCCCACGCGGGGAGGGGTGCGCCCGGCCACGGCGGCCTCAGCGCGTCAGCGCGCGGCGCGCGAGCAGGCTGGCCAGATCGACCAGCGCCACCAGCAGCAGCATCGCGCCCAGGATGGTGGCCGTCTTGCCCATGTGGAACAGGCCCATGTGGAAGGCGAGCAGCTGCCCCAGGCCGCCCGCACCCACCACGCCGAGCACGGCGGCCGCGCGGATGTTGTTCTCCCAGCGGTAGAGGGTGTAGCTCATCAGCTGGGGCAGCACCTGCGGCAGCGTGGCGTACAGGAACACCCGCAGATTGCCCACGCCCTGGGCGCGCAGCGCGTCGCCCGGCCCGGGCGGCGCGTTCTCGATGGCCTCGGCGAAGAGTCGCCCGAGCACGCCGGTGGTGTGGGCGGCCAGCGCCAGCGTACCGGCGAAGGGGCCCAGGCCGGCGGCGATCAGCAGCAGCGCGGCCCACACCAGCTCGGGCACCGAGCGCAGCGCGTTGAGCAGCAGCCGCGTTACGCCGCGCCCGCGCGCCGCGTCGGCCTCGTGCAGGCGGCTGGCGGGCAGCGCGAGCGCCAGCCCGGCCAGCGCGGCCAGCAGCGTGCCGAGCGCCGACATCGCCAGCGTCTCCCAGGTGCCCATCCAGACCTTGAGCAGGAAGGCGGTGGCCAGGTCGGGCGGAAAGAACTCCGCGACGAAGCGGCCCATGCTGCGCAGCGCCTCGAGCGAGAAGAACTGGGCCCACTGCAGGCCGAGCGTGGCGAAGCTGACGGCGGCGAGCAGCAGCGCGCCCGCGGCGGCGATCGCGCCGGCGTTCCAGCGATGCCCGGGGCCAGCCCGCGTCGGCGCGCGCCGCAGGCTGGCGCTCACGGCGTCGGCGAGCGCGACCAGCGCGACGAAGACCGCGAGCATCGTCAGCACCTCGCCGCCGTGGAACATCTTCATCGAATTGTCGAGCTGCTGGCCGAGCCCGCCGGCGCCGACGAAGCCCAGCACCACCGAGCTGCGGATCGCGCACTCCCAGCGGTAGACGGTGTAGCTGGTGAGCTCGGCAGCGTTCTGCGGCAGCAGCCCGTACAGAAAGGCCTGCAGGCGCGAGCTGCCGTTGCGCAGCAGCGTCTGGGTGGCGTGGGTGTCGCCGCTCTCGAGGATCTCGGCGTAGACCTTGCCGAGCATCCCGCCGTAGGTGAGCGCGATGGCCAGCACGCCGGCCGTTGGCCCGAGGCCGACCACCCGCACGAAGACCAGCGCCCAGACCAGCTCGGGCACGCTGCGCAGCACGACGAGCAGCGCGCGCACCAGCTGGCGCAGCGCGAAGGGCAGCCGTGCCATCCGCCCGGGCAGCGCCGACACCGACAGCACCGAGGTGGCAAGCAGCGTCAGCGGCACGGCAATCAGCAGGGCCAGGGCCATGCCGGCGGTGGCGATCGCCACCGTGCGCCAGGTCTCGCGCGCCACCATCAGGAGGAAGTCGGGGGCGTGCGCCGGCGGCAGGAAGCTCGCGAGGAAGTCGCCGGTGACCTTCAGGTTGCGCGCCTCGAACAGCTCCCAGGGCTTGAACTCGGTGGCCACGAGCAGCGGCCAGAGCAGGACCAGCGCCACGCCGGTCCAGGCGATGCGGCCGACCCAGGCGGGGTCGCGCAGCGCCGGATGCGCGGAGGCTGGCGAGGCCGTCACGGGCTCAGCGGCAGTGCATCGGCGCTGGCGCGCCGCTCGAGTCGGGCGGCGGCATCGCCGCGCCGGCGGCCTGTGGCGCGACGAGCTCGTGCTCGAACTGCGCATAGAGCTGGGCGAGGCGCTCGCGCGTGACCTGCGCGGCCGGCAGATCGAAGGCGACGCGGCCATCGCGCAGCCCGACGATGCGCGGGAAGTGGGCCAGCGCCATCTCGACCTGGTGGAGGGTGGCCACCAGAGTGACGCCGCGGGCCTGGGCCTCGTCGACCAGGGTGCTCAGGGCCTGCCGCGCCCGGGTGGGATCGAGCGCCGACAGCGGCTCGTCGACGAGCCAGAGGCGCGCCGGCGCGAGCAGCGCGCGCGCCAGGCCCACCCGCTGGCGCTCGCCGCCCGACAGGCGATCGACCCGCTCGAAGAGCTTGTCGGCCAGATCGAAGCGGGCCAGCGCCGCGTGCGCCGCCGGGATGTCGGTCGGATGCACGAGGCTGCGCACGCTGGCGAGCAGGCTCATCGCCGGCAGGCGTCCGGCGAGCACCGCAGTGACCACCCGCTGGCGCGGCGGCAGTGGCGGCACCTGGGGCGCAAGGAAGAGCTGCCCGCGCAGCCGCTGCAGCGCGCGCCTGGGCAGCGTCCAGGGGTCGGTGTCGTCCAGCCGCAGGCCGCCGGCCGACGGCGCCAGCGCGCAGGCCAGCAGCTGCATCATGGTGGTCTTGCCGGCGCCCGATGGGCCGATCACGGCCAGCCGCTCGCCGGCGGCCACCGCGAGCGCGGCCTCGCGCAGGGCCGGTGCGGCGCCGGCGCGCGCGGCCGGATGGCGAGCGCTGGCTGCGATCAGCTCGAGCTTCACCCGCGCCCCCGCTGCCCGCGGTCGGGCACGTGCGAAACGTTGCGAGCGCAACGATCGCTGGCGATGCCAGTCGGCCGCCCGGACGGCCCCGCGCCCATCAGATCAGGCCCGCGCTGCGGCCGGCGGCCTCCAGGCCCTTGTAGTTCTCGGGCGAGGTCGGGATGTAGCGGGTGGCACGGTTCAGCTGCAGGATCTCTCGGCCCTCGGCGGTGGCCGGGTCGATGTCGAGCAGCGCCTTCTGCACGCGCTGGCGCAGCTCGGCCGGGGAGTCGACGTGCATCGACCAGTTGTAGTTGAAGTAGGTGGGCGTGGTGTGGAAGACGTCGACGGCCTTGGTGTCGACCCGGTTCTCGGTGACGAACTTGCGCCACACGGTGATGTCGAGCGCTGCCGCGTCGACCTTGCCGCTGACCACCGAGGCGATGGTCGCGTCGTGCGCCCCGCTGTAGGCCACGCGCCGGAAGTCCTTTTCGGGCGTGAGGCCGGCCTGCAGCAGGAAAAAGCGCGGCATCAGGTGGCCCGACGTGCTGCTTTGCGAACCGAAGCTGACCAGCCGGCCCTTCAGGTCGGCGAGGCTCCTGATGCCGGAGTCGGTCTTGGCGATGAACACCGACTGGAACTTCGTGTCTTCCTCGCGCTGCGCGATCGGAACGATCTTGCCGCCGGAGCGCAGTTGCGCCTGCACGTGGGTGAAGCCGCCGAACCAGACCAGATCGACCTTGCGATTGACCAGCGCCTCGACCGCCGCCGGGTAGTCGCTGACCGGGGTGAACTCCACCTTCATGCCGAGCCGCTTCTCGAGGTAGGCCACGATGGGGCCGAACTTGCGCACCTGCTCGGTGGCGGCCTCCTCGGGAATGGTGGTCACGCGCAGCACTGTCTGGGCCTGCAGGGCGGCGGCCGCCGCGAACAGCGCCACCCCGGCCAGGGCCTTGAGGAAGCGCAGGAAGACGATCTGGGACATCGGAAATCTCCTGTCGGGTTGCGACGACGGCGAAGCGGGTAAAGTAGGTGACGCGCGCCTTGCCGGATCCTGATGAGCCCCCCGACACCCACCGCCCCACTTCCGGTGAAGCCGCTGCGTTTCATCGAGACCGGCAGCCTCGATGAGGGCGCGCTCGCTGCCGAGGCTGCGCGCGGCCTGCTCGCGCCACACGCGTCGGTGGGGCCGAAGTTTTTCTACGACGCGCTGGGGTCCCGGCTTTTCGAGGCGATCACGGAGCTCGAAGAGTACTACCTCACCCGCACCGAGGCCGCGGTTTTCTCGCGGCACGGCGTGGAGATGGCCGGCGCGCTGCGCGGCAGCCTCGGCGAGCGCCTCACCATGGTCGATCTCGGCGCCGGCAACTGCGCCAAGGCGGCGGCGCTCTTCGACGTGGTCGCGCCCGCGCGCTACGTGGCGGTCGACATCGCGCTCGATCACCTGCGCGCCGTGCTGCCGGCTCTGGCGCAGGCCCATCCCGCCATTGCGTTCACCGCCGTTGGCCAGGACTTCGCCAGCGGGCTCGCCTTGCCACGCGAGATGCTGGGCGAGCAGCCCGCGCTGGTCTTCTACCCCGGTTCGAGCATCGGCAACTTCACGCCCGACGAGGCGCTGCGCCTGCTGCGCGAGGCGCGCGCCATCGCCCAGGGGGGCGCCCTGCTGATCGGCGTCGATCTGGTCAAGGACCCGGCCATGCTCGAGCGCGCCTACGACGACCCGCTGGGCGTGACCGCGGCCTTCAACCTCAACCTTCTGCGCCACCTCAACCGCCTGCTCGGCGCCGACTTCGACCTGCGCCAATGGCAGCACGTGGCCTTCTACGAGCCGCGGGCGGCGCGCATCGAGATGCATCTGGAGGCCCGCGAGGCGCTGCGCGTGCGCTGGCCGGGCGCGCAGCGCGCCTTCGCCGCCGGCGAGCGCATCCACACCGAGAACAGCTGCAAGTGGACGATCGCGGGCTTCGAGGCGCTGCTCGCGCAGGCCGGGTTCGGCGCCGTACGCCACTGGTCCGACGAGGCCGGCTGGTTCGCCGTCTTTCTGGCGATGGGGCCGGCCGCCGGGCGCCCGCGTGGCGCCTAGAAGAGCACCGTCAGCGCCAGCCAGCCGTCGGGCAGCAGCGCATTGACCCGCGCCTCGAGCCACTTGTCGCCACCGGTCAGGATGAGCAGGCCCATGCCGCCGAGCAGCAGCGCGAAGCCGGTCTTGAGGCCCGCAATGCGCGCCATGATCCAGCCGCGCGCCCGCGTGAAGCCGGCCCGCGAGGCGTAGGCCACCGCCACCAGCGGGATCGCAGCGCCCACGCCGAACACGCCCAGGATCAGCCCGCCGCGGGCTACGCCGCCCTCGCTGGCCACCAGCGTGAGTGCCGAGGCGAGCAGCGGGCCCGAGCACGGGCTCCAGACCAGGCCCAGCACGGCGCCCAGCAGCAGCGCGCTGCCCAGCGATCCGCCCGACAGGCGGGCGCTGACGCTGCCGGCGCCCGAGGCCAGCGGCGTCATCCACTGCGTGAAGCGCTCGCTCCAGGCGGGCACCAGCATCACGGCAGCCAGCGTAACGAGCAGCAGCCCGCCGAAGACCCGGACGTGGTCGCTGTCGATGCCCAGGGCGGGGCCAAGCGCGCCCACGATCATGCCGATGAGGGCGAACGAGGCGGCCATGCCCACGCCCAGCGCGACGGGCGCCAGCCGACTGGCCTGCAGGGCGCCGCCGAGCACCAGCGGCAGCAGCGGGAACACGCAGGGACTCAGCGTGGTGAGACTGCCCGCGGCCAGGCTCAGGCCCAGCTGCGGCAAGGTGACGGACATCGGGTGGCTCCGGGGCGCGCGGTGGTGGCGGGCGTGGCGTCAGAGCGCCGTGCGCAGCGCCGCTCGCAGCTTGGCGGGATCGGTCTCGCCGCCGACGCGCGCCTTCTCGGAGCTGCCACGAAAGACCACCAGCGTCGACTGGCTGCGCACGTTGAGGTTGCGGCGCAGATCCTTTTCGCGGTCGTAGTCGGCAACCAGCAGCACCATGTCGAGCCCGCCCTCGGTCTTCAGCTGCGAGAACGCCTTGTCCTGCTGCTTGCAGGTGCCGCACCAGTCGGCGTGAAAGAGCACGGCCACCGGGCGGCCGGCCGCCTGGGCGGCGGTCAGCGCCTGCGCGGTGTAGGGCTCGATGGTGAGCGCCTGCGCCAGCGAGCTCAGGCCGGCGAGAACGAGGGCCAGGATGGGGAGCAGGATGCGCGCAACAGGGGTCATGAAAGGCTCCGTGCCGTCGGGGGTTGAGGCAGCCCGCCGACTGGCGGGTACTGGCGATCAGCGGATACTGGTGGTCAATTCGCGGCGCACCGCCCGCAGGTTACAGTGCGCCGGCGCCGGCGGCGCTCAACCCCCCGGGGGGGCAGCTGCGAAACCCGGCCGGCACGTCGTTGCGTTCGGCAGGGAAGAAGTTGCGGTAGCGCGCATGCCGCATCCGGGGCTGGGTCAGGAACGACGCGCCGCGCAGCACCGGGCGGCCGTCGAACCAGGGCGCCGAGTAGTGGCGGTACGGATGCGCGACGAAGCCTGGGTAGGGGGCGAAGGGGCTGTCGGTCCACTCCCAGACGTCGCCCCACCGGAAGCCCGGGCCGGCGCTGAGCGCGGCGCGTTCCCACTCGGCCTCGGTGGGCAATCGCCTGCCGGCCCAGCGGCACCACGCCCGCGCCTCGTGGCGGCTGAGGTGGCAGGCCGGCTCGGTTGCATCGAGCGTCATCCATTGCCCGTGGCGCCACTGCTGCCATGCGCCGGTTTCCTGCCGCAGGTAGCGGGGGGCGCGCGCGCCGGTGGCGGCCTTCCAGGCCAGCCCGTCGGCATCCCACCATCGGGCCGTCCGATAGCCGCCGTCGGCGACGAAGGGCAGGTATTCGGCCCAGCGCACCACCTGCGCGTCGATGGCCGTGGCGGTCGTGAGCACGGTGGTGGCCGGCACCTCGTTGTCGAAGACGAAGCCGCCGTCGTCCGGATGGCCCAGACGCCAGCTGCCCGTGGCGAGCGGGCAGGCAGCCGGCGGCTCGGGCAGGCGGGGAGCCTGCCAGCGGGGGTCGGCGATCGGGATGCCGAGATGGCGGGCCATGTAGAGGGCCGCCTCGTGGTGCATGTCTTCGTGCAGCAGGGCCAGGCGATAGCAGTAGAGCGTCTCGTCGCCATCGTCGGGTTCGGCCGCGAGCTGCGCCAGCGTGGCCTCGAGCTGGCGCGCGAGCTGATCGCGGGTGGCCGCGATGCCGGGCAGGGGCAGCGACCAGCGGCTCGCGTGCGCGATCCGGCTGGAGTCGTAGAGCGCATCGGCGTCGGGCGGGTCGGCCGGGCCGCGTGGCGCCGCGGGGTTGGCGTGCCGACCTGCGCGGCGCTGCGGATTGCGCGTCGTCCACCACGCCTGGAACCAGCCGATGTGGCCAAGCTCCCACGCCGGCGGATTGAGCTGCGGGAGCTGCGGCACCCGCAGCTCGGGCAGGGCCGCCTCCCAGGCATCGAGCGTGGCCAGCGTGTCGGCGCGGCTGGCCAGCAGCATCTCGGACAGCCCCGCGCGGCCGGCCGTGCGCGCCCACGCGGCCGATTCCGGCGTTAGGCTTGCATCATGCATTCGGGTTCCATCGTCATCGTCACGCCCGCGCTGGCCGAGGCCAACAACGGCAACTGGCAGACCGCCCGGCGCTGGGCGCGTCTGCTCGGCGCAGCTTACCCCGTGCGGCTGGCCCGCGGTTGGGATGGCGGCCCAGCCGATCTGATGATCGCGCTGCACGCGCGCCGATCGGCGCCCGCGATCGCCGCCTGGAAGCGCGCGCGGCCGACGGCCCCGCTGATCGTGGTGCTGACCGGCACCGACCTCTATCGCGACATCGCCACCGACCCCGACGCCCGGGCCTCGCTGGGCCTGGCCGACGCCCTGATCGTGCTCAACGAGCGCGGCCTCGTGCGGCTTGACGCCGCCGAGCGGGCGAAAGGCCACGTGGTGCTGCAGTCGTGCGGCGCGCGCCGGCCGCTGCCGCATACCGGGCGGCGACTGCGCGCGCTGATGGTCGGGCACCTGCGCGACGAGAAGGATCCGCTCACCTACCTGCGCGCGGCGCGGCGCCTGGCCGGCCGCGATGACATCGTCTTCGATCACATCGGTGCCGCGCTCGATCCCGAACTCGGCGCGCAGGCGGCGGCGCTCGCCGCGAGCCATCCCCGCTACCGGTGGCTGGGCCCGCTGCCGCACGAGGCCGCGCGCCGGCGCATCCAGGGCGCGCACGTGCTGGTGCACGCCAGCCGGATGGAAGGCGGCGCCCACGTCGTCATCGAGGCGCTGCGCAGCGGCACGCCGGTGATCGCCTCGCGCATCGACGGCAACCTGGGGCTGCTCGGCGACGACTGGCCCGCGACTTTCGAGGTGGGCGATGACGCGGCGCTCGCCCGCCTGCTCGAGCGCGCCCGCGACGAGCCGGCCATGCTCGAGGACCTGCGCCGCCGCGCTGCCTTGCGGGCGCCGCGCTTCGAGCCCGCGGCCGAGCAGGCCGCCCTGCTCGCCATCGTCGGCCGCCTGCTGGCCTAGCGCCAGGCGGGACCGCGGCGCGGCCACTTCCCGGAATCCGCTGGCCGGGTGGCCCGATCCGGCGGGATACCATCGCCCGATGTCCGCGCCCCCCGCATCGTCAGTTCAGCCGCCGCCTCTGGAGGGCGGCGCGCGCGCGCTTGGCACGCTGGTGCTGTCGCTGGCCACGTTCATGAACGTGCTCGATGCCTCGATCGCCAACGTGTCGCTGCCGGCCATCTCCGGCGATCTCGGGTCGAGCGTGCACCAGGGGACGCGGCTGATCACCGGGTTTGCCATCGCCAACGCGATCTCGGTGCCGCTCACCGGCTGGCTGGCGGCGCGTTTCGGGCAGGTGCGGCTGTTCGTCGCCAGCACGCTGCTGTTCACGGCCGCCTCGTGGCTGTGCGCGCTCGCCACCTCGATGGAGTGGCTGATCGCCTTCCGGGTGCTGCAGGGGCTGGTGGCCGGGCCGATGATGCCGCTGTCGCAGACCCTGCTGCTCGGCAGCCACCCGCCCGAGCGGGCCGGGCGGGCGCTGGGCATCTGGTCGATGACGGTGCTGCTCGCGCCGATCTGCGGGCCGCTGCTGGGCGGCTGGATCACCGACAACCTGCGCTGGGAATGGATCTTCTACATCAACATCCCGGTGGGCATCTTCTGTGCCCTCATGACCTGGTCGATCTACCGCAAGCGCGAGACGCCCGTGAGCCGCACGCCGGTCGACGTGGTCGGGCTCTCGCTGCTCGTCGTGTGGGTGGCGGCGCTGCAGATCATGCTCGACACCGGCCGCGACGAGGACTGGTTCGAGTCGCGCGAGATCGTCACGCTGGCGGTGGTCGCGGCGGTCGGCTTCGTGTTCTTCGTGGCCTGGGAGCTTACCGATCGCCATCCGGTGGTCGACCTGAAGCTGTTTGCCAACCGCAACTTCGCCTGCGGCGTGATCGCGCTTTCGGGCGGCTTTGCGCTGTTCTCGGGCAACGTGGTGCTGCTGCCGCTGTGGCTGCAGCAGGCGATGGGCTACACCTCCACCTGGGCAGGCCTGGTGCTGGCGCCCGTGGGGGTGATCGCCGTGATGTTCTCGCCGGTGGCCGGCCGCGGCATCGACCGCGGGCTCGCCCGCACGGTGGCGGTGATCTCGTTCTTCGCCTTCGCCTGGTCGTTCTGGCTGCGCGCGCTGTTCACCATCCAGGCCGACTACGGCACGATCGTGATCCCGATGCTGCTGCAGGGCGTGGCCGGGTCGCTGTTCTTCATCGCGATGAGCGCGATCTCATTCTCGCAGGTGGCGCCGCACCAGATGGCGCTGGCCGCCGGCCTGAGCAACTTCGTGCGCATCTCGGCCGGCGCCTTCGGCACCTCGATCGCCTCCACCGCCTGGGACGTGCGCTCGCAGGTGCATCGCGGCGACCTCGTCGAAGGCGCGAGCCGGCCCGGCTGGTCGCTCGACGAGGGTTTCTTCGATCCGCTGCGTGGCGCCGGCATGGGCACCGAGCAGGTCCGCGGCCAGCTCGAGCGCATCGTCGAGCAGCAGGCGCTCACGCTGGGGGTCAACGACATCTTCCTTTTCTCATCCATCGTCTACCTGGTGCTGATCCTGCCGGTCCTGATCGCGCGTCCGGTGCGCCCCAGGGCACGGCGGTGATCGCGGCGCTCGCCCCCTTCCGCCTGCGGCCTTTCCGCTTCCAGTGGACGGCCGACCTGTGCACGGCCTGGGCCCTCGAGATGGAGACGCTGATCCTGGGCTGGTACGTGCTGGTCGAGACCGGCTCGGTGACGCTGCTCACGGTCTTCGGTTCGCTGCAGTTCATCGGTACGCTGGTTTCGCCGATGCTCGGCGCGCTCGGTGACCGGCTCGGGCTGCGCAATGTGCTGGCGGCGATGCGGCTGTCGTACGCGCTGTTCGCCGCCGTGATTCTGGGCTTCGCCCTGGCCGGCCGGCTCGACGCCACGGTGGTGATCGCCGTGGCGGCGCTTTGCGGACTGGTGCGCCCTACCGACATCGGCATGCGCAGCGCGCTGGTCGGGGCCACCGTGCCGCCGACGCTGCTGGTGTCGGCCATGGGCATCTCGCGCACGACGATGGATTCGGCCAAGGTGGGCGGCGCGCTGGCTGGCGCGGGGTTCATGGCGGCCTTCGGCATGGTGCCGGCCTACATCACCATCCTGGCCATCTACGGGGTCGGCGTGGTGCTTACGCTGTGCGTCGACGGCGGACGCGCGCCACGCCACGCGGCGCCCCAAGCCGGCAGCGCCGCCGCCGGGCGGGCAGCGGCCGGGAACGATGCCGCGGCGCCGCCCCGACCCACGCCGCTGCGCGATCTGCGCGAAGGCCTGGTCTATGTCTGGAAGACACCCCGGCTTCTTGCAGCGATGACGCTGGCGGCGCTGGTCAACCTCACCGCGTTTCCGCTCACCGGCGGCCTGATGCCCTACATCGCCCGCGACGTCTTCCGCCTCGACCAGACGGGCCTGGGCTTCTTCGTTGCGAGCTTCGCCGCCGGCGCGCTCTGCGGCTCGGTGCTGATCAGCGTTTTCGGGCCGCGCGTACGCGCCGGCTGGATGATGCTCGGCGCGACGCTGGTCTGGTACCTGTGCCTGATCGGCTTCGTGCTCTCGAGCACGGTGCCGGCCGCGATTGCCACGCTGCTGGCCGCCGGCGTCGCGCAGAGCCTGAGCATGCTGTCGCTCGCCATCCTGCTGCTGCGCACCTCGGAGGCCCGGTTCCGGGGCCGCATCATGGGCGTGCGCATGCTGGCGATCTATCCGCTGCCCCTCGGGTTGCTGATCGCCGGCGCCGCGATTCCGCTCACCGGCTATGCGGCGGCGGCGCTCGGCATGATCGTCATCGGGGTGGCGCTGCTCGGGCTGCTGGCCTTCGCCTGGCGTGGCGAGCTGCTGCCGCGCACCGCGATCGCCAATCAGCGCTGAGGGCGAGCCTGCGGGCCGCAGCGGCGATCCCGCCGCAAAGCGCGGCCCGCCGAGCCGGCGGCGCTTTGCTGCGTCAGTGTTCTC
>Ga0315904_10007728_pt1 | contig 14391 bp, 12 predicted proteins | sample LakEriMetagenome_6_FD_203529 | JGI IMG/M metagenome (GOLD analysis project Ga0315904, IMG submission 203529) | Freshwater fungal communities from buoy surface, Lake Erie, Ohio, United States - Buoy 12 MA120 | ecosystem: Environmental > Aquatic > Freshwater > Lake | place: USA: Lake Erie, Ohio... | reverse complement strand
CCGCCTTTTCAAACTGTTGTATTCTTTCCAGGATCGAGTGTTATTTACGAAAGAAAATTCAATATGGATCGCGCACCGTCGTTCGACTTCCTGTTGAAAACCGGGCGTGCACTTGTATACCCCGTTTTAAAAAGCACTTTTGAACGCGGGGACAGGCTTGTATCCAATTTGCAGGACAAAACTAAATTTTACAAGGATCATGTGATATGCTGGTCCCAGGATATCAGCCGGTCCCTGGATTATCTTGCCACCAGGAAGGATATTGTCCACAACAATTACGGTTATTACGGGGTCAGTTGGGGAAGCGCATTAGGACCAATAATGACGGCTATCGATCCCCGCTTCAAAGCAGCGGTATTTCAAATTGGTGGCCTGACGATGCAGGAAACTTTGCCTGAAGTGGACCCAATCAATTTTCTTCCCAGGGTGAAGATCCCGGTCCTTATGCTCAATGGCAAGAATGACACTTTCTTTCCCTTGGAAACTTCTCAAAAACCAATGTTCAATCTAATAGGCACCCCGGAAAAAGATAAAAAGATCATGATTTATGAAGGCGGGCACCTGGTGCCGAAGTCAGAATTAATGAAACAGTCCCTGCTTTGGTTCGATCAGTATCTGGGGCCGGTGAAATAAAGGGATTACATACTGAGATCATAGGGACTACCTGCGGTGATCCTATTGTGGGGGCCTGCAGACCAAAACCAACAGCACCATCTGCAATGGGTTTTCATTACTATGGCGCAATGCATTCAAATACATTTGATGCATTGCGCCATAGTAATGAAAAAACCCCGCTCATGCGGGGTTGCTGTTAGTTTTGGTCTGCGGTGAGGGAGGGATTCGAACCCTCGGTAGAGATTTAAGTCCCTACGACGGTTTAGCAAACCGTTGATTTCAGCCACTCATCCACCTCACCGGATAGCTGCTGAAGGGGGGCAAAAATAAGGAACAGCCGCCAACCTCCAAAATTTGATTTGCTTACCGAACGATAACAAAACTTTTGTGACCAGTCACAGGAACCTCATCTACTTCTACCGCATCCACCCTGGCCAATAACGGCCCCCTCCAGCACCATTTGGTAAGAGAGTCAAGCGCCCCGACTTCTCCCTCCGCCGTCACAAGTACTGAGCCGTCGTCCATATTTTCTACCGTACCCATAAGGCCCAACTTCCTGGCCTCCAGTGTAGTGTAATACCGGAAATTGACGCCCTGTACCTTGCCTTTTATTTTTATGGATCTTGCAATCATAAGCAAAAAAAATCCCGCCGGGCGGGATAATTTTCTTGATTTTATTATTTAGGATAAAACGGGCGATCACATTGCTGCAAGCTGCACTTTCTGCTGCAACTCCATCACGCTCTCCCTGAACATATTATCTGTGTCCATCAGGTCCTTGACCGTTTGACATGAATGTATCACAGTTGTATGATCCCGGCCTCCGAAATGTTCACCAATGGTCTTAAGAGAATTCTTGGTGAAGATCTTCGCGAGGTACATGGTGATCTGGCGCGCCTGTACGATCTCACGCTTCCGCGTTTTCTGCAGAAGTTTATCGTAAGGGACATCAAAGTAATCACACACCATTTTCTGTATCGTGTCGATGGTGATCTCCTTGGATGATGTTTTCACAAAATTCCGGAGTACTTTCTTAGCCAAATCAAGGTCTATTTCACGCTTGTTAAGCGAAGATTGTGCCAAAAGGGATATTAATGCTCCTTCCAGTTCCCGCACGTTACTTTGAATATTATAAGCGATGTACTTCACTACTTCCTTCGGCATCTCAAGACCATCGTTACGCATCTTCTTCTCGAGGATCTCGATCCTGGTCTCGTAGTCAGGTACCTGGATATCAGCACTTAATCCCCAACGGAAACGACTGAGCAACCTTTCCTGCACACCTTCCAGGTCCTTAGGCGGTTTGTCTGATGTAAGGATCAGCTGTTTGCCCGACTGGTGTAAATGATTGAAGATCGCAAAGAAAGCATCCTGGGATTTTTCAGCCCTGTTGAAGAACTGGACATCGTCAATGACCAAAACATCGATCAGCTGATAGAAATGTATAAAATCGTTGATAGCGTTATTCCGGCTATGATCCTGGAACTGGTTAATGAATTTCTCTGAGCTCACATACAGCACCACCTTATTGGGGTGCACCCTTTTCACTTCATTTCCGATAGCCTGTGCCAGGTGGGTTTTTCCCAACCCTACTCCACCGTAAATGACGAGGGGATTGAACGAGGTTGCACCAGGCTTCTCGGCTACCGTTTTACCGGCCCTGCGGGAAACCCTGTTGCAGTCTCCCTCCACAAACATTTCAAATGTATAGATCGGATTCAACTGGGAATCGATCTGCATTTTCTTGAGGCCTGGTATCACAAAAGGATTCTTCACCGGGTTATTGATCACCAGGGGAAAATCCATTTCATTATTATTGAACGTCTTATATCCGTTTCCGGGGATGTCCATGGTGAGCGGCTTGTCCTTGCCATTACCACTGTCAACCATGATGCGATATTCCAATCTTGCCTCTTTCCCAAGTTCTCTTTTCAGTGTCTTCGCCAGCAAATTAACATAGTGCTCTTCGAGATATTCGAAGAAGAACTGGCTGGGTACCTGGATGGTGAGAACTTTTTCTTTTAACGCAACAGGCCTGATAGGTTCGAACCAGGTTTTGAAATGCTGCCACTCAACGATGTCTTTAATGATATCCAAGCAACTGTTCCAGACTTTATCGTGAGTTTTTTCCATTCTTCCTTAAGCAATTAATTTCTTTAGTGTTCTAGTTGATCTTCAGGTTATTCGTAGGGTTGGTGTGGAAAAGCAATTCAATTGATCGTTAGAGGTGGTATCTTATTCCGAAAACGACGAACTGTGGATAAACCACTTTCGATGTCGGATTTTTTGAGTAAGATGTTTTAGAGCCTTCTGTATCATAGACGTTGAAAATACTTTTTTTTCCTGACTTCCCTCACCGTTTTTTTAAAAAATATTTTGACCATATTTTTCAAAAAGGGTAGCGAATATAGAACGACAAAAAGTGAATAAAAAATTTTTTATTATAGTTTTTTTTCAGCTATGACCAACTGAGAATTTTTAAGCATTTTTTTTGACCCCCGCTCAAATTCCCAATCCAATCTTCCTAACTGAATTCCTCCCCACCCTACCTGGTTCACCATTACTTTTTCGCCTGCTTCATTGTTATACATCCTTGGCTCTTTGAAGAACCTGTGGGTATGTGCACCAATGATCAGATCTATGTTCCGGCTGCGTTGCGCCAGTATCTCATCACTCACTTTGTCGTCTTCATACTTATCTCCGAGATGCGAAAGGCAAATCACCATATCACACTTTTTGCTGTCTTTCAGATAAGATGCAGTCTCAGTAGCCTGTTTGACAGGATCCAGGTATTTTGTTGATCCATACAGACCGTCAGCAACCAATCCTTTCATCTCAATACCCACTCCTGTTATGCCGATCCGCAGATCTCCCTTTTTGATGACCTTGTAGGGCTGATGCTTATGTTCCATGGGTGTTCCACGGAAATCATAATTGCAGATCACGATCGGAAATTTTGCATGAGAGGTCAACTGGCTGGCCAGGTTCTCAATCCCTGCATCATAATCATGGTTGCCGATGGTACCGGCATCATACCCCATCATACTCATCGCCCTGATCTCTGGCTCCCCTTTATACAGATTGAAATACGGAGTACCCTGGAACATATCGCCCGCATCAAGCAATAATACATGCGCTTCACTGCTCCTGATCTCATTCACAAGCGCAGCCCTCGCTGCTATACCTCCTTTACCCTTAAAGCTTCCGTCTGTAAATGGATCGAGCCTGCTATGCACATCATTGGTATGCAGGATGGTCAGTTTTGTAGTCTTCTTCTCGGTTGAGAACAACAAAGGATGCGATAAAAGCAATGATGCACCTGTGAGGGCAGTGGACCGTATGAATTGCCTCCTAGTTGCCGACATATAATCTGTTTTCAAGTTGTTCGCCTACCGGCGTTCCGGTCTGTTTCATTTTCCTTATATAGTCTTCCAATGCATCCCGGATCAGGTAATTGGTCATTTTTACCTTAGACCCCTTCAACACCTCGGTATTATTATAATTATAGTCAGAATACACCAGGGTATACTCCGCCTTTGGATCAATGGGCGCACCCGCAATCATGATCTCCGATGCTTTTTTATTGATCATCTTCATGGTGAACCCTGCCACACCTGCTCCTTCCATTGCAATTTCCTGAAGAAACTTTTCCATCACATCACCATTTATGGTTACCAACACCATGAGGTTGTCGAAAGGCATCACTTCAAACACCATGGAACGTGTAATAGAGCCTGCCTCAATATACGGACGCCTGATACCACCGAATTTCATCACACTGATATCTGCACCCGGATCGAACTTTTCCCTGGCCATCGTTAAAAAAGCATCGCTCATGAAATTCCCCAACGTGCTCACAGGACGCTTAACATCCATGCGCTTAGAGGCCTCCCCGATCACTTCATTCATGGTCTTATCCATGCTATCCCTGAATGGTTTCAGATAGGCGGCAAAACCCGTATCTGTAATTGCGCCTCCACTAACGGCATATCCTGAATATTGAACTGAAGACGGATGATAGACGGTGTTGCAGCCAATTACTAACAATACAAATAAGAGGGTGGAAAATCTGATGCGCATAGCTGCCTTAGTAAAGCAACAAGGTATCTATTTTAATATGAAAAAATTTGTTTTTTTCTTCCTCCTAACTGCTAAATTATAGCGGTACATTTGTCAAAATTTTTCTATGGGATTTGACGTTACGGGGAAGCTGATCGCTAAGTTCGACACCGTGCAGCGCACTGAAACTTTCCGGACCCGGGAATTCGTGATCGAGACAACTGAAGACATCAATGGAAGGGTCATCAATAACTATATCAAGTTTCAATCTGTTCAGGACAGGACCAACCTGGTGGACAGGTTCAATATCGGGGATACAGTGAAAGTTCACTTCAATATCAAGGGTACAAGATGGGAGAAAAACGGAAACGTGAATTATATCACCAACCTTGATGCATGGAGAATGGAACAGGTGAGTATGCAGCAAGAATCTGCACAGTCAGGCCCACCTCCTGTAGGTCCTGATTCTCAGATAGATGCATCCGACGATCTTCCTTTCTAACTCATTTTGTTTTCAGGATAAATACCTGACATGCAGAAAAAAATCACCCTCAGGCTCAAGCCTTCAGAGGCATCCAATGAGGATGCGATCAAAAAGCACCTGGCAGCAGTTGAAGGAGTTGCGCCCGCAGCCATTACCGGATTTTACCCGGCAAAACGGTCAATAGATGCCCGGAGCAGGCAGCCCTGGATCAATCTGACCCTGGTGGCCACTTTGAACGAGCCTTTCATCGACAGGCCGAAACCTCCTTTCCCTTTTAAAAATGTTCAGTCGGCCGCCAGAAGAGTAGTTATTATAGGCGCCGGTCCTGCGGGCCTGTTTGCCGCCCTGGAACTTCTTCAGCTGGGGATAAAACCCATTATCCTTGAAAGAGGGAAAAATGTAAGGGACAGGCGTAGGGACCTGGCCGTATTAAATAAAGAGGGCATCGTAAACCCTGACAGTAATTACTGTTTTGGGGAGGGAGGAGCAGGAACCTACAGCGACGGTAAATTATACACCCGAAGCAATAAGAGAGGCAATATCAGTAAAGTACTGGACCTGCTGGTTCATTTTGGGGCCGATGAAAAGATACTGTATGAATCCCATCCACATATAGGAACCAATAAACTTCCAAAGATCATCACCGCCATCAGGGAACACATCATCAACTGTGGTGGCGAAGTGCATTTTGAGGAGAAACTGGTGGACCTGGACATAAGGTCCGGGAAAATTGCAGCAGCCATCACGGCACGGGGCAACAGGTTTGAAGGCGACGATTTTATTTTAGCTACGGGGCATTCTGCCCGGGATATCTACGAGCTTCTGCACACCAAAAACATCCTGATCGAAGCCAAGCCGTTCGCACTCGGCGTTCGGATCGAGCATCCGCAGGAGTTGATCGACAGTATACAGTACCATTGCACAACCCGTGACCCAGACCTGCCGCCTGCCGCCTACAGCCTTGTTGAGCAGGTAGATCAAAAAGGAGTGTTCTCTTTTTGCATGTGCCCTGGTGGGATCATCGCACCAGCCGCCACATCACCCGGCGAACTCGTGGTCAATGGATGGAGCCCATCAAAAAGGGATAATGAATATGCCAACTCAGGAATGGTGGTGGAAGTTAATCTGGCAGATGCCTTATCAGACCAGGTGAAGCGATACTTCCCGGGATCTCATCCCAACCCTGCAGATCCGCTGCTGCTGATGCGGTTTCAACAGCTGGTGGAAAAAAGAGCGTTCCAGGAAGGCGGCGGATATTTTGTTGCGCCAGCTCAGCGGATGGCCGACTTCACCGCCGGAAAAAAATCCCAAAGCCTGCCGGGATGTTCCTATCTGCCAGGTTTGGAATCCGTGGACCTCAAAGACGTACTTCCGCCGTTCATCCAGCAAAGACTTCGAGATGGATTCCTGGCATTTGGAAAAAAAATGAAGGGCTATCTTACCAACGAAGCAGTGATAGTGGCAACCGAAAGCAGAACCTCATCGCCCGTAAGAATACCACGTACAGAAGAATTTCATCATCCGCAGATCACTAACCTGTATCCTTGCGGAGAGGGCGCAGGATATGCTGGCGGCATCGTCAGTGCAGCGATGGACGGAGAAAGGCTCGCTGCAACCATAGCCCATTTGTATAAATAATTTTTATAACGCTTGTAACATAGACTAAATTCAAGCAACTAATCGCGTATGCAAAACCTTTTGGAGGTAAGAAACCTTAAGAAATACTTCGCCACTCAAAAAGCTGTTGACGACGTCAGCTTTTCCATTGCTAAGGGATCCATTTTCGGACTGTTGGGCCCAAACGGTGCAGGTAAAACCACCCTGCTGAGAATGATCACCGGCATCTTCTACCCTGACCAGGGTGAGATCATGTTGAACGGCAAACCATTCAACCCTGTCAATGATATTGGCGACATTGGCTATATGCCTGAAGAAAGAGGACTATATAAGAAGATGAAGATCGGGGAACAGGCTGTTTATCTTGCGCAGCTCAAAGGCCTCAGCAGGCAGGAAGCCCGTGAGAAGATCAAAGAGTGGTTCGTAAAGTTTGAAATGCAGAGCTGGTGGGATAAAAAAGTAGAAGACCTCAGCAAGGGCATGAGCCAGAAACTGCAGTTCGTTACCACCGTGTTGCACTCACCCGCCCTGATCATTCTCGATGAGCCATTCAGCGGACTTGACCCGGTAAATGCCAACCTGATCAAAGACGAGATATTCAGGATGTCAAGGCTTGGCCACACCATCATTTTCAGTACTCACCGCATGGAGCAGGTGGAAGAGATCTGCGATCATATTGTATTGGTGAACAAGGGTAAGAAGATCCTGGACGGCTCCGTGAAGCAGGTGAAGAATGATTTTAAGGAAAACCTGTTCCGTATCGAGTTTGAAGACCAGATACTTCCTGAACACACAGCGATCCATCTTTTCAACGTGGTCAGCAAAGATGACCGCCAACTGGTGATCAAAAAGAACGAAGATTTTTCAACCAACGATATACTCCAGTTCTTTATCAATAAAGGCCTTCACATCCACTCTTTCAACGAGATCCTTCCTTCACTGAATGATATATTCATCAGGCTGGTAGAAGCTACGCCCAAGGCAAGGCAATTCGAAAACATAACCGCATAAGCATCATCATGAACAAAATAGGACTGATCATACAACGCGAATACCTCACAAGGGTAAAGAATAAAACATTCATCCTCTCAACCTTCATGCTCCCGGTTGTGATGATCCTCTTCATTGCAGGGTCCACTTTTTTTGCGATCAAATCAAGAGAAAAAAGGAAAGTAGCCGTAGTAAATGATCCGGGGTTTTTCAAGAGCAATATGAAAAGTGATTCATCTTCCGTGATCTTTGACTTCAATGCGGCTGCCGACAGCACCAACTACGAAGCCAAAGGTTATGACGGTATCCTTTACCTTCCGTCTGAAGGCTCAAGGCAATACGAACTCAGGTCTAAAAAGCAGTTTGGACTGGACTCAAAAGGATATATTGAACGCCAGCTCAACAAGGCCATCGAGAGTAACTTACTACAGCAAAGGGGAATTGAAAAAGCTACGCTTGATTCTATCAGCAAAGCCAGTGATAAGGCGGTTGACCTGAACAATATTGTTAAAGAGCAGGATGGCAAATCGCGACAGGCCAATGCAGGCCTGGCTTACGGCGTGGGCTTTGGTAGCGGTATTCTCATTTATATAACGATGTTCATTTTTGGTGCTATGGTGATGAGAGGTGTTGCCGAAGAAAAAATGAACAGGATCGCCGAGGTGATCGTTTCATCCTGCAAGCCTTTTGAATTGATGATGGGCAAGATCATCGGTATTGCAGGTGTTGGACTAACGCAGTTCCTGCTTTGGATCATCCTGATCTTTGCCCTGCTGTCGTCCATGCAGTTCTTCCTCCCTGCTGAAACTTTACAGCAGATGCAGGAAGCGCAACAGGCGCAACAAAATATGCCGGGAGGAGCCAACAATACCATGGCGCTAAAGATCATGGAGGCGAAGACAACTTTGATTGAAGGTGTCAACTGGGGACTGATCATTTTTTGCTTCCTATTCTATTTCCTTGGAGGATACCTTTTTTATGCTGCCCTGTTCGCGGCCATTGGCAGCGTGATCAATGAAGATCCACAGGAAGCGCAGTCGTTGATGCTGCCCATTACCATGCCGATCATTTTTGGCTTCATCATTCTCACCAGCAGTTTGCAGAACCCGAATAGTCCTGTTGCCGTTTGGGCCAGCATCATACCATTTACTTCACCCATCGTGATGATGGGAAGAATTCCATTTGGTGTACCACAAACGGTTCCTTATTGGCAATTGGGACTTTCGATGGTGTCGCTGATCGGGGGATTTCTTGCCACTACCTGGTTTGCCGGTAAAGTCTACAGAACAGGGATACTGATGTATGGCAAGAAAGCGAGTTGGAAAGAAATGGCGAAATGGGCGTTCAGAAAATAATTTTTCTGAAATGTAGAGAATGTAAATAATGAAGGGATATTATGACGCTTTATTCTGCCTGGAAGAAATGAAGTGGTGAAGGAGCCAGATCGAAAAACAAGCCCTGCTCCATTTCAACATTCAGTTCAATAGGTGCATTGGCCTTTATAGTCACCTTTTCTTTAACTACTTTTCTGTACCCGTCTTTTTCAAAGATGATCTTATATACTCCTGGCTTCAACTCAGAGATACCGTATTCCCCGTCCGTATCCGATAAAGTGAATTTCTCCTTCTTGTTCAGAAGCACGGCAGTGATGGTCACATCTTTCAGGGGCCTATTGGAATCGTCAGAAAATACTTTCCCGAAAACTGATTCGGAAGGTTTGTTTATTTCTGCGTGTACCTGTGTTGCACCTGTGAGCAACAAACAGGTGATCAGGAGTTTAAGGGATCTCATAAGTCTGTTTGTATTATAAATATATATTATCTTTTGCCTCCTTGTATTCGTTCCAGATTTCTTTAACAATTTCACCTGCCGGCATGATGGTTTTCACCATCGCTGCCACTTGTCCAATTTCGAGTTCGCCTTCTTCCAAATCCCCTTCAAACATGCCTTTTTTGGCCCTTCCACGCCCAAGTAGACTGATCAACTCTTCCTTGGTGGCACCCCTGTTTTCCGCTTCCTGCACCTGTTCGTAGAACTTATTTTTTAACAATCTTACCGGAACTACCTGTTTCATTGACAAGTGGGTATCGCCCTCTGTTGCATGGATCACGGCATTTTTAAAAGAAATATGCGACGAAGCTTCTTCAGACGCAACAAAACGGCTTCCTACCTGCACGCCTTCCGCACCTAATACCATAGCCGCCAGCATTTGCCTGCCGGTAGCAATACCGCCGGCAGCAATGACCGGTATTGAAACAGCTTCACTAACAAGGGGTATCAGCACAAAGCTGGTAGTTTCTTCACGCCCGTTGTGTCCGCCCGCTTCAAATCCTTCCGCCACTACTGCATCACAACCAGCTTCCTCCGCTTTTTTGGCGAATTTGCTGCTGCTCACCACATGCACCACTTTAACACCCTGCGCCTTCAGCATGCCTGTCCATGTCTTGGGATTTCCGGCCGACGTGAAAATGATCTTCACGCCTTCTTCCACACAGATCTGAAGGTGTTTTTCTACGTCAGCGTATAGTAATGGAATGTTGACGCCAAAAGGCCGGTCCGTAGCTTGTTTACATTTCCGGATGTGCTCGCGAAGTACGTCGGGATACATCGATCCGCTCCCGATCAGGCCCAGTCCTCCGGCATTACTCACCGCCGAAGCCAGTCGCCAACCGCTGGCCCATACCATTCCGGCTTGTACTATGGGATACTCGATTCCGAAAAGCGAAGAAACTCTATTCATTAGGTTCTAGGTTGTAGGTTGTAGGTTGTAGAATTTGAAAAATGAAGTTACTATTTCATCCTAGAACCTACTACCTAGAACCTACAACCTAGAACCTACAACCTACATCCTACTAACCCAAATCGATCTCCGTATTGTCCCCGATATTCAGCGTCCTGGTCTCCCCTTTGATCTCGGTATCGCTGCCTATGAGCGAGTCATGAAGTACAACGTCAAATAATTTTGAGAAGGAGCCTATGATGGAATCTTTAACGATAGAATAATTGATGTTCGTTTTTTCACCGATGGCAACATTGGGACCAATGATGGAGTTCCTGATTTCGCAGCCTGAAGCAATACTGACCGGAGGAATGATGATCACATTTTCAAAAAAATGCTCTTCAGAAATAACGCCTCCGAGTTTCTTCAACAACGTAGCATTGCTCTCCAGCAATGTATCCTTTCTGCCGCAATCAAACCAGTTCTGCACTTTTGCAGATGTGAACTGCGCTCCTGACCTGATCATGCATTCAAGGGCATCTGTAAGACTGTACTCATCATTGCTTGTAAGGCCTTCGCGGATCAGTGTCTCCAGGCAGTCAAATAACATCTTCGTTTGGGTGATCTTGTACAGACCCACCAGAGCCATATTTGATTTCGGGATCTGGGGCTTCTCCACCAAACGGGTAATGTTGCCGTCATCATCCAACTCTGCAACGCCGAAACTGCGCGGGTCGTCCACTTTTTTTACACCAAGTACAGACCCTTCCTGTTTGATAAAAGCATCTACATCATATTCGCAGATGGTATCACCCAGTACAATGAAAACATCATCCTGACCAACATACTCGCGTGTAAGGTAGATGGCATGACCAAGGCCATACCGCTCGTTCTGCTGAATAAAGTGGAATGTATATTCGGGATAATGTTCTTTAACATAGTCCTGGATCTTATCCCCCAGGTAACCCACCACCAGTACATATTCTTTGATACCTGCCTCAACCAGCTGATCAACGATGATGCTGAGAATGGTTTTTCCTGCCAGCGGGATCAGGGCTTTGGGCTGGGTGTAAGTATGGGGCCTCAGTTTAGTACCCGCCCCTGCTACCGGAATGATCGCCTTCATAGCGCCAAAAGTAAGGGATTCTCAGATTAACGGATAAGTGAATTGACAAATGGGCGATGGAGGATTCTGTGGAATTCTTGTGTTTTATTTCATTTCAATCCTTCAATCCATTAATCCGCCAATCCTCCAATTCTATTACCTTTGCGCCCATGGATAAGATAGTATTTGACCTAATTCGCAGGGAACTTGAACGCCAGCGTCACGGAATAGAACTGATCGCATCTGAGAACTTCACTTCTTACCAGGTTATGATGGCCATGGGTAACGTGATGACCAATAAATATGCAGAAGGTTATCCAGGGAGAAGGTATTACGGGGGATGTGAAATTGTTGATGAAACAGAACAGATCGCTATAGACCGCATTAAACAGGTTTTCAACTGTGATTACGCAAACGTACAGCCGCATTCGGGGGCACAGGCGAATGCCGCAGTGATGCTTGCGATCCTTCAACCGGGCGATACTATCCTCGGCCTTGACCTATCGATGGGTGGGCACCTCACTCACGGTTCTCCCGTTAATTTCAGCGGAAAGATCTACAACCCCGTTTTTTACGGGGTAAGAAGGGAAGACGGACTGGTGGATTACGATATGCTGGAAGCCCAGGCAAGGGAACATCGTCCTAAACTGATCATATGCGGAGCTTCAGCATACAGCCGCGATTGGGATTATAAAAGGATCCGCGCGGTAGCCGACGAAATAGGTGCCTTTGTGATGGCAGACATTGCACACCCGGCAGGATTGATCGCTAAGGGCCTGCTGGCGTCACCTTTCAATCATTGTCATTTTGTAACGTCAACTACACATAAAACACTTCGCGGACCACGTGGTGGTATCATCCTGATGGGCAAGGATTTTGAAAACCCATTTGGCTTAAAAGACGTAAAAGGCAATATTAGGATGATGAGCAACCTCCTGGATATGGCCGTGTTCCCCGGCACGCAGGGCGGTCCGCTCGAACATGTGATCGCTGCCAAAGCAGTAGCTTTCGGAGAGATACTTTCTGATGAGTTCACCGTTTATGCCAAGCAGGTGCAGTCCAATGCCCAGGCCATGGCGGAAAGCCTGGTGAAACGCGGATATTCCATCATCAGCGGCGGCACCGATAACCACCTGATGCTGATCGATCTCAGGAACAAAAATATTACCGGAAAAAAAGCCCAGGAAACACTGGACAAAGCCCATATCACCCTGAACAAGAACGCAGTGCCTTATGATGATAAGAGCCCGTTTGTAACTTCGGGTATACGTGTGGGTGTTCCGGCGATCACCACAAGGGGTTTGAAAGAAGCAGATATGGAAACAGTGGTGGCACTGATCGATAAAGTGCTGATGAATCTGGACAACAATAGTGTTGTGGAATCTGTGAAAGAAGAAGTGAAAGCCCTTATGGCTGGCTTCCCACTGTATCCTGAAATGGGCTAAAATTTGAATCAAGCAGGAAACTGCAGCGGGAAAAAGGAATAGTATTTTTGATCAAATCATTGTCATGATCCAACGTATACAATCAGTATGGTTATTGCTCGCAGGTATTGCTGGCCTGATGACCTACCAACTTCCGTTATGGTCCGGCACATTAGCGGATAAGACCATCCGGAATTTTACAGGCGCGGAAAGTCTTCTATTGTTTGCCCTGATCATCCTCACTTGTATCCTGGCATTCGTGACCATTTTCCTATACAAGAACAGGAAGAATCAGAAAAACTTTGCGCTGTTTGGCCTGTTGCTTTCGATCGGTATCATCGCCCTCGAATATTTCAAAGTAGAAGATTATAAAAAAGGACTCCTCAACATCGTTGAGGGTAGCTGGAAGTTCGGCGCACTCATGCCGGTACTGATGGTTATCTTTTTCTTCCTCGCCTACCAGGGCATCAGGAATGATGAGAAGATGATTAAGAGTTTGGAACGCCTTCGTTAGTAGGTTCTAGGTTGTAGGTTGTAGGTTGTAGAAATTAGATACTAGAACCTACCACCTAGAACCTACAACCTACTTTTCTAAAGCATTTTTCCAGTGTAACTGTTCTTTGCCTTTTTAAGTCCCGAGGCTTCTCCTTCATAAACCAATTCTCCTCCTTCATCGCCGGCTTCAGGACCAAGGTCTATCAGCCAATCGGCCGACTTGATCACATCCATATTATGCTCGATCACGATCAGGCTATGACCTTGCATGATCAGGGCCTGGAATGATGCCAGCAGTTTCCTGATATCATGAAAATGGAGCCCTGTAGTGGGCTCATCGAAAATGAACAATATGTTTCCCTGACCTTTCCCTTTTCCAAGAAAAGATGCCAGCTTGACCCGCTGTGCTTCACCGCCGGATAGCGTGTTGCTCGACTGACCAAGTTTAACGTAGCCAAGTCCTACATCCTGCAAAGGCTTGATCCTTTTAACGATCTCGGGTTTGTCTTTAAAGAATTCCATGGCATCGTCCACACTCAACTCCAGCACCTCGTAAATATTTTTCTCCCGGTAATGGACCTCAAGCACTTCTTCCTTGAAACGTTTACCTCCGCATGATTCGCAAACCAGGTGCACATCAGCCAAAAATTGCATCTCTACCAGCTGTTCACCTTCCCCCTTACAGGTATCGCATCTTCCACCATCAACATTAAAAGAAAAATGCTTGGGCTGAAACCCACGCATCTTACTCAATGGCTGAGATGAGTAGAGGTCCCTGATCTCATCATATGCTTTGATATACGTTATGGGATTGCTCCTGGAAGATTTGCCGATGGGATTTTGATCCACCATTTCGATATGCGAGATCTCTTCCATATCACCA
>Ga0315904_10007727_pt1 | contig 14392 bp, 16 predicted proteins | sample LakEriMetagenome_6_FD_203529 | JGI IMG/M metagenome (GOLD analysis project Ga0315904, IMG submission 203529) | Freshwater fungal communities from buoy surface, Lake Erie, Ohio, United States - Buoy 12 MA120 | ecosystem: Environmental > Aquatic > Freshwater > Lake | place: USA: Lake Erie, Ohio... | reverse complement strand
TGCGCGGCGCTCATCGCTTCGTCGACCGAGAAGCACGGGATGCCGCGTGGAACGGGCACACCGAAACGCTTCAGGATCTCCTTACCCTGGTACTCATGGATCTTCATGGATGATCACCTCGAACACGATAGCTGTGTCGATCGCGGTCACCCGGCCGCCCATCTCCCCGGGCGCGAATTGCTGCACCGCGAAAGCGGCGGATGGTAGCACACGCCCCTGAGTGCCAGACCCGCGCGGCTGGCGGATCAGCGGGATGCGGGGTGGTCTCGGAGGCGCCGGAAGACGGCGGCGACAGCGCCGGCTTCGAAGCCCCGCCCCATGAGGAAGCGTTGTTGGCGGGCCCGCTCCTGGAGGCTGGCGGGCGGCTCGCCGAAACGCCGCGACCAGGCCTCCCAGGCACGATCGGCTTCGGAAGCCTGCAGAACGGCCACCGCAGCGGCGCGCTCGGCAGACGAGACCCCGAGCTGCTCGAGTTCGTGCGCAACGCGACGCGCGCCATAGCGCGTGGAACGTCGGCGCACGAGCGACTCGATGAAGCGTTCGGTGCTGAGGTAGCCCGCCTGCTCGAGGCCATCGAGCAGGGAGGAGAGTTCGTCGTCGCTGGCGGCATGAGGGGCCAGCTTGCGGGCGAGCTCGACTCGCCCGTGCTCTCTGCGCGCGAGCAGGGCTAGCGCCCTGCCCCGCAGGGAGAGAGGCGAACCCGCGGCTTTCAGGCGGCCTCCGCGGCTCCGGGGGCGCGCTGGCTGACGCCATAGTGCTCACGCACCTTGTTTTCGATCTCGCGGGCGAGTTCGGCATGCTCGCGCAGGAATTCGCGGGCGTTGTCTTTGCCCTGACCGATGCGGTCGCCCTGGTAGCTGTACCAGGCGCCGGATTTCTCGACCACGGAGCTCTCTGCGCCGAGGTCGAGGATCTCGCCCTCGCGCGAGATGCCCTCGCCGTAGAGGATGTCGAAGGAGGCCTGCTTGAAGGGCGGCGCCACCTTGTTCTTGACGACCTTGACCTTGGTCTCGGAACCCACGACCTCCTCGCCCCTCTTGATGGAGCCCGTGCGGCGGATATCGAGGCGCACCGAGGCGTAGAACTTGAGCGCGTTGCCGCCGGTGGTGGTTTCGGGGTTGCCGAACATCACGCCGATCTTCATGCGGATCTGGTTGATGAAGATCACCATGCTGTTGGTGCGCTTGATGGTGCCGGTGAGCTTGCGCAGGGCCTGGGACATGAGGCGCGCCTGCAGACCGGGCAGGGAATCGCCCATCTCGCCTTCGATCTCGGCCTTGGGCGTGAGCGCAGCGACGGAGTCGATGACGATGAGATCGACCGAGCCGCTGCGCACCAGTGCGTCGGCGATCTCGAGGGCCTGCTCGCCGGTATCGGGCTGCGACACCAGCAGATCGGACAGGTTGACCCCGAGCTTGGCCGCGTACTGGACGTCGAGGGCGTGCTCGGCGTCGATGAAGGCGCAGGTACCGCCCAGACGCTGCATCTCGGCGATGACCTGCAACGTGAGGGTGGTTTTGCCGGAAGACTCGGGACCGTAGATCTCGATGACCCGACCACGCGGCAGCCCGCCCACCCCGAGGGCGATATCGAGGCCCAGTGACCCGGTGGAGACCACCTGGATGTCGGGCGCGACCTCGTCGTCGGCGAGCTTCATGATGGAGCCCTTGCCGAACTGCTTTTCGATCTGGGCAAGAGCGGCGGAGAGCGCCTTGGCGCGCTCGGTCTTGGATTTGGCGTCGTCCATCTTGATGACCTTGTCCATGGCGGCTTTCCTTGAAAGTGTCGAGGAAAGTATCGCACGAAAACACTGTATAAACAACCACACCCTTCGGCCGAAACCCCTGTCTCGGCCGACCGAACTAACCTGCGCCCTTGCCTTGCGTTGCGCCCGCAACGCGCGCGCCCTCGCCGCCCACGTCGACGGCCGCCCAGGGCAGACCAGCCGTGCTGGCCGCGCCCTGCAGCGCGGCCAGCGCGGCGGCGCGGCGCACCTGCGCCCGGTCGCCCGGCAAGCGCAGCGTCAGGACGCGGCTTGCCCCGCCGCGCACAGCCCAGCCGAAACACACCGTACCCACGGGCTTGGCCGGGCTGCCGCCGCCGGGGCCGGCCACGCCCGTCACCGAGAGCGCCAGCCAGGCCGCCGAGCGCGCGAGCGCGCCTTCGGCCATCGCCCGGGCCACCGGCTCGCTGACTGCGCCGTGCTCGGCAATGGTTGCGGCGGGCACGCCGACAAGCTCGGTCTTGGCCTCGTTGCTGTAAGTGACGAAACCGCGGTCGAACCACAGGCTCGAGCCCGGGGTCTCGGTGAGCGCGCAGGCGATCAGCCCGCCGGTGCACGACTCGACCGTCGCGATGGCGTGTCCGTCGGCCGCCAGCGCACGCCCGAGCCGGGTGGCCAGGGCCACCACCGCGCCGTGGTCGAGCCCCTCCTGGTGCGGCCGCATGCCGTGGCCGCGGCCAATCTCCGGTCCGGCAAGAGGCTCGAGCGGCGCGGGCTCGGCCCGGTCGTGCGGATGGTCGGGGTGGTTCATGGCTGATCGGGGTGGGCGCACTCAGCCCCAGGCGCGGAAAGCGGCCAGGATCAGGAGCGTGGCGAAGGCGGCGGCGAGATCGTCGACCATCACCCCCAAACCGCCGCCGACGCGCCGGTCGAGCCAGCCTATCGGCGGCGGCTTGGTGGCGTCGAGCAGACGAAAGAGAGCGAATCCGGCGAACTGCCAGACGGGCGAAGCCGGCAGCACCGCGAGCACGATCCAGAAGGCGACGATCTCGTCCCAGACGATGGCGCCGTGGTCCTTGACGCCGAGGTCCTCGGCCGTGCGCCGGCAGGCCCACGGGCCGATCGCCAGCCCGAGCACGATCGCGACGGCCTGCGCCGTCGGCCCCAGCGGCTGCAGAGCCGCGAGCCACACCACCCACGCCCACAGCGTGCCCACCGTGCCGGGCGCGACAGGCGCCAGGCCACTGCCGAAACCCAGCGCCACCCAGCGCGCCGCCCGCGGGCGCATGAAGGCGAAGCCGGGGCGCGAGGCTGCGCGGCCCGCCGTCATGGCCTGGGACCTTCAGCGAAAATGGTCGAAGGACGCGAGTTCATCGACCGGAATGGTAGTGCCATCGGCGGCCAGCAGCCGGATTCCCGGCTCGGCGACCAGCGTGCCGATGCGCGACGGCGGCTGGGGATGGCCAGCGGCGGCGGCCAGCGCGGCGATGGTCTCGCGCGCGGCCGGCGGCGCGCTGAACAGCAGCTCGTAGTCGTCGCCGCCGGCCAGCGCCAGCGCCAGGCGCTGCGCCAGCGGCCGATCGCGCAGGCAGGCGGCGACCGGCACCGCCGGCCAGTCGAGCCGGGCGCCCAGGCGCGAGCGCTCGCAGACATGACCGAGGTCGCCGAGGAGACCGTCAGACAGGTCGATCGCGGCGCGCGCCGTGCCGAGCAGCGCGCGCCCCAGGCTCACCCGGGGCTGCGGCCGATCGAGGCGGTCCAGCGCCGCATGACCGGCCGGCAGCGGCCGGCCTGCCTGCCGGCAGACCACCGCCCAGGCGGCCGCGCCCAGCGGCCCCGAGACCCAGAGATCGTCGCCCGCCCGGCCGGCGTCGCGGCGCAGCGCAAGCGACGGCGGCACGCTGCCGAAGACGGTGATAGCCATGGTGAGGGGACCGCGGGTGGTATCGCCGCCGACCAGCTCGCAGTCGTGGACGCCGGCGATCTCGAGCAGGCCGGCGCTGAAGGCGGCCAGCCAGGCATCGTCGACTTCAGGCAGGGCCAGCGCCAGCGTGAACGCCAGCGGCCGCGCGCCCATGGCGGCCAGGTCGGAAAGATTGACCGCCAGCGATTTCCAGCCCAGACCGGCCGGGTCGGCATCGGCGAAGAAGTGCCGCCCCGCGACCAGCATGTCGGTGCTCACGGCCAGGCATTCGCCAGCGGGCAGATCGGCGAGCAGAGCGCAGTCGTCGCCGATGCCCAGTCGCGCGCGGCGCAGCGGCGCGCCGGCGAAGTGGCGCGCGATGAGTTCGAACTCGCCGCCCGGGGCGGCTGCGGGCTGGCTCACGGCCGCCGGGCGGCCGCGACCTCCACGGCGCGCAGCCGGCCAGCCACCCGGTCGAGCACGCCGTTCACGTAGCGATAGCCGTCGGTGCCGCCGAAGGTCTTGGCCAGCTCGACCGCCTCGTTGATCACCACGCGGTAGGGGATCTCGGGGTGGCGGGCAAGTTCGAAGGCGCCCACGAGCAGGGTCGCGTGCTCGACCGGGCTGAGCTCGGCGAGCGTGCGATCGAGGTGGGGCGTGAGGGCCTCGTGGAGCTGGTCGCGGTCGCGGATGACGCCGTGGAGCAGGTCGCCGAAGTGCTCGCGGTCGGCCTTGGCGAACTCGGGGGCCTCGGTGAGGTGCGCCTCGATCGCGCCGGCATCCTCGCGGGAGACCAGCCACTGGTAGAGCCCCTGGACGGCGAGCTCGCGCGAGCGCCGACGCGCACTGCGCTGCGGCGCGCGGGCGGCGCCCGACGCGGCGGCGGGCGGCCGGCCCATGGGTCAGTCGTCCTCGTCGGGATCGGCGCCGCCGCCCAGCGTGGCGATCGAGGCGACGAGGTTGGCCATCTCGATGGCGACCCGCGCGGCGTCAGCGCCCTTCTCGGCGGCACGGACCATCGCCTGGTCGTCGTCCTCGGTGGTAAGGATGGCGTTGGCGATCGGGATGGAGAAATCGAGCGACACCCGGGCCACGCCTGCCGCGCTCTCGTTGGAGACGACCTCGAAGTGGTAGGTCTCGCCGCGGATCACCGCGCCCAGCGCGATCAGGGCGTCGAACTCGCCGGTCTGGGCGAGCTTCTGCAGCGCGAGCGGGATCTCGAGCGCGCCGGGCACGGAGCACACGAAGATGTCTTCCTCGCCCACGCCCAGACGCTGCAGCAGCTCGAGGCAGGCCTCGCGCAGCGCCTCGCACACCGGCTCGTTGAACCGGGCCTGCACCACACCTATCCGCAGGCCTTCGCCGTCGGTTCCGGCATTGAATGTGTCCACGCTCATCCTTGGGCTGACTCGCCGGTTTCGTAGCCGACGATTTCGAGGTCGTAACCGGTGACGCTGGGCAGCTTGCGCGGGGATGTCAGCAGACGCATCCGGCGCACGCCCAGCTCCTTGAGAATCTGCGCGCCCGTGCCGTACGTGCGCAGATCGAACTTCGTGGTGCGGCGGCGCTTGCCGTTGCCGCGGGCGAGTTCGGCCATGAGATCGCCCTGCGCGAAGATACTCTCGGCGGGAGCCGCGCAGTTGAGCATGACCAGCACGCCATGGCCGCGCGCGCGTATGGCCGCAAGCGAGCGGTGGATGCTCCAGGCGTGCGTGCCGCGCGAGGTGTCGATGAGGTCGAGGGGCGTGGTGGGCTCGTGGACCCGAACCAGCGTCTCGTCGTGGGCCGACGGATCGCCGAGCATCAGCGCGATGTGCGGCTGGCCGGTGGGCTTGTCGCGGAACAGCACCATCTCGAAGACGCCGTGCGCGGTCTCGACGCTCCGGCTGGAGGTGCGCTCGACCAGCGACTCGGTGGCGCTGCGGTACTGGATCAGATCGGCGATCGCGCCGATCTTCAGGCCGTGATCGCGGGCGAACTCGATGAGATCGGGAAGACGGGCCATGGTCCCGTCGTCCTTCATGATCTCGCAGATGACCGACGCCGGCGTGAGACCGCAGAGCGCGCCGAGGTCGCAACCCGCCTCGGTGTGGCCGGCACGCGCGAGCACGCCGCCGGGCCGCGCCTTCAGGGGAAACACGTGCCCGGGCTGGACGATGTCGTCGGGGCGGGCGTTGCGGGCCACCGCCGCGGCGATCGTGCGGGAGCGGTCGGCCGCGGAGATGCCGGTGGTGACGCCCTCGGCCGCCTCGATCGACACCGTGAAGTTGGTGCCGGTGCGCGCGCCGTTGCTGGCGGTCATGAGGGGCAACTCGAGCAGCCGACAGCGCTCCTCGGTGAGCGTGAGGCAGATCAGGCCACGGCCGTAGCGGGCCATGAAATTGATGGCCTCGGGGGTGACGAAGTCGGCGGCGAGAACCAGATCGCCCTCGTTTTCGCGATCTTCCTCGTCAACGAGGATGACCATGCGGCCAGCGCGAAACTCGGCGAGGATCTCGGGGATGGATGAGAGGGCCATCGGCGCATTCTACCTTGGGGGCGCGGGCGGGCGGCGGGCGCTCACGCCGGCCGGCGGACGTCGTCGCCCAGCATGCGCTCGACGTAGCGGGCGATCAGGTCGACCTCGAGGTTGACCCGGTCGCCCGCCGACAGGTGGCGCAGGGTGGTCACGGCGATGGTGTGCGGGATCAGGTTGATGCTGATCGTGCAGCCATCCGTGCCGTCGATCACCGAATTGACGGTGAGGCTCACGCCATTGACGGTGACCGAGCCCTTGTACGCGAAGTAGCGCGCGAGCTGCGCGGGCACGGCGATGTCGAGGCGCCAGCTCTCGGCGATCTGCTCGAAACGCGCGACCGTGCCCAGCCCGTCGACGTGGCCCGCGACCAGATGGCCGCCGAGCCGGTCGGCCAGGCGCAGCGCCTTCTCGAGATTGACCTCGCCGTCGCGCTCGAGACCGACCGTGCGGTTCAGGCTCTCGCGCGAGACCTCGACCTCGAAGCGTGGCGGCTCGATCATGACCGCGGTCATGCAGGCGCCCTGGATGGCGATCGAGTCGCCGATCGCGACGTCGGAGAGGTCGAGGGGGCCGGCATTGATGGTGAGCCGCAAGCCGTCGCCCAGGGGGCGCCTGCCTTCGATGCGGCCGACCGCCGCGACGATGCCTGTGAACATGGACTCGCTCCTGGAGTGGCGTGAGGGTTGCGCGACGGCAGTCGGGCGTCAGTCGGGGGCGACCAGGCGCGCGAGCACGCGCAGGTCGTCGCCAACCCGGTCGATGTCGCCGAAGACGAGCCGCCTGCGGGCCTCGAGCCCGGGCAGCGCGGCCAGATCGACCATGCCGGCGGCATCGCCGAGCAGGCAGGGCGCGAGATAGACGAGCAGCTCGTCGACGCAGCCCTCACGCACCAGCGAACCGTTCAGGCGAAAGCCCGCCTCGACGTGCAGCTCGTTGATGCCGCGGCCGGCCAGCGCGCGCATCAGCGCCGGCAGGTCGACCTTGTCGCCGGGCCCCGGCAGATGCAGCACCTCGCAGCCGCGGTCCTGGAGCTCGCCTTCGCGGGCCGCATCGCGCACCGCGCAGACCACGAGCGCTCCACCCTGCAGCAGCCGGGCGTGGGGATCGACCTGCAGCCGCGAATCGACCAGCACGCGCAGTGGCTGGCGCGGGGTGTCGACCTCGCGGGCCGTCAGGCGGGGGTCGTCGTCGCGCACGGTGCCGATGCCCGTGAGCACGGCGCAGGCGCGGGCCCGCCAGTGATGGCCGTCGGCGCGCGCGCGCTCGCCGGTGATCCACTGGCTGCGGCCATCATGCAAGGCGGTGCGGCCGTCGAGGCTGGCGGCGATCTTCATGCGCACCCAGGGCAGGCCGCGGGTCATGCGCGACACGAACCCGACGTTGAGCGCCTCGGCCTGCGCCGCGAGCAGCCCGCAGCGCACGTCGATGCCGGCATCGCGCAGCATGGTGAGGCCGCGGCCGTTGACCGCCGGGTTGGGATCCTGCATCGCGGCCACGACCCGCGCGACGCCGGCTCCGATGAGGGACTGCGCGCAGGGCGGCGTGCGCCCGAAGTGGCTGCACGGCTCGAGCGTCACGTAGACGGTGGCCCCGCGGGCGAGCTCGCCCGCCTGCGCCAGGGCCAGCGCCTCGGCGTGCGGCTCGCCGGCGCGCCGGTGCCAGCCCTCGCCGACGACCCGCCCGTCGCGCACGATGACCGCGCCGACGCGCGGATTGGGCGCGGTGGTGTATAGCCCGAGCTGCGCCAGCTGCAGCGCGCGGCTCATGTGCTGATGGTCGGCCTCGGTGAACATGCCGGCACGATTGTACCGGCGCCGCCGGGGGCCCTCGGCTACACTGCGGCCCGACCCGCAAGGAGCACGCCGCGATGACCGACTCCGCCCGCCCCGCCCCGGCCGCCCGCAGTGGCGGCCAGATCCTCGCCGATGCGCTCGCCATCCACGGCGTCGACACCATCTATGGCGTGCCCGGCGAGAGCTATCTCGGGGTTCTCGACGGCCTGTACCGGCATCGCGAACGCATCCGCTTCGTCATCTGCCGCCACGAGGGCGGTGCCTCGTTCATGGCCGATGCCTACGGCAAGCTCACCGGCCGGCCCGGGGTGCTGATGGTCACGCGCGGGCCGGGCGCCACCAACGGCTCGATCGGCGTGCACACCGCGTTCCAGGATTCCACGCCGCTGATCATGCTGATCGGGCAGGTCGGCAACGACTGCATCGAGCGCGAGGCCTTCCAGGAGATCGACTACCGCCGCATGTTCGGTCAGATGGCCAAGTGGGTCGCGCAGATCGATCGCGCCGATCGAATTCCCGAGTACATGCTGCACGCCTTCCAGACCGCCACCAGCGGCCGGCCCGGCCCGGTGGTGCTGGCGCTGCCCGAGGACATGCTCACGCAGAGCGCGGCGGTCGCCGACACCGCGCGATTCCAGCCGGTGCGCGCCAGCGCCTCGCCCGCCCAGCTCGCGCAATTGCGCGCGCGTCTGGCCGCGGCGCAGCGCCCGTTCGTGGTCGCTGGTGGCAGCGGCTGGACGCCGCGGGCGGTCGCGCAGCTGCAGGCCTTTGCCGAGCGCAACCGGCTGCCGGTGGGCTGCGCGTTCCGCAACCAGGATGTCTTCGACAACCGGCATCCCAACTACGTCGGCGACGTCGGCATCGGCATCAATCCGAAACTGGCCGCCCGCATCCGCGAATCCGACCTGGTGCTGGTGCTCGGGCCGCGCCTGGGCGAGATGACCACCTCCGGCTACACGCTGTTCGACGTGCCGGTGCCGCGCCAGCCCATCGTCCATGTCCACGCCGGGGCCGAGGAGCTGGGCCGGGTCTACCAGACCGAACTGATGATCAACGCCGGCATGCCCGAGATCGCCGAGGCGCTGGCCGGCTTCGACGTCGATGCGTCGGCGTGGGCCGACCGCGTCGCGCAGGCGCGCGCCGACTACGAGGCGTGGCAGCAACGGCCACCGGCCATCGTCGCGCTCGCCCCGGCTCTCGATCTGTGGCAGTGCGTCCAGACCCTGCGCGAGCTCGCGCCGGCCGATGCGATCATCACCAACGGAGCCGGTAACTTCGCCACATGGGCCCACCGGTTCTGGCGCTACGCGCCGGTGTCGGCGCGCGCGCTGCCCGACGGCCGTATCGCCTCGGCCGACGAGCCCGGCGGCGCCCAGACCCGCTCGCAGCTCGCGCCCACCTCCGGCGCCATGGGCATGGGCGTGCCGGCCGCGGTGGCCGCAGCCATCGCCCAGCCCGAGCGCTGCGTGATCTGCTTCGCCGGCGACGGCGACTTCCTCATGACCGGCCAGGAGCTGGCCACGGCAGCCCAGTACGGCGTGGGTCTGGTGGTCATCGTCTTCGACAACGGCATGTACGGCACGATCCGCATGCACCAGGAGCGCGAGTTCCCGGGCAGGGTGCTGGGCAGCAGCCTGGCCAACCCCGACTTCGTGCAGTACGCGACGGCCTTCGGCGGCCACGGCGAGCGGGTCACCGAGACCGCCGCCTTCGGTCCGGCGCTGGCCCGCGCGCTGGCGGTGGCGCGCGATGAGCGGCGCCCGGCGCTGCTGCATCTGCGGGTCGATCCGCAGGCCATCACGCCCAACCTCACGATGGACCAGATCCGCCAGGCGGCGGTGGCCGCGGGCCGCTGACCCCGGCCCTGCGCAGCGCTCGCGGCGCGCGCTGACCCGGGGCTGGCGCGCGCTCCCGCCGGCGCGCTCCGACCAGCGCCCTCAGCGGCCGCGCCGCGGCTTAAGTTCCTGAACGGCGTCAGCGAACTCGTCGACGTCCTCGAAACTGCGGTACACCGATGCGAAGCGGATGTACGCCACCTTGTCGAGCCGGCGCAGCTCGCGCATCACGAGCTCGCCGATGCGCTCGCTCTGGATCTCGCGCAGCCCCAGGCCCAGCAGCTTGTCCTCGATGCGATGGATCGCCGCATCCACCTGCTCGAGGGCGACCGGGCGCTTGCGCAGCGCAAGCTGCAGCGAGGCGCGCAGCTTGCGCCGGTCGAACTCGGCGCGCGACCCGTTCTTCTTGACCACCGCGGGCATCGAGAGCTCGATGCGCTCGTAGGTGGTGAAGCGCTTGTCGCAGTTCGAGCAGCGCCGGCGACGGCGGATGGTGTCGCCGTCGTCGGACGCGCGGGTGTCGATGACCTGCGTATCGGCGTGATCGCAGAAAGGGCAGCGCATCGGGGAGCCTCGCCCGCGGCCGCGATGCGGTCAGCCGTAGACCGGGAAACGCGCGGTCAGTTCGGCCACCCGCGCGCGCACCGAGGCGAGCCGCGCGTCGTCGCCGGGCGCATCGAGCACGTCGGCGATCAGGTGGCCCACCTTCACGGCCTCGGCGGTGCCGAAGCCGCGGGTGGTCATGGCAGGCGAGCCCAGCCGGATGCCGCTGGTGACCAGGGGTTTTTCCGGGTCGTTGGGAATCGAGTTCTTGTTGCAGGTGATGTGTGCGCGGCCCAGCAGCGCCTCGGCAGCCTTGCCCGTGATGCCCTTGGGCCGCAGGTCGACGAGCATCACGTGGCTCTCGGTACGGCCCGAGACGATGCGCAGCCCGCGCTCGATCAGGGTGCGCGCCAGGGCATCGGCGTTGGCGAGCACCTGCCGCTGATAGTCGCGAAACGACGGATCGAGCGCCTCCTTGAAGGCCACGGCCTTGGCCGCGATCACGTGCATCAGCGGCCCGCCCTGCAATCCGGGGAAGATCGCCGAGTTGATGGCCTTCTCGTGCTCGGCGCGCATCAGAATGATGCCGCCGCGCGGGCCGCGCAGGCTCTTGTGGGTGGTCGAGGTGACGACGTCGGCGTGCGGCACCGGGTTGGGGTACATGCCCGCGGCAATCAGGCCGGCGTAGTGGGCCATGTCGACCATGAAGATCGCACCGATCTCGCGGGCCACCCGCGCGAAGCGCTCGAAGTCGATGCGCAGCGAATACGCCGAAGCGCCAGCGATGATCAGCTTGGGCCGGTGCTCGCGAGCGCGCGCCTCCATCTGGTCGTAGTCGATCGCCTCGTTCGCGTCGAGCCCGTACGAGACCACCTTGAACCACTTGCCCGAGATGTTGAGCGGCATGCCGTGGGTGAGGTGCCCGCCCTCGGCAAGGCTCATGCCCATGATGGTGTCGCCAGGGTTCAGAAAGGCGAGGAACACGGCCTCGTTGGCCTGCGCCCCCGAGTGCGGCTGCACGTTGGCGGCCGGCGCGCCAAACAGCTGCTTCACGCGATCGATCGCGAGCTGCTCGGCGATGTCGACGTACTCGCAGCCGCCGTAGTAGCGCTTGCCGGGGTAACCCTCGGCGTACTTGTTGGTCATCTGCCCACCCTGCGCGGCCATCACGGCGGGGCTCGCGTAGTTCTCGGAGGCGATGAGCTCGATGTGCTCTTCCTGGCGGCGGTCTTCGGCCTGCATTGCCGCCCAGAGTTCGGGGTCGACGGTCTCGATGGTCCTGCTGCGCTCGAACATGCTCACTCCTTCGACAGCCGATGGGTAGGGGGTACGGCTGCCCAGGCGCGCGGCAGTCATGAGAGAAGGGCGGCGCGAACGCGCCCACCCGGCAAGGCCCGCGCTCCCCGGTAGTGCTCTACCCGATCGCCAGTCGCGCGCGGCGTCCGAATTCTAGCGAAACTCAGTCGAGGTGGTCGACCTCGCCCCAGGCGAGGACGTGCCATCGGGCCCCGGCGCGCGCAATCGCATTGAGGCTGGCGTTGCGAATCGGGAGCCGGCGCGGTTCGGTCAGGTCGATGCCCGCCGCGATGCGATGCACGCAGTCGAGCACCCCGCCGTGGGTGACGACCACCACCCGCTCGCCGGGATGGCGCGCCGCGAGCGCCTCGATCGCCGCCAGGACGCGCCCGTGAAACGCGCGCAGGCTTTCGCCGCCGCCTGGCAGCTCGAAATCGAGTTCGCGCCCGCGCCAGCGGGCGTAGGGTTCGGCGTGATCGCGCTCGAGCTCAGCCGGGGTCTTGCCTTCGAACCGGCCGTAGTGCCGCTCCCGCACCGCCGGCTCGATGCGCACCGGCAGGCCCAGCAAGGCGCCGATCGGGGCGGCGGTGTCGCGGGCGCGGGCCAGATCGCTGCTGTACAACGCGGCAACCGGCGCAATCGCCGCCCGCTCGCCAAGCCGGCGGGCGGCCCGGCGAGCTTCCTCGTGCCCCTCGGGCGCGAGCGGAATGTCGATGTGCCCCTGGAATCGGGTCTCGCGGTTCCAGGCGGTTACACCGTGGCGCACCAGCACGAGTTCGGTCCGGGGCTCACCGCCCGCAGCCGGCGGCAGCGGCTCGCCCTTGGCACAATCGGGATGGACCATGGTCTCAGTCCGCCGCAGCGGGCGGCGGCACACTCAGCCAGAAGGTGACCGGTCCGTCGTTGACCAGATGAACCTTCATGTCGGCGCCGAACACGCCGGTGCCCACCTCGGGGTGGGCGGCGCGGGCGCGCGCCACGAAGTCGTCGAAGAGTTCGCGGGCGATCGCCGGCGGCGCCGCCGGCGTGAAGCTCGGACGGGTGCCGCTGCGGGTGTCGGCGGCCAGCGTGAACTGGGGCACGAGCAGCAGCCCGGCCGGTGACCCGAGGTCGGCCAGGCTACGGTTCATGCGCCCGGCGTCATCGGGGAAGACCCGGTAGGCGAGCAGCTTCGCGAGCAGCGCGGCGCCCTGCGCCGGGGTGTCGCCGCGCTGCGCGCAGACCAGCACCAGCAGGCCGCGGGCGATCTCGCCCACCGTCCGGTCGTCGACAACGACGCGGGCCTGGGCAACCCGCTGCAGCAGGCCGATCACCGGGCGCGCCCGGGATGACCGCGTACCGATCCGGCGCTGGCCACGGCGCCGGTCAGACGACGGTGACGCGCGCGAAGCGCCGCTTGCCCACCTGCACCACGTAGGTGCCGGTGGGCAGCTTCAGACCCTTGTCGGAGACGCGCTCGCCGTCGATGCGCACGCCGCCCTGCTCGATGTTTCGCATGGCCTCAGCGCCGGACGGCACGAGCTGCGCCTCGCGCAGCAGATGGCCGATGGCGACCGGCGCGCCCGCGACGGTGACCTCGACGATGTCGTCGGGGATCGCGCCATCGCGAAAACGCGCCTCGAAGGCGGCGAGCGCATCGGCCGCCGCCTGCGCGCTATGGAATCGGGCGACCACCTCCTGGGCCAGCATCACCTTGGCGTCGCGGGGGTTGCGCCCCTGAGCGCAGGCCTCGCGCAGCGCGTCGATATCGGTCATCGACCGGAACGACAGCAAGGTGTAGTAGCGCCACATCAGCGTGTCGGAAATCGACATCAGCTTGCCGAACATCGCCTCGGGCGCCTCGGTGATGCCGACGTAGTTGGCCTTGGACTTGGACATCTTCTCGACGCCGTCGAGGCCCTCGAGGAGCGGCATGGTGAGGATGCACTGCGGCTCCTGACCGTACTCGCGCTGCAGTTCGCGGCCGACCAGCAGGTTGAACTTCTGGTCGGTGCCGCCGAGCTCGATGTCGCTCTTCAGGGCGACCGAGTCGTAGCCCTGCATCAGGGGGTAGAGCAGCTCGTGGACCGAAATCGGCACGCCGCCCTTGAAGCGCCGCGTGAAGTCGTCGCGCTCGAGCATGCGGGCGAGCGTGTAGCGCGAGGCGAGCTGGATCATGCCCCGGGCGCCCAGCGGATCGCACCACTCCGAGTTGTAGCGGATCTCGGTGCGCTCGGGGTCGAGCACCAGGCTCGCCTGCTCGAAGTAGGTACGCGCGTTGGCCTCGATCTGCTCGCGGGTGAGCGGCGGGCGGGTGGTGTTGCGCCCCGACGGGTCGCCGATCATGGCTGTGAAGTCGCCGATCAGGAAGATCACGGTGTGCCCGAGATCCTGGAGCTGGCGCATCTTGTTCAGCACCACCGTATGGCCCAGGTGCAGGTCGGGCGCGGTGGGGTCGAGCCCGAGCTTGATGCGCAGCGGCACGCCGCTGCGCTCGCTGCGGGCGAGCTTGCGCACCCAGTCCTGCTCGACCAGGAGTTCGTCACAGCCGCGCAGGCTGATCGCCAGCGCCTCGCGGACGTGGTCGCTGATCGGCGGATCGGCAGCGTTCATGGGGGAACCTGTTCAGCGTTGTTGCAGTTGGTTTACACTTGCGGCCTTCGGCACGCGGGCGCCTTCGGTCGCGGGCGGTGCCGGATTCTATCCGAGCCGCTCACCGTCCCCCGAGAACTCAGCCAGCCAGCACCTGCCTGACATGTCGCGCCGCGCCCCCACCCTCAAGCAGGCCGCCGTCGCATTCGC
>Ga0315904_10007726_pt1 | contig 14393 bp, 11 predicted proteins | sample LakEriMetagenome_6_FD_203529 | JGI IMG/M metagenome (GOLD analysis project Ga0315904, IMG submission 203529) | Freshwater fungal communities from buoy surface, Lake Erie, Ohio, United States - Buoy 12 MA120 | ecosystem: Environmental > Aquatic > Freshwater > Lake | place: USA: Lake Erie, Ohio... | reverse complement strand
CGTTCTGGCTATTGGTATTACAACCAAATCCGATTCTGTAAAACGCGCCTCCTACATACTGTTTATACTGGGTGCATGCGGAGCATTTATAGCCATGCAAAGTGGCGAGCGTGCTGAAGAAATTGCGGAAAGTATAGGACTCAGCAACTATTTTATTGAACGTCACGAAGAATCGGCTGAAGTATTTGCTATCGTTTCTTATATACTTGGTAGCATTTCTATTTTGGGTTTTTGGGCAGTAACCAAGCAGAAGTCATTTGCAACTGCTTTGGGTATGGTTATACTTAGTGTGGCAGTTATTGCCATGTATTTTGCCAAAGAAACGGGAACAACAGGAGGTGAAATACGACACACCGAAATACGAACAGATTCTACTATTCCGGATAAAACAGCAGATCAGACTAACGAAGAGGACTGAAACCAATTTCCTAATAGCTATCGGGTTTGTAGTTAATCATCCGCCAAGGCGGATTTCAAATCAAGTTTTGCGGTAAAAGACCCTAACTTAAAAAAAGAACTATATGCAGTGCACCATCGTGCCTGTATTTCATGCACTTTCTAGTGGCATTACTACGCTACTCATGTTGAGTATGCCCGCATACCCTTATCCCCAATTTTAGCCATTTAGCAAATAGGAGCTTCAATTGCAGTACGCTGAAAATGAACACCAAAAGATACAATTTTTCCACAAAGTGGAGGAAAGTGGGGAAAAGTGGATTTTAGTTTTTAGTTTAGCAGTCGATTTGCAAAAAAGAAATGTCGAACCTGCACGGAGAATATGCTTGTAAACTGGATGCGAAAGGCCGCTTGATTATTCCTGCTGCCCTTAAAAAGCAACTACCGAAGGCTGCCAAGGATGTATTTTTCATTAATCGCGGGTTTGAAAAATGCTGTGTGCTTTACCCGGCTAATGAGTGGGAACTGATAGCAACCGAAATCAATAAACTGAGCGATTACATTAAGAAAGAGCGTGAGTTTAAACGCTACTTTCTACGAGGTGCCGGTCGTCTTGAAATGGATGCTGCATCACGCGTGTTATTACCTAAAAGCCTGCTGGAGTATGCTAGTATACAAACTGAGGTGATGCTGCTGGCCTATGGAAATAAAATTGAAATATGGAGTAAGGCTGCATACGAGAAAATGTTGAACGAAGAACCTGCTGACTTTAGTGCACTGGCCGAAGAGGTAATGACTAAAAAAGAGAGGAGGTCGGATGACTGAGTATCACGTTCCGGTAATGCTGAATGAATGTGTGGAAGCATTGGATATAAAATCCAGCGGTACATATGTTGATGTTACTTTTGGCGGTGGCGGTCACAGCAAAGCTATACTTAATAAGCTGGGCGAAAAAGGAACCCTTGTCGCTTTTGACCAGGATGAAGCAGCACGAAATAATATTCCCAACGATACCCGTTTTATTTTCATCGATCAAAATTTCCGTTTTCTAAAGAATCACCTGGCCTATCAACATGTTTTGCCGGTTGATGGCGTACTGGCTGACCTAGGTGTTTCATCACACCAGTTTGATACTGACGACCGCGGATTTTCATTTCGCTTTGATGATGCACCGCTCGATATGCGTATGAATGCTTCGCAAAAAAATCATGCAGCAGAAATTCTGAACAGCTATACTGAAGAGCAACTGGCCGACCTCTTCTACTACTACGGTGAATTGAAAAATGCACGTCAGTTGGCACACGCTATTGTTGCTTACAGAAGCGGAAATAAGCTGGCAACAGTTGGCGATTTAAAATCTGCGTTAGCTGATTATGCACCTAAACTGAAAGATTACAAATTTTGGGCACAGGTATTCCAGGCACTTCGCATTGAAGTAAATCAGGAATTGGAAGTGCTGAAGCAATTGCTGCAACAGTCGGCACAGGTGCTGGCTCCACACGGTCGGTTGGTTATTATGAGTTACCACTCGCTGGAAGACCGGCTGGTAAAAAACTTTATCAATACCGGAAATTTTGAAGGCGAAACTCAAAAAGACTTTTATGGAAACATCATACGGCCTTTTAGTCCTGTTTCTAAAAAAGCTATAACTGCTACGGATGATGAAGTGGCAACGAACCCTCGTGCACGAAGTGCAAAATTACGTATAGCTGAAAAAACCGATCAACAGTATGCCTAATAAAATCATCATTACCGAAACGGATAACCACGAAGAGGTGCAGCATGAGCAACAAACTCAGCATCAACCTTCGCGCCTTACCCATTCGCTGAAAAAGATGACTGATTTTGATTTCCGCATTTCACCTGATTGGCTTAAAAAGCAAATTCCGTTTTTACTGTTTATCGTTTTTCTAATGCTGCTTCATATATGGAATGTGCATTATACAGAACGCATTATTAGAAATACCGAAAAGCTGAACCGTGAAAACAAAGAGTTGCGCTCAGAGTACATTAGTATTTTTAGTGAGCTGATGAATGAAAGTAAGCAATCCTCTATTGCTAAAAAACTGGATACGTTAAGTGTAAAGGAATTGGTAACCCCACCGGTAAAAATTACGATACATGGCAACTAAACCGGTAAATATAAAAAAGGTCATTCTGTTGCGCACATACACGGTGTTTGCTGCGATGTGTGTGTTTGCCGCATTCATTGTTGCATATCTGCTAAAAATTCAAATCAGCGAAAAAGAGAAATGGACTACGATGGCAGAAGAACTGAGTACACGTATTCAAACAGTGGAACCGAATAGGGGAAACATTTTTGCGTCTGACGGAAGTTTGCTGGCTACCTCCCTACCTATTTATGATCTGCGTGTTGATGCCAAAGCTCCTGCATTTCAAAATGAAGAACTGTTTAATAATGAAGTTGATTCACTGGCTTTATTGCTGTCGGCTGAGTTTGGCGACCGAAGCACAGCAGGTTATAAGCAACTGTTAAAGAAACTTAAAAAACGCAAAGACCGGTATTACTTACTCAAACGCAAGGTGAGTTACCGCCAAATGAAGCGTATACGAAACTTCCCCATTTTCAGGGAAGGAAAATACAAAGGCGGGCTAACTGTTGAAGAGCGCAACCGAAGAGAAAAACCTTTCTCTTATTTGGCCGAACGCACGATAGGATACAGCATAAAAGGTGTGCAGCCGGTAGGTATTGAGGGTGCATTTAACACACAACTTTCAGGTAAGCCCGGCAAGCGGGTTGTACAGCGTATCAGCGGGGGTAGCTGGGTACCGCTTAACGATGATCAATACGTGGAGGCACATGACGGTATGGATGTAGTATCTACCATTGATATTAATCTTCAGGATGTAGCTACACACGCGTTGCTGCGTTCGCTGGTTGTAAATGATGCACAATGGGGAACAGCCATTTTAATGGAAGTAAAAACCGGAGAAGTAAAAGCTATTGCAAATCTTACTCGTGTAGGTGAAGGCCTGTATGATGAGAAACTAAACTATGCAGTTGCTGAAAGTTGTGAGCCCGGTTCAACATTTAAACTGGCTTCACTAATGGCGGTTCTGGATGAAGGCTCATATACACTGAACGACACCTTTGATACTGAAAACGGTGAAAAACGCTATGCAGCCAATGCCGTGATGTACGACTCGGAAAAAGGAGGTCACGGAGTTGTAAGCCTGAAACATGCCTTCGAAATTTCATCCAATGTGGCTCTATCAAAAGCTGTTTATAAATCATTTAAAAACAATCCGACACGCTACTACGATTACCTGAAAAAAATGGGTATTCACCGTGAATTAGGAATACAATTGAAGGGCGAAGGTAAGCCACGCATTAAGCATCCGAAAGACAAAGACTGGTCAGGCATTACACTTCCCTGGATGTCTATTGGATATGAAATAAATGTTACACCGCTACAAATAGCCGCTTTATACAATGCGGTAGCCAATAACGGTGTGTTGATGAAACCTTTATTTGTAAAACAGGTACAACGAACAGGAACTGTTATTGAAAGCTATAAACCGGAGGTACTGAACAGTAAAATATGTTCTGAAAAAACACTAAGTGAGGTGCGTTCAGCACTGGAAGGTGTGGTTGAAAACGGAACGGGTAAATCATTGCAAAACGCTAACTACAAAGTGGCCGGGAAAACGGGTACTGCATTGGTAGCTGATGGCAAATCCGGGTATAAAAATAAAATTTACCGCTCATCATTTGCCGGGTACTTCCCTGCCGATAATCCGCAATATACCTGCTTTGTGATGATTAATGCGCCATCAAAAGGCGTTTACTACGGTGCTGCCGTTGCGGGTCCTGTATTCAAAGAAATTGCCGATAAGGTATTTTCAAGCAGCATGCATCTGCACCCTGAATTAAAGAATGTCATCGTAGAGACCAGTACCGATTTGCCCACTGTAAAAATAGGACGCGGTCAGGCTTTACACACCATTTACAACAAACTTGGTATAACCCTACATACTGATAATGGAACTCCTTATCTGAATACGTGGGTTAAAACAACAAATACCGGAAGCCACATAAAAGCTGAGCATAAAAGCATGAACGGAAAAACTATGCCCGACCTCAGCGGCATGGGATTACGTGATGCACTTTACCTGCTTGAAAATTTAGGCGTTGACGTAGTCAGTAAAGGCAATGGTAAAGTCATTTACCAATCGGTACCGGCCGGTTATACTATAACTAAAGGACTAATCGTAGAACTCAAACTTGGATAAACCGTTGAAACCCCTTCATCAACTCATATCGCCACTAAATGCTGAGGTATTCGGTAAACCGGATATTCTTATTGGTGAATTGACATACGATTCACGTGCGGTCAATAAAGACTGTCTGTTCTTTGCTGTTCGGGGAACAGTGCATGATGGTCATGCCTTCATTGAGCAGGTTATTGAAAAAGGATGTCGAGCCATTGTTTGCGAAAGTTTGCCCGAAGTGTTGCATGCACACGTGTGTTATATAAAAACACAAAGCAGTTCACAAGCGATGGGATTCGTGGCTGCTGAGTTTTATGGCAATCCGTCAAAAAAACTTAAGGTGGTAGCTGTAACCGGTACAAACGGAAAAACTACCGTGGCTACATTGCTATTCAATCTTTTTAGGTCGATGGGCCACACGTGCGGACTTTTATCAACCGTACAAAACCAAATAAATGAAACCATTATTCCGGCTACACACACAACCCCTGATGCCATAAGACTTCAACAGATGCTAAACCATATGGTTAATGAAAAGTGTGAGTATGCATTTATGGAAGCCAGTTCACATGCCATTGATCAAAACCGTATAGCAGGCATACATTTTAAAGGTGTATTGTTTACCAATATTACACACGATCACCTCGATTACCACAAAACGTTTGATAATTACCTGCATGCTAAAAAGCGATTGTTTGATGAGGTAAACAGCGATGCCTTTGCACTTACCAACCGCGATGACAGGAACGGAAATGTTATGCTTCAAAACTGCAAGGCCACACGCTATACTTACGGAATAAAGCAAATGGCCGATTTCAAGGCACGCATTTGCGAAAGCGACTTGACCGGTATGTTGCTGGATATGGACGGGCAGGAAGCGTGGTTCAGACTAGTAGGTCATTTCAATGCCTACAATTTACTGTGTGTATACGGTGCCGCATTTCTACTGGGTAAAGAAAAAAACGATATTATCAAACATATGAGTGCATTGCCGGCAGTTAATGGTCGTTTTGAATACGTACGTTCGACTAGCGGTATAGTAGCCATCATTGATTATGCACATACACCTGATGCACTTAAAAATGTGCTTGACACCATTAATGAAATTCGGACTAAAAATGAACAACTGATAACCGTAGTCGGATGTGGCGGTAACCGTGATGCTGCTAAGCGTCCACTTATGGCCGATATAGCTACTGAGCTAAGCACTCGTGTCATCTTTACATCCGATAACCCACGCAACGAAAATCCGGAAGACATTATTGATCAAATGCAAAAAGGCGTTAAGCCGCTGCACTACAAAAAAACGTTACGTATTACCGATAGAAAAGAAGCCATCAAAGCAGCAATAAGCTTAGCCGCCAAGGGTGATATCATTTTAATAGCCGGTAAAGGACATGAAAACTATCAGGAGTTAAACGGAGTGAAGTATCCATTTGACGATAAGAAAGTAGTACAAGAAATGTTTCCATTAATGCACGAATAAAAAAATAACACCCTATGCTATACTATTTATTTAATTACCTGGATAAGCAGCTTGACATACCCGGTACGGGTGCATTTCAGTATTTATCTTTTAGAGCTGCACTGGCTATCATCCTATCGCTAGTTATAACTATGGTGTTTGGCAAAACATTAATAGGTTGGCTGCGCAACTTACAGGTAGCCGAAACAGTAAGAAATTTGGGGTTAGAAGGCGAGAAACAAAAGCAAGGAACTCCAACGATGGGTGGGTTAATCATACTGGCAGCTATATTGATTCCGACTCTGTTATTTGCCCGCATCGAAAACGTATATATCCTGTTAATGGTTGTGTCCACCATTTGGCTGGGATTTATTGGATTTATTGATGATTACATAAAAGTTTTCAGAAAGAACAAGGAGGGCCTTGCAGGTCGTTTCAAAATACTGGGACAGGTAGGATTAGGTGTGATAGTGGCTACTACCCTATACTACAACCAAAATGTAAAAACACGCGTGCTGTATAAACCCGGTGAAGTAACCACAGAGTTTATTGAAAAGGAGCATTTGCATCCTGAGTTGCTCGATAATCAACTGGTGGTAACAAAAGATATTCACTCTACAGTCACCACCATTCCATTCTTCAAGCAATCGGAATTTGACTATGCCGACTTGCTGAAATTTATGGGAGAAAATTACAAAGACTACAACTACTGGATTTATCTGTTGGTCGTTATTTTCATCATTACAGCAGTGTCGAACGGGGCTAATATAACCGATGGTATTGATGGACTTGCAGCCGGCACATCAGCTATTATTGGTGTCACACTTGGTGTATTTGCGTATGTATCGGGCAACGTTATCTTCTCCAAGTACCTTCATATAATGTATATACCGCATCTGGGCGAGCTTGTCATATTTGCCGGTGCGTTTGTAGGTGCCTGCATTGGCTTCTTATGGTACAATGCCTACCCTGCTCAAGTATTTATGGGCGATACAGGAAGCTTGGCACTTGGCGGTATCATCGCTTCTTTCTCGCTGATGGTGCGCAAAGAGCTTCTCATACCTATTCTATGTGGCATTTTCCTAATCGAAAATCTGTCGGTAATTCTTCAGGTATATTACTTTAAGTATCAAAAACGAAAACATGGAATTGAATACGCACGTGAGCACAGATTATTCAAAATGTCGCCTCTGCACCACCACTACCAAAAGAGCGGATACCATGAAGCAAAAATTGTAACACGATTCTGGATTATAGGAATTATGCTGGCCATTATCACCATCATTACACTTAAAGTACGCTAGTTGCATGAGCAGACGAATAGTCATATTAGGTAGCGGAGAAAGCGGAACAGGTGCAGCCTTGCTGGCACACAGCAAGGGGTATGATGTATTTGTATCGGATATGGGTACAATTAGCGATGCCTATAAAAAGGAACTGATTAGTGCAGGTATTGCATTTGAAGAAGGAAAACATACAGTAGCTGAAATACTAAATGCTGATGAAATTATTAAAAGTCCGGGTATTCCGCATAGCATTGATATCGTTCAGCAAGCCCTGCATAAATATATTCCTGTGCTATCAGAAATAGAATTTGCGGCACGCTACAGCAATGGAAAAAAAATATGTGTGACCGGAACCAACGGTAAAACTACAACCACATCTCTTATTTACCACATGCTAAAAACAGCCGGATTCAATGCAGCTATTGGTGGGAATATTGGAACAAGTTTTGCCCGATTGGTATTGACCGGTGAATACGATTACTACGTGCTGGAGCTAAGTAGTTTTCAACTGGACGACATGTATAGGTTTAAAGCCGATATAGCAGTACTCACCAATATTACACCCGACCATCTGGATCGTTATGACTACAAACTGGAAAACTATGTAGCGGCTAAGTTCCGCGTTACCCAAAATCAATCAGATAAGGATGTATTTATTTACTGTGCTGACGATGCACTGACAACAGACAATTTACACCGTATAAAAGGAGAAGCAACAACATACTCCTTTGCGTACGATAGAATAAACATACCCGGTGCATGGATTGCCGAGGGTGAATTTCATGTACAACTAACTAATCAAGAAAATTTAAATTCAAAAATCATGTATAGTAACGAACTATCGCTTAAAGGCCGTCACAACGGCTACAACTCAATGGCAGCAGCCATCATTGGTCAGGTGCTCAACATACGTAAAGAAACCATCCGCGAAAGCATGATGAGTTTTCAGAATGTGGAACACAGACTAGAACATGTCATCACCATTGCAGGTGTTGAGTACATCAATGACTCGAAAGCTACCAATGTAAATTCGGCATGGTATGCACTGGAAAGTATGGAAAAGCCTGTTATATGGATAGCAGGTGGAGTGGACAAAGGCAACGACTATTCCCTGCTGAAGCCTTTGGTAAAGGAAAAGGTACGCATTATCGTTTGCATGGGAATTGATAACCGTAAAATTCATGAAGCATTCGGCAGTGATGTGGATATGATTGTCAATACCACATCGGCTAAGGAAGCAGTGCACGTTGCACAGAAACTGGCGCGTGGTGGCGAAGCCGTTTTGTTATCTCCGGCTTGTGCTTCGTTCGATTTGTTTAAAAATTATGAAGACCGCGGCAGGCAGTTTAAGCTGGCGGTGCGCGAACTTTAATTAACATACATAGTGAGCATCTGGGAACGAATAAAACCTAAAGGCGATATGCTGATGTGGGGCATCATTTTTGCCCTGTCGGTATGGGGCTTGTTGGCTATTTACAGCTCTACAGGTGCACTGGCTTATAAGAAAGAGGGAGGCATTGTAGAAATTTATTTGCTGCAGCAAATGGCATTGCTAGGCACAGGTTTCTTGGTCATGTTTTACATACACAGCATTCACTACCGCTACTTCCTAAGTATTTCCAAATTGCTCATTTGGTTTACCTATGCACTGCTCATTTATACATTGATTTTTGGAATAGAAATAAACGGTGCACGCAGGTGGGTAAATATACTGGGCATAACCTTTCAAAGTTCAGATTTGGCGAAGCTGGCTATTGTCATGTTTGTAACACGTGAACTATCGCGCAAGCAGGATACTATACATGATTTTAAGAAAACATTTTTACCCATTTTAGGTCACATATCCGCTGTTTGCTTTCTTATTGCTCCCGAAAATTTATCTACAGCACTTGTTCTTTTTCTTACGTGTATGCTCATTCTTTTTATAGGCAGGGTGAAGATTAAGCATCTGGCCCTGATTGCAGCAGGTGTGGCGCTTATTGGCGGATTGATGTTTATGGTACTTTTTCTGACACCTGAAAGTGTATTGCAAAATGCAGGACGTATGCTTACCTGGAAAAACAGGATAGAATCTTTTGGTAAAGCGGAAACTGATCCTGATAAAAGTTATCAAAACGATCATGCAAAAATAGCTATAGCAACAGGAGGCGTGTTCGGTAAATTTCCGGGTAACAGTACAGAACGAAACTTTTTACCTGAAGCTTACTCCGACTTTATTTATGCAATTATTGCAGAAGAATACGGATTAATTGGTGCCGTAATCATGCTCATGCTATACCTGCTTTTTTTGTACCGTGCGGTTCGCATCATTTTAAAAAGTCCGAAAGCATTCGGTGCGCTTATAGCCATTGGGTTAAGCTTTTCACTGGTATTACAGGCTCTTATTAATATGGCTGTTGCGGTAAATCTTTTTCCGGTAACCGGCCTTACACTTCCACTGGTAAGCAAAGGAGGCACATCCATATTATTGACATCGGTTGCTTTTGGGGTGATTATGAGCGTTAGCAGATATGTAGAATACGAAGAATCAGAAAACGATAGCGAAACACAACACGTTAAACCATCTGTAGAGGTCAAATGAGAAATCGTGCATTAAAAATAATTATTAGCGGTGGCGGTACAGGAGGCCATATCTACCCCGCTGTGGCTGTAGCTCAGGAAATACAGAGGAGGTATCCTGATGCAGATATACTGTTTGTGGGTGCTAGCGACCGTATGGAAATGGAAAAAGTTCCAAAAGCCGGATTTAAAATAGTTGGCCTATGGATCAGCGGAATTCAGCGTTCATTGAGTTATAGAAACCTCCTTTGGCCACTAAAAGTAATTGTCAGCGTGCTTAAATCGCTGCGTATACTGGTTCAGTTTAAACCCGATGCATGTATAGGTTTTGGCGGTTATGCAAGCGGTGCTTTGTTGTTTGCAGCCACGCTTAAAAAAATACCCACGCTTATTCACGAACAAAATTCATACGCAGGAATTACCAATAAACTATTGCGTAAGCGTGTAAATCGAATATGTGTTGCATACGATGGTATGGAGCGATTTTTTCCATCGGATAAACTGGTACATACCGGAAATCCGGTTCGAAAAGATGTGGTAAACTGCTCACATGTGCGTGATGAAGCATTCAAACATTTTAAGCTGGATGCAGCTAAAAAAACCATACTCATTATTGGGGGAAGTTTAGGAGCACGAACTATCAATGAAAGTATAAGTCGCTCGCTGGAGGCCTATTCAAAAGCCGGTGTTCAACTAATTTGGCAAACAGGTAAAACCTATTTTGCAACAGCTAAAAAGTCGGAGTCCGCTAGCGTCCGTGTATATGACTTTATTTATGAAATGAACCTTGCTTATGCTGCAGCCGATATGGTGATATCGCGTGCCGGTGCATTAAGTATTGCCGAGCTGGCATTGGTAAAGAAACCTGTTATACTCGTTCCTTCGCCCAATGTAGCTGAAGATCATCAGACTAAAAATGCACAAGCCCTGGTGAGTAAACAGGCAGCATTGATGGTGGCTGATAAAGACGCGCACGCACAATTGGCAGATACTGCATTAAACTTATTGCGTGACACTGCACTGCAGCAACAATTGGCATTAACTATTTCGTCATTTGCCATAAGTGATGCTGCCGAACGTATAACAGATGTTTTGGAAAACATTTTAACCAAGAAAGCACCATGAGTATACGGTTTGAACATATCACCTGCGCCTATTTTCTGGGTATTGGTGGCATTGGTATGAGTGCCATAGCACGCTACCTGAATGCTAAAGGCATTCGTGTGCTTGGGTATGATAAAACCGAAACCGATTTAACCCGGCAACTGTCCGAAGAAGGTATACACGTTCACTATCAGGATCTGGGAGAAGAGGTACTAAAAATGCTTGATGACACAACGCACACAATGGTTGTATTAACACCTGCCATACCTCAAAATCATACCGAGTGGCAGGTTATACAACATTCAGGATACAGCATACTCAAACGATCGCAGGTACTCGGCATGATTAGTCAGGCATTTAACACATTTGCTGTGGCAGGAACTCATGGTAAAACCACTACATCAACCCTGCTGGCACATATTTTAAGCCAAAGCAGCAAGGATTGCTCCGCATTTCTAGGGGGAATATCTGCGAACTACAACAGCAATCTGTTAATCAGTTCTCACAGTACTAATCTGGTTGTAGAAGCCGATGAGTACGACCGGTCTTTTCTTACACTTCATCCTTCGGTAAGTATCATTACCAGCACCGATGCCGACCATTTGGATATATATGGGGAACACGATGCACTGAAAGAATCTTTTGCTGAATTTGCAAATCAAACACAGCATAACTTAATCATCAAAAAAGAACTGGAACTGGCTTCTGATCTGAAAGACGATAAGCGCTTGATTACATACTCTTGCATACAGCCTGCTGATTTTTATGCAACAAACATACAGATACGTGGCGATGAATACATTTTTGACTTGCATTTACGCGATACGGTTTTGCACCGTGTAACACTTGGAATACCCGGTCTTCATAACATAGAAAATGCTGTTGCTGCTTCTGCTGGCGCAACTCTGGCAGGAGTATCCGTGAATGAACTGCTTCAGGCACTTCAAAATTTTAAAGGTGTAAAAAGGCGTTTCGAATACATCATTCGTAACCACGATATGGTGTATATAGACGACTATGCACATCACCCTGCCGAGATAAATGCTATTGTTGGTTCGGTAAAGCAGATGTATCCGCACCACAAATTGGTAGTGGTATTTCAGCCGCATCTGTATACCCGTACACGCGATTTTGCAGAAGGATTTTCTGAAAGTTTATCGCTGGCCGATGATGTATTGTTGCTCGATATTTATCCGGCACGTGAATTGCCCATACCGGGAGTTTCATCGGAAATGTTGCTGCAAGGAATTACAGCAAAAAACAAACGGTGCTGCACAAAGCAGGAAGTGTGTGCCATCATTGAAAGCAAACAGCCTTCGCTGTTGCTTACATTGGGGGCCGGTGATATTGACCAACTTGTACAACCTATCAGTGAAACCTTAAAACGTTTGCATGGCATTGGATAAGAAAAAACTGGGAAAAATACTGCTGAAACTACTGGTGATAGTGGTATGGATATGCCTTATCAGCGGAGCTCTATTCGGTTTTTTGTATGCTAGGCAAAAGGCTGTTGAGATAAAGCTTTCTCGAATAGATGTGGTTATTAAAAACGAAGCAGACTATGGGTTTATAAACCGCGAAATGATTGTAAGATTGATACACACCGATGGGGACGAAAACAAAATAAAAGGCAGACCTGTGTACGATTTAGCAACCGATTCAATTGAGCAGGTTATTACAAAGAACAAGTGGATAAAACAGGCGGAAGTGTATACAGATATGAACGGTGAGTTGCATATACGTGTGATTCAGCGTGAGCCTATGCTTCGTGTAATTAACTACCGCAACGAGTCGTACTACATTGACCGTGATGGTCTGAAAATGCCCGTATCATCTATGTTTACGGCAGATGTACCCGTTGCAACGGGATACATTTCCGAAGGCCATGAAGGGAGTGATACTCCCGCTACTCATGCGTTAAAAGGACTAATTAAGATAGCCACATATGTTGATAAAGAAGCTTTCTGGAATGCGCAAATCGACCAGATATTTGTTAATGCCGACAACGAATTAGTGTTGATTCCTCGAGTAGGAGATCACAAAATTATGTTCGGCACGATTGAAAGCATGGAAGAGAAGTTTGAAAAGCTGATGTTGTTTTACCGTGAAGCGTTGCCAAGAACAGGATGGAGTAAATATAGCGTCATCGATTTACGATTTAAAGGACAGGTAGTAACCAAGAAGAAAATACAATAAACATGGACCATACAGCAGTAAAAACACCGGTAGAAAGTAAAGTAGGAAGCATACGAAAAGTAGTAGTGGGGCTTGACATAGGCACCACAAAGGTGTGTGCTATTGTTGGGTGTAAAAACGAACACGGGAAAATTGAAATACTTGGCATGGGCCGTGCTGAGTCACTTGGCGTTATTCGCGGGGAAGTACGCAATATCGATAAAACAGTAAAGGCGATTCGCGAGGCGATTGATAAGGCTAAAGCATCGATGAGCAACTCTAAGTTTCGCATTGAAATTAATTCGGTACATGTAGGTATTGCAGGTCAGCACATAAAAAGCTTGCAGCACCGAAACTCCATCAGCCGTGCTAAATTGGAAGACGAAATTTCGAAAGACGATGTAGAACGTTTGATACGTGACACATATAATCTGGCATTGCCTGCCGGTGATGAAATTATTCATGTACTTCCACAGGAGTACCAGGTAGATGATTTTACCGATGTACCTGATCCTGTTGGCATGTCGGGCATTCGCTTATCGGCAAATTTTCACATTATCACCGGACATGTAGATGCGATAAAAAACATTACCAAAAGTGTACACCGTTCAGGTTTGGATATTGCTGAACTTATTCTGGAGCCTCTTTCCTCATCTGAGGCAGTATTAACACCCGAAGAATTAGAAGCAGGTGTATGCCTGGTTGACATCGGAGGTGGCACTACTGATGTGGCCATTTTCAAAAACGGAATCATTCGCCATACAGCGGTTATTCCATTTGGTGGCAATGTAATTACAGATGATATCGTTGATGGATGTCAGGTATTGCGCAATCAGGCTGAGTTGTTAAAAATAAAATTTGGTTCGGCACTGGCTGACGAAAACAGGGAAAATGAAATAGTGTGTATTCCCGGATTTCACGGCAGACAACCCAAAGAAGTTTCGGTAAAAAATCTGGCTATGGTTATTCAGGCACGTGTAGAAGAAATATTTGAATCCGTACTGTATGAAATAAAAAGTTCAGGACTGGATAAAAAACTCAATGCCGGTATAGTCATAACTGGTGGAGGTTCGCAATTGAAACACTTGGATAAACTGGTTGAATTTGTCACCTCACTCGATTCACGCATCGGCTATCCGAATGTGCACATTGCGCAAAGCATTGTTGATGAAATT
>Ga0315904_10007724_pt1 | contig 14395 bp, 37 predicted proteins | sample LakEriMetagenome_6_FD_203529 | JGI IMG/M metagenome (GOLD analysis project Ga0315904, IMG submission 203529) | Freshwater fungal communities from buoy surface, Lake Erie, Ohio, United States - Buoy 12 MA120 | ecosystem: Environmental > Aquatic > Freshwater > Lake | place: USA: Lake Erie, Ohio... | reverse complement strand
CAAACAACATTCATCTTTCCGTACCAACTAATCTCAGGCTAGAACCCGTTGGCTATTCTAGCAGCCGAAGGATTTTACATCAATCTTTTGAACGCTACCTTCATCGCTTTCTAAGATTGTTGCTACTCTTTTTTATCAGGCAGCAAGGGCTAATTGATTTACGCCAATTAAGCGTTTGGTCTGCTTTTAAGGAGGCCAACAGACCAACCTCCACTTGCTAATATAATTCTCCTTATGTAATCGAAACCATTTCTCGCCCTATTTTTCACTACCCTCATCAATTGGTATGATATTAGTGATCGGCCCAATACCTTCAAGTTTATCAAACATTGCATTTAGTTCGGATTCTCTTATAGAAATTATACTAGACCCACATTGTTGAAAATATATTTCTTCAACGTATTCCATAGTATAAAATTGAAATACATTCAAACCCACACTCAAAGCAAAACCAATCATCAAAATAATATCAAAACAAAAATGTCTCATAATAATCTCCTGGGTTAATAGGGCGTGTTGGAGTCGAACCAACCTTTTGAATACCTTATAAGAGTATGTGCAACTACCGGCTGCAACGCCCCATAATTATTGTTGTTGTTCTAATTCATTCAGTTTTTTTTCAAGAACCTCTATCTCTTTATAATACTTCTGACAAGACTTGCAGAAATCCGAAGAAATATAATCTCGTATGTCTGCAATTTTATCCTTTAGGTTTCTTATTTCGTTTTCTTTTTGATTTAGATTCATTTTTATTCTCCGTCCAGAAAATCATGGTATTCTCTTTATCGCTCCATGCACACTGAACCAAGTCTTTAGCAGCAAGTCTTGCTAAACCAATATTATGAATCCATACACAAGTTTGTTCAAAAATTTCACCATTCGCATTTTCATCTAGCATCGGCCTATTTTCTTCATCAAAACCAAGACAGTTTTCTTTAACGAGATTAATCATTTGACCAATAGAAATATACTCATTAAGATCATCGTCATAAGTATCACAAATATTTTTGGCCGCACAGACCCTCATTTCTTCTGCATAACCTTCTAAATTAGTAATAGCATAAACTTCGCTCATGGTATTCTCCAATTAGATATATTTCTTTACACCAGAACCAGACTGACTATCATTAATATGGTCAATTGTATCTTGCATATTACGCTCTCCCCTAGAAAGCCATCTTTCATCCTCATATAGTGCTGTGATCATTTGAGGAATCCAATGCTGATAAGCAATATCGTACTCTTGAGGAAAATAATCTTTTAAAATACGCTCAATATGGAACAGATTTTCACTGATAGAATCTCTGTGGTCAATTAGTTTATTTAATTGATATTTTTGATCATTAGTTAATTGTGTCATACAACTTCTCTAGGTTTAAGTTTGAGCAACTTGTGTTTAGTTTTCCAAACTTTAGTCTCTTGATTCTGAATATCTCCACCCATATAAATATGGCAGAAGCCTTGGTATTTGTCAAGTCCATAAGCAAGGATTCCATTATCATCAATACTCTCAACAAGAAATCGTCCACGATAACCCATAGGGATAAACTCCCCCTTGCTAACATAGTATGGGCCACCAGCAACCTTAATTTTATCACCCTTTACCAGATCCCGCCAATTAATATCACGAATAATCTTGGTATTTTTCTTTTCCTTACTCTGGCATTTGAAAATAAAAGGAGTATTGCATTGTGGACACATAAAAGCACGGGGGCCAGTCAAATGACCACACTTATCGCAAGTCTTTTTACCTTTAGGCATTTTCAGTCTCCTGTGTTGTTGTCGTTATGCTCTAAGTATAGCACACTAATCGGCACTGTCAAGCGATGCTCTTTAGTGATTTTTCGGATTCGTCTTTTTTGTCTTTATCTGGAATAATTTTAAGGCTGCCCTTATTATAGTGACAAAAATAACTACTATGAATTTTTCTTTTCATCAAACGATCAATCTCATCAAAGAATTCAATATAAACATTAATGCGATAACGATTATCAAATACATTAATAATTTTAGTCATCCAATAATGTTTAGGCTTCTCAACTTGTTTAAACAAAAGACTTTCGATTTCAAGATCCATTATTATTAATCTCCGGTTTTTGATAAGTATCTACTGCAAGAGAGATTTTCTGGTCTGCTGGTGTTTGAATAAAATCTGTAGGATAATAGTCTAGTGTTTCCCAATCCCATACCTCAACATTTTCTTGCCAAGGAAAACTCCCAGGGTTTTTAATATCATTTGCTCTTTCATGCAAATAATTATATAAATCTAACCAAGTCATTTTACTCACCTAGCCCTTCTGTTTGCTCTATCAAGGATACGAATAGTTTGTGTAGCATTACTAGGAACCATAACAAGAGATGGTGCAGTTTTATGATTCCAGTCCATGAAACCCACAGCACGACTCTCTACACTACAAGATTTACAAAGAATCTGGCGACCAGTTTCAACAAGAAACTCATAACGATCAAAATCAATCTGATTTTTGCAGTAAATACAGTTCATGGTTGTCTCCGTTTGTCGGATTATACCATAACCATCGGCACTGTCAACCCTTCTACTTGAGTTTGATTTTTTATAAAAATTTCCAATGCTGATTAAATCTGTTATCGTCGTGATCTATAATTTCTCCAACAAATTCTTTATTGATTCTTTTTGTTGGGAAAGATCTCTTTACTTTATCAAAATTAAAAAACTCATCATGCACCATACAATTATTCTTAATTATAGGATATATAATATGTGCTAAAAAATTTTGATCTATACCGTAGTGATTTGCCTTATTAAAATTATTAATAAGATATCCAATATTAGAAATTATATTATTTTTAGTTCCCCACATACCACCTAAAATTAATGCTCTATGATAGGGATGATCTCTCATTATATGAAATCCCTTATCCGAATTTATCCATTCATCTACCGCTAGTTTTTCTCGTAAATTTAATCTAGAATCAGTATCTCTAGAAATCATCATTTCAATATTATTTTCTGATGCTGGTAAGAATCTCCAAAACATACTGGTATTATTTCCAGGTTCATTCATTTGAATAATTTCAGTATTATCAATCTTTTTTAGTTCATCAATAATATCTTTAGGTACAGATTGACCAGTGTAAAATCTACAAATCCAACCAGGATAAATTTCCTGTGCTAATTTTGCGTTTTTAATAGCGCCAATTGTATACTTTTTATTATTTCCCCATAAACAAAATGATATTAATTTTTTCATAATATTTATTTTAAAATTTTTAATCCAATATCATTATATGATAGATTATTATCTGATAATATTATTTTAATCTCACTCAGATATTTAGCATAGTAATTCATAAATGGCTTTATTGGAATTCTTATATCTGGTTTAGCCCATCTTGTTTGCTCTTGGTATCTACCAACACAAAACATAGTTCTCTTGAATCTTTTGATATTAATACCAAGCGATAAATGGTATTCTTTTTGAAAAGATTCTGGATTATTACCAGCATCTGGATTATTAATAATAAATTTTGTAATTTGTAATCCATTCAGAAAAGTGTCGTGATTACACATATAAAATCTATCACATATTCCACCATAGTCCTCTCCTTCTGGACTATAAATGGTATTTTTTTCAATTACTGGTAGATCATTACTAATATAAAAATGATCCGCTCTAGTTAAAATATATCTATCATAGTGGAGATTATATTGAATAATATTATGGTATAATGCTTCTCTTAAAGCAAAACCAATCATACCTGATCCAGATAATCCTTTATATGGCCCCCATAAATTATGTGTATGTTTTATATTTCTCCATTTGGTATCAATACTATCATAAATTTCTTCCCAGATATTTGGATTAGATTCATCAACTTCCCAAATATATTTAGCGTGTTTTCTCCAAATTGAATCTTGGTATGTATTTCCTACACAAAGGGCTAAATCAAAATGCTGATCCCCAAAGTGAGATAGATATGATCTGTAAGGCAAATCTCCGCCACGCAAATTACCAATAATGCAAAATAGGGTTTTCATGTGTGTGTCCATCAGAATCTATAAAATTTGAATCATCATCACTATAATAGATTTGTTTTAAACCAACGGCATTTAATAGTTTATCACAATTAGTGCAAGGCTTACTTCCTAGAATAAGTCCTTTTCTATTAATTCGCAATACACACACTGCCCAACTAGGATCAATGGTATTATACATATCCAACAATTTAGAAATAAGATGAGATTCAGCATGGATGAATGGATATTCTTTATATTTGGGTAGATTAAATTGTTCACCTATTCTATAAGCCCGTGCATGGGTTTTAATCGGGTTGTTTTGGGTGAAACAAATCATTTTGTTGCCATCAAAGGCAGCAGCATAATGATAACAACGAATAAGAGGATTAGGGTTCCAATTTGCATAGGCTTTACGAATCGTTTTGTTTAGTATCTTCATTTTTAACCAAAGGTTTTAATCTAATTTTTTGTGGTTCTTTTCTTTTTGGTTTGAAATCGCTCAATGGAATTTTTTTGGGTTCTTTCATAAGCATCCTCACTTGTCTGCTAAAATATATAATCCTATATTTGAAAAAGCATATCCACAATAAGCATAAAACATACCATAATTACCAGATCGTAATTGTTCTATAGCAACATAACTATAAATTAGACCTGTGATTATAATAAGTGGCCCACTCATACTGCTACTCCTTTGCAGATTTCCTCAAATCTTTCTATAGCATAGTCTTTTGCTTTGAGTTCCATGTCAATATCAAAATCTAATCCATAAGTATTAAATGGATTTTCAGCATAATCAGCATGAGCACGGGGATTATTTCCGGGTTTACTCTCACTATAATGAAAAAGTGGCTTATGTCCATGCCAAGTATCGTGACAAGCCTTAATTGCGGTTTCTTCATTTAATCTATCTGGATGACACTTATGATGAAGATAGTCAAAAGTAATTGGGATATTTGTGTTAGCATGAAAATAAGTAATAAGTTCAAAAACACTCCAACAATTAAGTTTATCATCATTTTCGATAACAAGTCGAGACTTGCAGTTGTCATCTAGTCTATCAAAATTACGTTTAAATCTTTCAATAATTTCAATATGAGTGCCGTTCTTATTATGAACGTGCATATTCATGGGTGCAGAATAATTTGCTGGAAGTCCAATTCTGTCAAAGAAACTGCTGTAGAAGTTGAGTTCTGTGATTGTTTTATCAATTGCTTTTTGATTGTTTGATGCCAATACATTAAATTCACTTGGATGACAAGTGACACGAACATTAGTAGAGGCAATAGTCTGTGCAATATTATCAAACTCATCTTGAATACTATCATAATTAGGTAAATCTTCTAAACTCACATTGGCTTCGTCATAAGTGATAAGAGGAAAAATGTCGCTGCTAACCCTGTAGCAATAATTATTATCTGCACAAAATTGAATCGTCGCATTAGTTACTTCCAGATTATTAAGTATTCTATCACCTAGAGTTGATAATGCTTCTTCTCTTGAGAGTGTAGAAAATCTTTTAAATGTCATGGTCTGATGTTTCAGACCTTGTTCTTTTAATTTCAGACTGATACAGCACAAACCGTAACGCATAGAATCTCCTTGATGGCATCTTACCATATTATCGGCAGTTGTCAACACAGAATTTAGACTTCTGTTTGGTAAGGTATAACTGAATGAATTTTAACTATTTCATGATCCATACCAAAAGTATCTTCAAAAGTCTTTCTGGCATGAGATGAGGATTCTGCTTTTACTGATTCACAAATTAATATATGCTGTTTATTAGTATCGAACTTATTATAAACTTGTGCGGTAATTGCGTATTCTAATTCCATCCTAAAGCCTCACTAGTAATTGGTAGTTGTTCTTTGAATATATCTTTTGTTTCATTGGCTAAAATCATATGTTCTTTTTGAGTTCCGTTTGAGGATCGTAATTGTATCCAATGAATAAAAGAACGAACTGAACCACTCATATAAATTCTTGTGGGTGTTGCTAACGGTAGAACAAATCTAGCACATTCTTTAGCAATACCATCAGCGATTAAACCATCATATATTTCTTTACCTCTTTTGAAGTAATCTAAAATATGATATGTCCATAATTGTTTTGTAGCCTCATCAATATCATCAATACTGTTTTGTCTATTCTTAGTATCCTGACGCCTCAATTCAAACATAGGAATATCCTGGGCTAACAGTGTAGTATCAGCATATCGTTGACTAAATTCTTGAAATGTAAAACTTCTATGTCTTAGAATTTGTGCGGCAATACCTCTGGTGGTATTTATTTCAATTGTGATAAAAGCCTGCTCAAATATAGACCAGTGCTGATGTTTAATGCAATAACCCAACAATTTAGAATAATTATCGTTATCTTGATTAGTGGGGTTTGAAACTCTCGCACAATAGGCCATTAATTTTTCTGCATCTGGAGTTATACTAATTAATTTAATTTGACTCATTTAATTATTTCTCTTGATAAGGTAATATATTATATTTTTGATGAAAGAAAAAACATGGCAATCTTTCAAAAATAAAAGGATGATAAGGATAGTATGGTCTACCAAATATTTCTGTTAGTCTACCACTGGAGACATAGCCATTATAGTTAGAATTTGACCACAAATCATTTTGAATTTCTTCTGAATTTTCTAAAATATACTTAGCCTTTTCAAAAAAGTTAATATAATCTATCATTACTGGTGGTTTAGCCATCCAATAATTACAAAAAAATAATTTGACCGTTGGATCAATTGCTTCTTCTACCGAATATCCTAGATTTTTAATCAAATAAATCCATATTTTCCTAAACCTTTGTCCATGATCTCTTGTTGCTTGATACAGCAAGTTCATAGTGGTTGGTGCAAATGCTACTATGTCAGGATTTTTATCTTTAATGAGATTAATATTAATTTGATTATCTAGTTTTGGTAATTGAATTTTTGTGTAACTTCTCCAAGATAATGTACCTACATAGTCGTGATTTATCCATTGATCTTGATGATTCAGCAACCAAGTATCATACATAATATTTTCTAAATATATTGTAGTATTAATATTGATTACTGTAGACCAAGACTTATTGCTAAATTGTTTTATCGCAGTATCCTCTGTTTTACTATCATACGAGAGTATATATATTTTATATTTATCCTGTAGCATAATTATTCATATCAATATGTTCTGAGGATTCCGCTTCTTTTTGTTTCATTTGTGTCTGGTGATCCAACCACTTATTATCTGTTATATGATTATAAATATCCCAAGCAAGTTTACTAACGCTTTTACTAACACCACTAGCGTCTGGAGTATCTAATTTAGCCCAATAATAACTGGTAATCTCTCCATCTTTTTCTTTTAGGGTTTCATAGCCTTGTTCTTTAGCCCATTTTTTAATCTCACTCCATAGCATATTATGCCTCAACAACTAGTGTTATCGGTTTTTTCGGGACGATCAGAATATTTACGAGTTTTTGGATCATAATTTTCAAAAGGTTTATCATATCTTTTCCAGGCATCCTTATGTTTTAGTCCAATAATCTCCACTCTTTGCTGTTTAATAATATCTTTCTGATAATTAATTAGTTCATATAACTCTTGAATATAATCGTATACTTGTTCATGTTTGTAAGCATCCATGATCGTTTTAATGCGATCTGGATTCATCGGCTCGTATTTAAAAGTGCCGTCCCAACTCATTTCTGTAATTGCTCCATAGCATTATATTTATCTCTATGAAGCCACCCAGCAGCAAATCCTGACAGATAAACATCTTTCATAACATGAATAGAACTTTTATTTTGGTTTACATATTGGATATTTCGTTCAATCCACTCATGAAAACTCTTTTCTTCGTCGCTCATATCATCCATTATTTTTTAACCTTTGCTATATTATATTTCTTAAATATTTTATTTATACCAGCAATTACGAGTGGATCAGTCATATTGATCAGTTCAGTATCATCATTATCTGTGATGTATGCTTGAATTTCATCGTTCAAAACATCTTTACAATATCCCTTATCTAGAATATATTTATTAGTTTGTTTAAGTTTAGACTTATTCTTGTATAAAAACTCGTCTATTTCTTGTTTGTATTCTATATTAGAAGCATACAAAGCATGAGATAGTTCATGTCTTAATATGCTATTATTTTGAGCACCTATAATATAGAAATGATCATTACGGTATCTCAATAAGTCTAATAATCTATTTTCTTCTGGTGTTAATGGATCAAATAGTCCTTCTTTAAAAGGAATTAATACTTTACTGGGAAAATTAAATCCTACCCAATGAACATGATAAGAGTTTGAGCCATAGGTTTCAGAATACCAATGTCTCAATTGACCAACAGTAAAAATATGATTACGAAATTTAGGATTAGCACTTTCATAATGTTCTTGAAAACGCATGAAAGTTAATCCAAGTTCTTCCTGAGTATCTGCCCAAACCCACACACTATTATAGGGTTGTTTTTTAATATTTAACACTATTCTACCTCATAAAGTTCAGGAAATAAATCTAGATATAAATCCCCAAACGGCACTCGTATACCATCATTAATTTCTAAACCCAAAATAGGAGATTCTTCTTCATGTTTTATCATGCTTCATCTTTAAAATATCAATAACAATACCAGCAGCATAAGGAATAGTTTTATCGCTCATAAAACAATCTGTCAAAGCATAGTCTATATTAGTGGAATTTTTACAGTTATTAAATTCTTCATACCATTTAGGATATTCATTCTTAATGTAGAAATTAATCCTATTAACAAATGGGTAGATTTCCTGAATTGATTTCATTTATGTCTTTTCCGTTTGATATTTTTATGAAGCCTATCTATGTATCTTTGTTCATAAAATTTTTGATTGGTTTGTTTTTGATTATCTGGTTTATGACTTTTCTTTTTTTTAATCTTTAATTTAATAGATTTATAGCCATAAAAAGCCATAACAAATGGAAGCGATACCATTATTACTACGACCAATACTCCAAGTAAACCAAAGATATAGGACAAAATTGTAAAGATATAACTAGTATTTAGCATATATTAATCTTTCATATTAAAAGCAATATCAAGAGTACGGGAAATAACAAGTTCACTAAACTCTGCTAAAAACTTGCCCATATCATCCTGTTTGATCACAATCTCATTATTGTTTTGACCAAAAAAATATTTTTCAATAAGACGCTGTGTTTCTTTTTTAGAAGTTGTATTCATTGTTGTCTCCAAGGTTACTCTAACTATACCATAGTTATCGGCACTGTCAAGTCAAATCTTGAATTATCTAATTAATGACGGTATTTTCTTATTGTCTGATCTTTGATAGATATGAGGATAACTCCAACAACTTTTAAGATTAAAATGATCTATAGTTAGATTCCACTGCCAATCAGATGGTGCTTTAATATCAGAATAAAAATCTATTATTTTTTTAGCCAAATTACTATGAATCATATAACAATGAGAGCATCTATCTTTAGTTTTGTTAGTAGACTCAATAGCAATCTGCTTGGTTCTTAAATCTTTATTAGGAATAGAACCTATCCAAAGAATATCTCCATTAATTTTTTCTATTTCATCAATAAAAATTGGAATGATATCATTTAATTTAAAATTTATAGTATCAATATCATCCTCAAAAATAATCCCATAATCATTTATTTGACTAATTTTCTTTATCGCCAAGATATGTTTGAGAACTAAAGATATTTCGGCTTTATTAAGATAACTACCATTAGCAGAGTGTTGATAATATATTTTTGAATGATTAACCACATCATAGCAGTCAGGTAAAAAATCCTCTATCCATTCTACTTCAATTTGTTGGTCTTGAAAAATTGGCAGTAGAAATGTTTTTCTATCGGTTGCTGGAGAATGATGTAAACAATAATATTTCATTCGTTTAAATCTACTACTATTTCGGCACCATTGGAATTCAATCTAACATTAAAAATACCACTGATTTTTTGCTCACGATATAAGAAATATATAATAGCATTTTTAATATCATCAATGCTCATATCAACTTTAATTTGATTTGGTTTCATGATTTTCCTTTAGGTACTCTACAATCATTCCACTAGCCTCATTAACATTACAACCACCATGATCATACTGAAATCTCATTATACTAAATATAGTATCTTTTTGTTCTGGTGACAACTTTCCTCGCCCCAAATCAAAATATTCATATTCAATATAATCGGCTACGCTCTCTGCGAATTCACTAAATGTCATACGAATAACCTATCCTGTAGTAATTCTTTAATTATTTGATTGATATTCATGCCATTGATAATAATTTCTTTATCCTTACTCCACTCTCCAGTGTCCATATATTTCATAGCATTATTAAAACACCAGCGAATAGCAAACTTTTGTTCTTCTGAGAGATTATTCATAGATATTCTGTTCCATCAAGAGGGTCTTGATTATACGGATAATTAAATGGGCCTAAGACTTTTCGCCTTTTCTCTTTAATAAAATTTAATACCTCAAAGAAACATTTCTCACAAAGATCAATGTTATATCGTGTACCATCATCATTAGACCCATAACCCCAGCAACTTTCAAGGGTAGCATAATCTGGCCCAACGTCAGCATAATTAGTTGTACTTTTTCCACAAGCATCACAATGAACATCATCAACTACTTTTGTAGTTTTCTTTTTCCAAGTTCTCATATCTTTCTATCTATAAATTTTAAATTAACAAGGATGATCGTCTAAGCAACTAATTTGACCTGATGGATACGGAGTATAGGTGTAAGAACCAAAATCAATGTATGTACCCATCCAATATGCTGATGATTCAATTGTTGGTATATCAGGATTTAAATCACTTATTTTAGCACAACCACTAAAAGCCGGCCCATCTAGATAAAACCAATCATCTAAACTAGCATTAGTAATGTTAGTATCCTCAATATCTGTTAAGATTAGATCAACTTGAGGTACTCCAAATAATGGATAAACTGGACAAGCAACTGTGAATAGTCTACTAACTGGATTTGGACTAGGAGAAGGAGAAGGTGAAACACTGGGGCTAGGAGATGGAGAAACACTAGGATTTGGTTCTAAATCAATAGTCACGGTTGTTTCTAGAATATTATCTAAATCTATATCTATAGTAGAAGGATTAACACCCGAAGGTATATCTATACTTATGGTAGTAATAGTTAAATTACTATCAACATCAATAGATAATGATGATGTAGATACTCCAGACGGTAACGATATGTCAACATCTGCAACATTATCATTTATTAAATCAATATTTATATCCATATAGTATATTTATTCGCAACTGGGTATATTATTTGGAATAAAACTTTTATTTTTGGTAATTGTACCAAATATTGGTCTATAAGCATTAGTAGGAGTTTTAACATTTAGTTCATAACTTGCTGTTACATACAACATACTAAAATAATTATAAGAATCAACAGTATATTCGCTCTCCCTTAAATAAGGAGAATCTTTTAATTGATCCCAAGTTAATCCAGATTCATTAAAGTATGAAGCAGTATTAGAGTATAGGGTTTGTGGTAATCTTTTTAAGGTTGTCATATCTGATGGAAGCACAAAAGAAATTGTATCGTCAGATAGTGTTAATAAAGAATAATCTTTAAATGGATTATAAGTATTTGGTGCTGGGCGAGTTGTGAAACAACGTACTTGTTTTGCAGCATTACTAAGTATTCTACTATACCAACCTAAAGATAATCTTTTACCTTGATAAATATATGATGTTCTATTCGCTGTAATAGATGTAGTTGGTATTGCATAATTGCGATCTAAAACACTATTAAATAGTCCTCCATAACTAGGATCAGTATCATAATATAAGATACTTAATGTAGCACATGTGCCAGCAGGAAAATTACCAGCACTATTTACAAAATTCATTGTAAAACCAGTACCTTCTTGAACCGTAAAGTCTTGTCTTACGCCTGGGCTACCTAAATTTATAGTGGACATATTTAAGCCTTTTTATGGGGAAGTGTAGTAAATTATATGTAACTATTACACTAAATGTGTTTGTAGCCTACAATTTTCACAAAGCGTAGTTATCCATCCGCCCTTATTAACTTTTCCAGCATTTCCACACTTTTCACAAACTTTATAAGAGTATTCTTCTGCCATACTAACAACCCCACGAACATAATCATCACCACCACTATAATAGACTCTTAATCCACCATATTTTTCTTTGATTTGATCAAATTTAACAGGAATATACTCTAGTTCCGCTTTGATCTTTTCTGGTTGATCTGCTAGAATTCTTTTTCTGTCCTCTATATTTCGTTCATGTTGAAATATACGCCAGCAAAGGGAGGATAACAATTCATACCAGCCATTTCCGACCTCGCACCCCCAACTCATACACGATTCTCTTGGAGATTTAGTCCTATTAGAAAAAAGATCTGGATATTTCTGGAACAGTTGATCTTGAAGTTCTTGATCCATATTAATACTTATAATAAACTTGTTTGTAATATTCGACCACTTCCTCGTCGGTTGGAACATTATGACCGCAAATCAAACCGTTGGGGAATTTATCAATCATACTCTGTGGATAGCCATTGTCAACTAGCCATGAATTAACATCTGAATATTTATCCCGATCATAAAGTTTAGGAAAACCAAACTTCCAGCCAGAAGGAGGATCAATCCATGTAAGATTAGACATTTTGATTTCCAATATATTCATCAATATCTGGTTCAAAATCTTCTGTTTCTCCAAGAATCATAGCAGCACAATATAGAATATGTTCTCGCGGATCATTTCCATCTTGGACAAATTCTTGATAACTAATTTGTTCACTATGACTATCAAAAATATATCTAGCACATTCCATAGCAGCATCAACGTAGGTCAATTGTGTTTGAGTTTTCATCCGAATTGTGTCCACTTTCTTTCAGAGATAATATCCTTAAACTTTTCACCAGCAGGAGTTAGTTGCACCATGCCTTCAACGCAAAAAATACAACCATCTTTATCGCCGGGATTATCATACCTATCCCCACCTTCTTCATCATAACTATCGAAATATAGAGTCAAACCAGTGTTCTTATTAAAGGAATTTTTAAGAGCGACTACAAGTTCCTCATACTCTTGGAAAATATCCTCAACAATCTGATCCTCGCTCAACTCAAGTAAGATTCGGATAACAGGCTTAGACTTATCCTCAAGAATAGCATCATAAAAAGCGTCTTTAATCTGGTCAGGATCATCCCATGCCAGCCATTGACCAACATTACGCCAACCTACTTCCTTAAAATATTTAGCCTTTTCAAGAGCCTTAATTTCATCTGGACAGATTTTCTTCAAATCCTTGTATTCGATAACATAAGACCCAACAGCAAAACTACCCATGCCCATAGTTTTTTCTCCAAGGGTGACAATGCCATTATACCTTGTTATCGGCAGTTGTCAACAGCACCTTTAAGATTATTTGGTGCTACGAGGATGACCTTTTGGTAATAAATCATTATCCTGTTTATAGTTAGGATTAGATGGGCGACCATTTCTTAGCAAATATAAAAATGCGTTAACTCTTGCTATTGCCCATCCATCTCTACTCATTTTAGGAGCATGACTAGTGCTAAATGCTCCTGCTCCCCTTCTGTATACAGCCTTTAACATACCAAGAGTAGCCTTACTTCCTTTATCTTTTTTATTATGTTCTGTGACTAATGCTTGTAGTCTTTTGGTTAAACTAGCATCAAAACTTATGTTTCCTTTGTCATCTTTAGCACTATCTGGTTTATTTTTCTTTGATCCTTTTTTCTGATCCTTTTTTGGAGCGGGAGTTTTTCTTGGATCATTTGGGCCGGGTTTTCCGTATTGAACTGCTTTAGTATTTAGTTTAGATAAATATTCTTCATGATTTTTACCCGGCATGAAAACATTTTTACCATCCTTAGTTTTAACGCTATGTATATTTTCCAACCCCATTTCTTTGGCTCGTTTCATAGCCTCGCCGGGATTATCGAATGTGTCTTTAGAAAGTTCTTCGCTAGTTCCAGAACTATTATTACAATGTTGGCGACAACTAAAGCCACCCACTTGATTTGGTTTGCCACAATTACAATAACTCATATCCTTAGCGGATATATAGTTCTTAATTGCTTCTAGATATTTATTTGTATACATAAGTGTTCCTCACACATATTATACACCAAATTAATAGGTCAAGTTTGTGAAAACTATTCCCTTTTTCTTTAGATATGGTATAGGTTCATCAAATTTTTCAATATTGCTAACAACCCATCCATATTTTGGTTTATTATCATCCCAACTAAAAAAAGGATGACACTCTTTTACCAAATGTCTTTCATAATCATATATCCAAGCATTTTTATCTGGATATTTAAAACAAT
>Ga0315904_10007716_pt1 | contig 14398 bp, 1 predicted proteins | sample LakEriMetagenome_6_FD_203529 | JGI IMG/M metagenome (GOLD analysis project Ga0315904, IMG submission 203529) | Freshwater fungal communities from buoy surface, Lake Erie, Ohio, United States - Buoy 12 MA120 | ecosystem: Environmental > Aquatic > Freshwater > Lake | place: USA: Lake Erie, Ohio... | reverse complement strand
TGGAAATGATTCGTTTGTCGTCCTTAGCCAAAATGTGAAAATCGAGGATCCGATGGGTGGAACGGATACTGTGGAATCCACTGGCACTTTCTCCTTGGCCAATCACAGCCTCATCGAAAACCTCGTTTTGACCGGCGCGGGCGACACCTCCGGCACTGGAAATTCCAAGGCGAACACGATTGTCGGAAACTCCGGAAACAACTCGCTGGATGGAGGAACCGGCAGCGACACGATCTTCGGCGGCGGTGGCAGCGACACTCTGGATGGCGGCCAAGATTCCGAAGTGGATATCCTCGCGGGCGGCCTCGGGGATGATTCCTACATTTATCGGGATACCTTGGATCAAATCGTGGAAAATTCCGGCGAAGGATCCGATACGATTCTGACAACCCTCAATGTGGCGTCTCTCGCCGACTTTGGCGTTGCCAATGTCGAAAACCTTACCTTTACCGGCACAGGTTCGGCGACCCTTTCTGGAAACGCTTTGGCGAATGTCCTTACGGGTGGGAAACTAGCCGACACTCTCTTTGGGAGCGAGGGCGATACTTTGATCGGGTGGCAGGGAGATGATGTTTATTATGTAAATAGTTTAACAACAAGAATACTTGAACTGGATGGTGCTTTGGATGGTAATGACACCATTTCGACGGCCCTAGCAAGCTATAGCATGGCTGCTGCTCGTAATGTGGAGGTGTTGGTATATACCGGATCCAGTAATTCCGCGCTTGCCGGTAACTCAGGCAATAACTCCATATTTGGAGCACTTGCGCCTAAAAATACCATCGATGGCGGCGTAGGGGATGACTACCTCTTCGGCGGTGATACCACAGACAGCCTCTATGGCGGCGAAGGCAACGATACCTTGGCTGTGGCGCGTTGGGCCGACAATCCCACAGGTGCGCTTGGAACTGCTTTGCGAAGCAACCGTGGAAACGACACTCTTAACGGTGGTGCGGGCGACGACTGGTATGTCGTGGATTCGCAAACAGCATTCAACTATCAAGACACCCTAGGTTCAAATACCATCGCCAGCACGGTGGATTTTTCGCTGAAATACAACGCAAATATTTCAGCCAACATCCAGAACCTCTATCTGATTGGAGAAACGAATCTCCGTGGCACCGGTAGCGACATTGCCAATTCCATTACTGGCAATGATGGCGGCAATACTATCGCAGCGGGTTCTGGCAATGATACTGTCTATGGAGGATTGGGCGCTGACTTGATATCCGGTGAAGCAGGGGATGATACGCTCATCGGTGGTGGCCAACCCCAGACCGACCTTGCGGCTGATGCCTCTACGCCTGTGGAAATTCAAAGTGGCCAAACATTCCATGGCAAGTTTGAGCGGCGCTTTGACCAAGACTGGATCAAAGTTGCTTTTACGGAGGGTGAAACCTACACGATTACAATCAATGCCACCCTGTCCGGAAACGAGATATTTAAACAGAATAGTTGGATTTACCTCGGGGATCCTGTTAAAAAGGACGGGTCTGATGCTTATGGAAATACGGAGTATTTAGACTATTCCTCGAATGATTACTGGTGGGGGGATTGGTGGAGTTATAACTATGATGGTTATGATGACAATAAATTCCAAGTAGGATATAAATTTACAGCCTTCGACACTGGAGAGTTTTTCCTGCCTGTTGTCGTTGATGGTCCCGCTACAGGCTCCTACGAGTTAAAAGTAGCATCTACTTCTTCTTCAGAATCTGCTTTTCCTGAGGTTTTAGCCGACGATGGCCAAAACACGATTATCGGAGGTCTTGGAAACGATTTTCTGGTCGCAGGCAACGGTCGAGACACTCTTGGTGATCCGATTGGGGATGTTATATTCGGCGGCACGAACGGTATTCCTGGAGCCGTAGACTTGGATAGTTCATCAAAGCAGAACATAACAGCATCTTTAATATCCAAAAAAGGCTATTATAAAATTGAATCCTTAGGAACAACTAACTGGAGCACTTTGGGAGCTGCTACCCAAGTAGTGGGAACGATATTTCAAGCGACTCTGGATGGAAGTTTGGTAGGGGGTTCTGGTATTGCAGAAGTGCCTCGCGATTCGATCATCGGGGGCGATGGTGGAGATCTCCTGGATGCAGGTAACGGAATGGATTTAATGATTGGTGGCAAAGGAAATGATGCCTACTTTGTTGATTATCCGTTTGATATTGTCATAGAAGAAGACAATGGCGGTCATGATGACATAGCAATCTTCAGCTATGGCGTTACGAGAACACTCACCGGAGCTACTTACGATGTGAATCTGACAACTGGGTTCTCCAATGTAGAGCACGCCAGTCTCGTAGGATCCGCCCACCTTCATGTTCTTGGCAATGGAGATGCAAATAGCCTCCATGGCAATTTTGGTGACAATCTCCTGAACGGGCATGCCGGTAACGATTCGCTCTTTGGGCGAGGCGGTAACGACTACCTCATCGGTGGCGATGGCGGTGACTTGCTGGATAGTGGATCAGGACAAAACACCATGGATGGCGGCCTCGGCGATGATACCTATGTCGTGAATGATCGTGAAGACAGGGTGATTAACGAAATCCCCGGCTTGGATGGCGGTGCCGACCTGGTTCGCACCTATTTCAATTTCGACCCGATCCAAGGCAGCGATAAACTGCAGCAATTCCAACCCAACCAGCCCGATAATTCTCCATCGCGCCATAAGGCTCCGTCATTCGCCTCCAGAGACATCACTTCCTTCTATAATGTCGAGAACTTTGAGATGCTCGGCGAGGCGGTCTACGGCGTTGGCAATGCCTTGGGGAACTCCCTTCTCGCCGGCGAATCCTCCGCGCTCCTGCTCGGCATGGGTGGCGAGGATACCTTGTTTGGAAAAGAGGGAAATGACTCTCTCTACGGCGACACCCCGGATTTCTACGCCAGCCCGGACCTCTACGCCCCGGCTCCCACCGATACCCGCACTCAGCAATTCCTCGATAGCGTCATCGGTGATTTTGGCAGTGATTATCTTGAAGGCGGCGCTGGCGATGACTACCTCGATGGCGGCAAAGCCTTCGATACCATGATCGGCGGAGAGGGCAATGATACCTTCGTTCAAGACAATGTGGATGATTATGTCGTAGCTGGCGATGGGGCCAATGAACTCATTAGCTCCGTGAATATCGCACAGGCTCCGGATGGCATTAGCAAGCTCATGCTTGTTGTGGCCGATCAGACTCCGGATTCCGGGCAACCTGAAGTCGCTGACAGCGCTTCAGCCGTGGATTTAGCAGAAGGAAACGATATTCGCATGGAGTTGATGTATGCTCCAAGGGCGGCTGATCGTTTTGTTATCGGCGGAGTTACTGATGACATGGATGCGCAAGGAAATTCCGATGTGTATTCTCTAAATGTTTCTCCATACTATGATGATTTGGATTTCCCGGGTCAGAAAATGGTAGAATTGTCCTGGGTTGCGGGAACCTATGCCGAGACAGGAGTTGTGGGTTACACTGTTCGTTTTAGGCAATTAACAAATTCAGATGGAGCGGCCTTCGTGGACAATGATGGCAATCCCGATATCTGGCATACCTATGTGAATGGCACTTCGCAGGATTTCCAAGGCACACAAGCCAATCCATCCCTCGTGATCAGAAATCTCGCGGACGGCACCTACGATTTCGAGGTTGTTGCGTATGAGTTAGCCATTCCTGCGTTAAAAAGCCGCACTCCGGATTCTGCCCGCCATGTCACTTTACAGGGTGGTGGTGGAGATGATGAAATCTATGGCTGGAGAGTTCCGCAAATTTTGCCAGGTGGGTTGGGTTCGGATTCTTATACCAACCCCCTTCTCCAAAATAATCCCATAGCCCCACTTCCATTAGGGTTTATATTTAACCCCGATCCATACAATGTTAAAGCTGATCTGCCTGATCGTTTTGCGACTTACTTGGATGGAGGATTCGGTAATGATTATCTGAATGGCGATTATGTGAACGATCTGAGTGGCGATGACTATACATTCCAGAATGTAGTCTTCAAAGGCCTCAATACCATGCTTGGCGGTCAAGGTTCGGATACCTTTGTGGTAAAAAACGGCGGCAATGCCATCGGTGATGAGTTTGATTGGGTGGTTAAATATGGGAATGAAACTCCTGTTGTCACGGAAGTTGGAAATATTGGGTCATCTTTGAATGGTGGGCAGCACAATGTCGTCTATTCGCTTGTTGATTATTTGACATTGAGCGATACGCTGGTCCATCAAGGCAAATTCATCGACCAACTCATTGTTAATGGTGGATTTGGCATGGGTAATCGACTCGAAAACTATATTTCGGGTTTAGGCACTTTGGTTGGCAATACCGGTAGAGATAGTATCTCTGGCGTGGGCCTGCTGATTGGCGGCACAGCCTACGGCACGGACGATGTGGGATTCGCCGTGCGCGATTTCGCGGGTGTCATTTATGGTGGAAATGGTCTGGTGGAAAGTGCGTTCAGGGATACCGATCCCGTGCCCACCGACCCCAATGGCCCCGGCGCAGCCGATTCAAGCCAATTCTGGGTCATTCCCGGCAACTACGGTCCGGTCTTTGATCCTAATCGTAATCAAGATACGGTTATCGCTGGTTCGTCATCAATATTGGACGGCGGCGCTGGCCGCGATTCGCTGGTTGGCTCCGGGTTGAATGACATGTTTTATGTGAGCCAAGGTCGGGGTGGTGTGGGGTCGCATGATATTGGAACTCAAGATGCCGTTTTCGGGAACGAGGGCAATGACACCGTCATGTTCACCGACTCAGATTATCTCTGGTGGTCTGGTCATCTTCAGGGGGCCTTATTGGCGAAAAATGAATACTCGATCGAGAGAGGTTCCAATGATGGGGATTCGGACATATCCAATCTTATTCTCCAAGCGGGATCGCCATCCGCCCGCATAGCGATTGGAAGCGATGATTCCACAGGAAATCCAGGCTTTGGCTCTGACCAAGGAGCTAACTATATTGTCGGAAACGAATTCGACAATGTTATCAATGGTGGGGGTGTCGGCGGTTTTCTGAAAAAAGGCACAGGTGTTGATGTGCTGAAAGGAGGCGCTGGAAGTGATAACTTCGTTGTCCAAGGTTATAATTCTTCTACAACCAACGAATGGAGCCCGGATATCACCGACTATGAGGATGGGCCCCTTGCAGGATTCTCGCTCTGGAAACCCCAAGAATCTGTTTACACCGACGCGGACTATGTTTTGATTGAGGACTTTGAGGCGGGAGATAATCTTAAGCTTTCCGGTTCCACGGGTAGCTACTGGATCGGAGATGCACCGGTTGACCGTCGTTTCCCTACGCCATCTTCCATTGGACCTAATGGCAATGTGCCGCTTCTTGGCTATCTGCAGACACCAAACACCACAAGATTCGGAATTTACACTTCAAGCAGCTCAACAGGAGGGCCCAATCTCGTCGCCATAGTTAATTTGGTAGGTGGCATGGAGTTGGATACGCTTTCGTTGGAATTGCCCGACAACTATAACCCTGCCCCATCAAATATAGTAGCCACGAATAGCCTATTCCGTGACCACTTGGGTTGGGGCACCTTCTGGAAGTTGGAAGGCAGCTCTTTCTCCAAATATGTGAACCAAGCCTATACCATGGAAGACAGCTATGCTTCCTTGGAGACATTGGTTCGCTCGGGCGATGATACTTTCACCGGCGGCGTTCTGGCTGATTACTACAACGGCTATGGAGCAAACGACAGCCTCCTCGGTGGTGGCGGTAACGATACCCTTCTCGGGGAGTCTGGAAATGACAGTTTGTTCGGCGATGCCGGAAACGACAGCCTCCTCGGCGGGAAAGGGGCCGACTATATCAATGGCGGATTCGGCGATGACCAAATGATCGGAGGCTCGGGTGACGACACATTCGTGGTGGATGCGCTCACCGACGCAGTCACCGAGCAAGCCAACGAAGGCACCGACCTCGTCATCGCCTCGGTCTCCGGCTACGCCCTCACCGCCAATGCCAATCTTGAAAACCTTACCCTCACCGGCACTGCAATCAACGGCTCGGGCAATGCCCTTCCCAATCGCCTGACAGGCAATGCCCTCGACAACACACTCGCTGGTCTGGCTGGCGACGACACGCTCGACGGCGGTGTTGGCACCGACACCCTCCAAGGCGGAGCCAACGACGACACCTACATCGTCGATAATACAAATGATACCATCGAAGATAGCAGCGGCACGGATACCGTCCGCGCCTCGGCGAGCTTTGATCTCTCGGCCTCCAAGGTCGCTGATACCGATCTTGATGGTATCGGCGATGGCATCGAGCATTTGGTTTACACTGGCACGACTATCGGTGTATCCCTTTCAGGAAATTCACAAGCTAACTCGATCACGGGTGCTGCAGGCAGCGATACTCTCGATGGCAAAGCAGGAAATGACAATCTGATCGGTGGAGCGGGAGACGACTACTATGTTTTCACCGCCAATTCGGATAATGACACAATCGTAGAGACAGATGGCACGGATACTGTTCTTTCAGATACTCACTTCGACCTTGCGGCCACCTCGCTAAATACCTTGGTTGTTGGTCTTGCGGACATCGAAAATATTCATCTTACAAGCACAGTAGGCGCTTCACTTTTTGGAAACACCCTAAACAACTTGATAATCGGAAATTCGGGAGATGACACTCTGAATGGTCGTGCAAGTTCAGGCACTCTCAGCGGTGATACCTTGAACGGAGGAAATGGTAATGACCTTTACATCGTAGATTCTACCTCGGATTTGATCGATGACTCCGGCGGAACCGATACAGTTTTGACATCGGTTTCCTTTGATCTCTCCAATACATTGGTTGGTGGAGGAACAGCGATTGAGCACCTCACCTTCACATCGGCCACTGGGTCAACTCTTGTCGGTAATGCTGCTGCTAACTCGATCCGAGGTGGCAGTGGAACCGGTGCCGATCTGATGATTGGCGGACAAGGAAATGACACCTACTTTGTTGGAGCAAATGATGTGGTGAAGGAGGAAAGCCTCAATGGCGGTGTGGACTGGGTTATCGCATCCGCTGATTTTGTCTTGGGAGACTTTATCGAGAATCTTGTTCTCGATGGCAACAATCCCATTCACGGAGTTGGCAATAGCGTGGCAAACACCATTTATGGTAACTCGGCAGCCAATTCGATAGATGGCGGAGCCGGGATCGACTCTCTGATCGGTGGCGCTGGTAACGATACATATTCTGTGGATGATATCGGCGATGTAATCGTTGAGCTTGCCGGAGAGGGTATTGATACGGTTGTTGCAAAATTCAATGGCTACTTACTCGGTGATAATGTGGAGCACTTGGTTTTAGCGTCGGGTGTCGCCGGTGTATTGAACGGATCAGGAAATGAAGGTGACAATTCTATTACTGGCAATTCGTTTTCAAACATTCTCTTCGGAGGGGATGGTAATGATACGCTCACTGGATCCAGAACCAGAGGCAGCGGTGAGATCGATACCCTGCGTGGCGGCGCCGGTGCAGATGTATTCGCCTTAGGAGATAGGAATGACATTTATTATACTGCAGATGCTTTAAATGATTACGCTTTGATTCAGGATTTCAATACCGCCGAAGATAAATTACAAATCAAGGGGGCTTTCGGTAATTATTTAGTTGGAGGGATTGATGGAGATGGCTATCAAAGCATCACTGTCGTTGCTACCAGCGAACTCATTGCCAAAGTTAAAACACAGGCTGCCGACGCTATTACATTAAATACAATCTCAGTTCAGGCTGTGTAGTGTTAAATGCCATTTTTAATCAACTGCATATATTTTTTTATAATTTAAAATATATTTAACAATAATAGTTTATAGTTTTTACTTGTCTAATCTGAATTCTGCAACCTAATGAATAAAAAAAATATTCTTATCTTAGCTTGTTGTATCTTGATGCTAAGTTTTGTATATCTGCAACTGCATGGTTTTTTTTATCATCCTGAGCCTCAGATTGTTACGCAAATCTCTGATGGTATTGCACTTCAGCCTTCAGATTCCCAGCAATCCGCTATTTCTCCAGCCTCTACCTCCGCAGCGCCTGCGCAATCTCATGTCAACGAAGCCGAGCACCTCGCCCCATTCCTTTCCGCACCGATCACTCTTAAGGACGGCGGCATAGACCAGAAGTTTGAACTCGCGAACGACCAGCTTTATCTTCGAGGTCGCGATGGGGACTCAAGCCTCCTCCAGATTCCCCAAACGAATACGCCCGCAGCTTTCGCTTCTGAAATTCAAAAAGTCCGCGCCGATCACGGCTCCGAGCCCGAACTCGTCCTCTACCCCGCAGGATTCCCCCGCAACGAATACACCCGCCGCATCGTCACGCGCGAGGTGGTCGTGAATGCCCCAACCCGTGTCGAGGCGGATGCCATCGCTGCTGCCCAAGGTCTTGTCTTCCAAAAATCCCCCGTGTTCGCCCCCAACGCTTTTGTTTACGAAGCCCCCACCTCCGCCGCCGCTCTCGGGGTGCTGACCAGGCAAGAGGTGGCCTCGGCGGATGCCACTCCGTTGCTGGCCTCCCTCGCCGCCAAGAAAACAATGCCCAACGACCCATTCGTCCAACTCCAATGGCACTTGAAAACCCAAGGACAGCAGGGCGCGGTGGCTGGAACGGATCTCAATGTTGAAAGCGTCTGGAATTACCCCTCTGTATCTCCTGCCAACTACATCCGTGGAGGCAATGTGACCATCGGCATCGTGGATGACGGCTTGGAGTGGTCCCACCCGGATCTAGCGCGAAACATGCGGAACGATCTCAACTGGGATTGGAATGGTAAGGACAATGACCCCAAGCCCAGACCGGGAGACGACCATGGCACGGCCTGTGCCGGTGTGGCTGCAGCGCGGGGAAACAATAGAATTGGCGTGAGCGGTGTCGCTCCAGAGGCGTCCTTGGTAGGATTGCGCTTGATCAGTGGAGCGAATTCGGATTTGGACGAGGCCGAAGCAATTTCATGGAAAAAGGATCAAATCGAGATTAAGAGCAATAGCTGGGGGCCGCCAGATATTGGATTTATACTTGGAGCTCCAGATCCACTCATGGCCGCTGCCCTCAAGTATGCCGCAGATTTTGGCCGGGAGGGGAAGGGAAGTATCATCACCTTTGCCGGTGGAAACGGAAGGGCGAATGGCGATAACTCCAACTACGATGGATACGCCAACTCAATCTACACGATCGCCGTGGCTGCAATGGATAGTGATGGCTTGCAGTCTTGGTATAGCGAGTCGGGGGCAAATCTGATTGTTGCTGCGCCATCGAGTGGTGGCCCCTTGGGGGTCATGACCACCGACAACAAGGGGCGTTATGGTTACAACCCCGGATTTGACAAAAATGACTTCGCGAGTTCCGGTGATGTCACCAAAACCTTCGGCGGCACCTCCTCGGCCTGTCCCGCCGTCTCCGGCGTGATCGCCCTTATGCTCGACAAAAATCCCGACCTTGGCTGGCGCGATGTGCAGGAGATTTTGATCGAATCCGCGAAAAAAGTTGATCTCGCTGACACGGATTGGACCAATAACGGAGCGGGATTCCACTTTAACCACAAATACGGGGCAGGACTTGTTGATGCTGCTGCTGCAGTCGATCTTGCTGCAAATTGGATCAATCTCGGCCCGCAAAAATCCCAAACCGTTTCGACAACTGTTCCTCTATCGATTGCTCCCGGTGCCACCGAGAATCGAACCTTCACCGTGAACAGTGACGATCTCCGACTCGAGCATGTCACGCTCCGCCTCACGATCGAGGACATTAAAAAGGGTGATCTGGAAATCACGCTGACCTCCCCCGACGGCACGACGAGCGTTTTTTGCGAACCTCATAGTGACATCTTCAATAACTTTACGAACTGGGCCTTCATGACTGTCCGAAACTGGGGAGAATCATCGAACGGAGTCTGGACTCTCTCGATCACCAACCATAATGCCAATGCCATCGTCGGCAATCTGACCGATGCAGAACTTATGGTCTATGGCACGGATTCGGATGCTTTGGTGGATGCTCCGGAGGTGACTTTGGCCGTTTCGAGAACCGAAGTCTTTGTTGGTTCCAACCTCACTCTCACTGCCACGGCGAAGGACAGGAACAATGATCGCATCGAAAATGTGGAGGCTTTTGATGGGGTTAATTCCCTTGGCGTCAGTGCCAATGGAACTTGGACGATTCAAGCAAACAAAGCGGGTAACTATACTTTTACAGTCAATGCCACGGATGGGAGTGGCGCAGTTGGCACCTCGAATGCCGTCGAGGTCGAGGTGATCCCGGCTCCGATTGCCGTTTGGGATTTTGATACACCCCAACAAAGCCCGTTCCCATTAGCCGCTGTGGTGCAAGGAGCTAAAAAATACCCCGCTAATTTTGGTTCCGGAAACATGACCTTCAACGGCGACTTCACAGACTTAAATCAAAATCCGGTTATACGGAATCTCTGGAGTTACCAAACTGGAGAAATATGGATGGCAGATGGCACCGATGCCAACGCGGTGGGTGACATGAGAAACAATAGATTAAGAAATGAGGGGCTTAAGAATACGGCGCTTCTGATTCGCGGCGGTAAAAACATCGGAGCCCAAGGCAAGTCCATTGTTTTCCAATTTAGTATGGAAAATCGGGACCAACTTTTTGTTAGCTATGCTTCATTAGCCGACGCGAACGGATTCAACTCGCACGCTTGGTCATGGAGTTCTGATGGCGTAAATTGGTCGGCCAATCACACCCTTGTTCCCAATAGCTCTTATGATTCCCAATCCCTCCCCGCAATCTCCGACTTGGCGGATCAGGCCACTGCTTATCTGCGAGTCGAATTTACCGGAGCCACAGCAGCTTCTGGCCAAAATCTCATCGACAATGTCATCCTTTCCGCCTCCCAAATCACGGTTGAACCAGTTTCTGAGAACTTCACCGTGTTGGCAAGGGCCTCGACCAAGTCGGACGCCGCTGGCGGTTTGCTGCCAGCGCAATCTCAAGTATCTCCTGATCAGCAACCGCAAGCGAAATCCGGGGTTTATGAAGATTCACAAAACCTGGATTGGTTGCTGGGGCCGCCATCCATCCACGAAATGACCGTTCATGCCGAGGTGGTCGAGGGCGGTGAATTTGTGAATGCCTCTGGCAGCCTGCTTTCCGCCACGGAGGACGGGAAAGTGCTCGGATTGGCCGAACCGGTTCCACAGACCACACGCTATGATCTTGGGATTACTTCCAGTGATCCCGCTCCCGAGCCGTTGCGGTTGAAAGTTTACGATTCCCAGAGCAAGGGCATTCTGGTTCTGGAGGAGAAAGTGCCCTTCGCCTCTGGGGCCACGATCGGATCACCAGCCGCCCCGAAACGCTACAAAGTTGCCTACCAAGAAGCCGAGCAAGTAGTGCCAGTCTCGCCGGGTTGGAACACTTTTACGACGGCTGTGAATCCCGACCCTGCCACTTTGGCGGGAGCTTTTGCTGATTACGATTATAGTGAAGGTGACCAACTGGTTGGCTCTAGCGTCGAGGCGTCTGTGGTGGATGGAAAATGGAACCCTCCGGGGGTGAAGCTCGAGCCGAAAGAGACATATTCCCTCCTGCGCCAAGCCTCGACCGCATCGCAGATCATCTTGAAGGGCAAGGCGGTCGAGGAGTCTTCAGCCCCGCTGCCGGTCAAGCCTGTGGAATTGCCCATCGTGCAGACCCGTTCTTCTCGTGCAGGCTCTTCACATTCCCATTCACCTGCTCCGGCAGCTTCTTCAGCGGGTGGCACAGAATCCGCTCCCAAGATCAAAAATTCCACGAAGGGCTCGAAAAAATCGAAAATCTCGAGTTCCGGCAAAAAGAAATCCGGCAAAAAATCCAAAACCAAATCCTCTTAATTTTTTTGTATTAGCTGTGCTGCCTGAAATTCCATTTTTAAATCTATGACCTCACCGGTTTCCCTCATCCTCCAACCAAGTCTCACCTCATGGAGCCAATGCACTCGGGCTCTTGAAGATTTGCTCGGCATTTACGGTTCCAAGATAGACCAAAGTCGGGCCAGAAAGTGGCTGCGAGCTTTTGCTGAAGCGGATTTTTCGGAATTGCCTCCCCTAATTACATTATCTGCCGAGCACATGCCGGGGCTCTGGGGTGGCTATAGCAGGGACAAGAACCGGATTTACCTTTCCGCAGATTGCCCACCCGAGCATTTGGCAGAAGTTTTGCTCGAGGAAGTGGGGCATTTTTTAGATCGCGAGCTATGCACTGTCGAGACTCCCGGAGAGGAGGGCGCCCGCTTCGCGGCGTTGGTGCTCGGCCGCATTCCCTCCGCAGAGCAACTCGCTTTCTGGGCGTCGGACGAAGGATTGGGGTGGGTGAGCGATGAAGGCGGAGCGGTGCTTGTGGAGGGGGCGAAGAAGAAATCCGGAGGCGGTAGCAAAAAAAACAAATCCGGTGGTGGCGACTCGGGTAGTGGCAGAAAGAAGAAAAACAGCGAGCGCAGCAAATCCGGGGGATCATCCGGCAAGAGCAAAAAAAACCGTTTAAGTCCGCCGGCGGACTCTGGGGGTGGTGGTGGATCAAGTTCTGGCGGAGGTTCCGCAGCCCCCGCGCCAGTAACCAATCAACCACCCAAGCCTACAGATCCTGAATTTCTGGATCAGGTAACTGTTCAATCCTATGAGGGTGAGACTCTCTCGAGCGCCTCGGCAAACGCCACATTCGTGGTGTCCAGCCTCGATGTGCACATCGCTGGTAACCTTTCGGGAATTGAGACTATTAGCACTGAAGTAAATGGTTTTTCGTTAAATAAACCGGAATTCACTAAAATCGAGAACTTGAGTTTGATCGGAGGAGCCAACCTTACCGGTGAGGGTAACGTGTCCGGAAATGTCATCACTGGCAATAGCGGGGACAATGCGCTGTCCGGCCTGGGCGGCAATGATACGATTCTTGGGGGCGGTGGCGATGACAGCCTTGTGGGTGGCACCGGCAACGACAGCATGGTCGGCGGCGTAGGAAATGACACCTTTGTCGTGGATTCAAGTGCCGATGTGTTGGTGGAAGGCAGTGATCTGGGAACGGATTGGGTCCAGGCCTCGGCTTCCTACACACTTGCAGCCAATGTCGAGAATCTGGAATTAACCGGATCCGCCAATATCAACGGAACGGGGAATGAACTAGGAAACTCCCTCATCGGTAACAGCGGGAACAATGTGCTTTCGGGTTTGAGTGGCAATGACACGCTGCTGGGCGGAGAGGGTGATGACACGCTTCTCGGAGGCGAGGGCAACGACAGCCTCGATGGCGGCACAGGCAACGACAGCATGGTCGGTGGCACGGGAAATGACACCTTTGTGGTGGACTCATCCGATGATGTGGTTGTGGAAGCGGTGGGCGGGGGGACGGATGTGGTGCGCTCCTCGATCAGCTACGCGCTGGGAGAGAATCTGGAAGCGCTGGAATTGACGGGAAGCGCAGCTCTTAACGGCACGGGCAACTCCGCAGCCGACACAATCACCGGCAACAGTGGGAATAATGTGCTCGCGGGTCTGGGAGGCAACGACGCGCTCGATGGTGGCGAGGGCAACGATAGCCTCGATGGTGGCACGGGCAACGACAGCATGGTCGGTGGCACGGGAAATGACACCTTTGTGGTGGACTCATCCGATGATGTGGTTGTGGAAGCGGTGGGCGGGGGGACGGATGTGGTGCGCTCCTCGATCAGCTACACGCTGGGAGCCAATCTGGAAGCGCTGGAACTGACGGGAAGCGCGGCCCTCAATGGCACAGGCAACTCCGCATCCAACACGCTCACCGGCAACAGCGGCAACAACTCGCTCTTCGGCGCAGGCGGCAACGACACGCTCCTCGGAGGCGACGGCAACGACACGCTCCTCGGAGGCTCTGGAAATGACAGCATGGTGGGAGGCGACGGGGCCGATAGTCTTGAGGGCGCAGGCGGGCAAGATACACTGCTGGGCGGATCCGGAAATGACACGCTCGTGGTGGATCCGACGGATACCGTCATTGTGGACGGTGGGGCGGACAACGACACGCTGCGATTTGTCTCCACCAGTGGCATGCCGCTCGGGGACGATGACTTCGGCGGGTTCTCGAACATTGAATCCTACGACTTCAGCGGAGTGGTCGGGGATGTGGATATCGCAATCGGAATTAATGCTCAGGGGCAGGGCATCGCCACGCTGTCTGGCGGCACGGCGAACTCGACCCTGACGGCAAATGCCGACTACACGGGAAATGTCTATTTCAGTGGCGCAGCCGGAACCGACAGCATGAGCGGAAGCACAGGCAATGACACACTGGTAGGGTTGGCTGGGAACGATACAGTTGTAGGTGGAGACGGAGCTGATAGCCTCGATGGTGGCGAGGGCAACGATAGCCTCGATGGTGGCACGGGCAACGACAGCATGGTCGGTGGCACGGGAAAT
>Ga0315904_10007713_pt1 | contig 14402 bp, 9 predicted proteins | sample LakEriMetagenome_6_FD_203529 | JGI IMG/M metagenome (GOLD analysis project Ga0315904, IMG submission 203529) | Freshwater fungal communities from buoy surface, Lake Erie, Ohio, United States - Buoy 12 MA120 | ecosystem: Environmental > Aquatic > Freshwater > Lake | place: USA: Lake Erie, Ohio... | reverse complement strand
CGCTACCACCCTTCGCTGTGGAATATTTACGCATTTCATTGCTCTGATGGGGATAACTTTTACTCTGATAATGAGCGTGCGCTACAGGCTGCCGAGGAGCTGTGTTCGGTGTGCAACCTGTTTGGCTACGGTGAGATTAAGCCCTCGGGAAGTGCCTACTACAGCGGCAGCATGCTTGAGGTCTTTGCGCAGATAAAAGCTGATAACTTCCACATGATCACCATCGAAAAGAAGGAAGATCTATGGGAGGGTTTCAGGAGTTTCTTGATGAAAGATAAGGCGAGTGGCGTCTCTGCACATGGGAAGGTGTTTTCACAAAGTGAAGGCGCCGCGGGAGCTGCGCCATAAACTACGCCGAGGGGAGCTATGAGCACAAACGTTGATGAGCTTGCTAGTTGGGATGACAAGATACGAGAGCTGGTCGAGCGCTACGGCTTAAAGTGCTACCCACAGGAGTTTGAGGTCTGCGATCACAATGAGATGCTCGGCTACATGGCCTATACGGGTATGCCATCGCACTATCCTCATTGGTCATACGGCAAGTCGTACGAGCGTCAGAAGACGATGTACGACTACGGAGTCTCCGGCTTGCCGTATGAGATGGTGATCAACTCAAATCCGTGTCTAGCGTATCTGATGCGCGATAACACGCTACTCCTGCAGGTGCTGACGATAGCACACGTATACGGACATAACGATTTCTTCGCCAATAACTTCACCTTTACAAGTGGTACGGATGCCCGTCATGTGCTTGAGATGTTTAAAAACAGCGCTCAGCGTATTGCGAGCTACCAAGAAGACCCTTCGATAGGTATCGAAGCAGTGGAGGCGGCGATCGATCATGCTCACGCCGTGTGTTACCAGCGCTCACACAATCTGGCGATCAAACAGCTTTCCGATGATGAGCAGCGGCTACGCGCCTGGGAGAGAGCTCAACCCGCGGCTGACCCGTGGAGAGATATTCATCCAACGCGTGAGTACGTCCAGCCGGACCTTTCAAAGACACCCGCTGAGCCACAGGAAGATCTGCTCCGATTTATCGCCAAATACAATCCGTACCTACCAGAGTGGAAGCGCGATATTATCGAGATTGTTGATAAGCAGACCCAATACTTTATGCCCCAGATGGAAACAAAGATCATGAATGAGGGCTGGGCGAGTTATTGGCACCACAAGATTCTCAATGAGCTAAAGCTCCCGCAGGGAATGCATCTTGAGTTCCTCGTTCGACACAATCAGGTCTTAAGGCCGCATCCAGGTGGTTTGAATCCGTATCACCTAGGATTTGTGATGTGGCACGATATTGAGAGGCGCTGGAATCAAGGCGATACTGGCAAGGAATGGTCTGATGATACCCCCAGCATTGACCCAGCAACTCAAGATGAGAATGATACCCCTGGTAGAAAAAAGATATTTGAGGTGCGCGAGTCTGATAGAGACCAATCTTTCTTGAGGCGGTTTCTGACGAAGGAATTGATGGAAGAGCTACACCTCTTCCAGCACGAGCGTCGCGGCAAAGAGCGGGTCGTGACCAAGCTCCCAGATGAAGAGAGCTGGAAAGAAGTGCGTGACACATTGATTAAAAATGTTGGTACTGGTTCAATACCTGTAATTAAGGTCGAGGATGCTGATTTCGGTCGAAACAGAACGCTTTATCTTAAGCATTACCACGATGGCCGCGATCTACAGCTTGAGTATGCCGACCACGCCATGAAGCACTTAGCGCAGCTGTGGGAGCGCGAAGTGGTGCTTGAAACCGTTATCAACGGCAAAGCAAGCCTTCTTAAAATCTCAGGAGATTCGCTCAAAATAGAGCGATTGTAGCAGCTCTTTATTGGAGTTGAGGCGCTCCCTTATGCTGCGGCATTTCTTAAAGCTTTCTTGTTTATCGCGGTCGATTCGCGGATGCGACTCAAAACAACAACCTACAGTGAGGTAAGGCAAAAGCCTTACCAGTTTTACTGGCACGGACTTTTGCACATCACTATAGCCACTGAACTCTATGCAGCTATCAACCTGGCCCTAGCCCGCATTTTGCATGAAACTGCGTCGCGAGAGTGTCGAGAATGGTGATTTTTCGGGCCCGGAGGGCGCATTCAAAAACCGATTTTCAGGGCGGAATCGTATCGAGATACCTTCCGGTCTGAAAATCGGTCTTTGAACCTAAAAAGCGCCGTTATCGGCGCTCGTAGCAGCTGGCTTCATGAAATAAGCTGGCTAGGGTTTTTTCACCCAGATCTCATTATCATGCACCGAGGTCGCCAGAACTATACCCTCTTCTACGCTGACACTTACTTCGATATTTTTCCCTACAACCTCCGAGATGACCATCACGAAGCCAACAAAGTCATGAGGTGGGAATTGCGGCAGCTCTAGATCTTCATTGTCTACCCCACAATCCTTTATGCTGATGGTGTATGTCTCAGAGTCCACCTTGCTAATCTGTGCTTGGGCCCGCGGCTTGTTGAGCACGATCTTTAGCACTGGGCTCTTATCAGGCATGTATTCAAACTTGTATCCTTTGATTGAGAATGTAGTTGGAACTCTTGTTGGAGGCGGACCCATACTGGTCTCTTCTAGATCTCCTAGGTCCGCTGAGTCATCCGACTCGTCAATTGCAGATTTTACCTGAGTGCTTGCTGCAGCTGCTGCGGTGCTGTCTTGCGCCGAACCAGCCTCTGGTATCTTGGCTATAGGGGTCGCCGTGGCCGTTGCAGGCGGTGTTGGTGTAGCAGGGGGAGTAGTAGCAACGGGTACCGCGGTCGCAGTTGGTGCGGCTACGGTCGCGGTTGGAGCGGCTGCTTTAGTCGGCGTTGGGGCTGGTGCCGAGGTCGAAACCGCTGCAGGAGCTGCTGCTTGGGCCGGCCCTTCGACGAATGTGACCACTACTTGGCGTTTTGTGGCCTTCCATTCGTACTCCGGGGCGCTTGATTTAACTAGATCGACTACTACGCGCAGCTTGCTTGGATGAGCACCTAGGCGAATCTGCTGGATAACCCCATTTTTTGGAGCTGTAAAATTCTCGCTTTTCTTGATCGAGGCTCCTTCCAGGTCGACTACAAGTCGAGCTGGGTCCGAGAGAGCAAATGCGTTAGCCTTTGAGTCTGTAGGCACATTAATCTTCAAAACGATAAAACTCTTAGAATCCTTCACCTCACGATCGATAATTACGGTGGTGCGCTCTGTAGATGCGATCGTTCTAGGGCCCTTAGCGAACGGAGAGGTCTCGGCCTTAATACCTGCTGGTGTTGACAGCACACACAAAGTTAAAGCGCTAAGCAGAACTGCCACCTTTAAGGAAGATGTGGGTAGGTTTTTACGCTTGCTGGTAGAGGTTGAGTGATCAGCGATCTTAATTCCGAAAAACATTTAATCCCTCAAATCCGCACGGAAGTTAAAGGTCAGCCTTTTTTGGTTTCGTACCAAACGAGCTAACCACACAAAGGTTTGTCTGGCGCAAACGCCGGTTTGCGCGGGGGCTCCAGATATCTCTAGCGCCGGTAGGACTTACCTAATCCTTACATTAGTAGGCTACCCCCTAATCCTTATGATGCAAAGAGGCAAACAACCGGCCCGCTTTGGGGCCAAGAGTTTATTGCTGAAGCGCGAGGGTGGCTTCTTTAGCGGCTTTGTAATTAAAGAAACGGATCTTACGCTCACATGCAAAGAGAGTTGACGGGTGTGGTGATGTAACCACCCAACGACCTGTAATCTGCTGCTCATTTCCAGTTTGAATCAGTAGGCGGCTGATATTGGAAGGTTGTTCCGCGTCTTCGCCGGTATCTAGCGAAACGCTAAAATCTTCGAGGGTAGAGTGGGCAAACTCAAGCGTTGCTCCGGTTTCGCCCTCAGCGAACATTAACAGCGAGTCCGGAAATAGAGAGATCCAAACATCGCGTCGAGGCGCAGACTCAAGCGCCAACTCTTCAGCGAAAGCCTCGGCTTCAGGGTCCTTCTCCTCGCTCTCAATTGGGATCTGTTCAAGCGAGCCTCGAAAAATTAGTTTAACGCTTGGGTCCTTTACATTTGCAAGCGCAGCGTATCGTTGTGAAGCTAGGCTGGCTGCGAAGTACCGCACAATTATGCTTGGTTTGAGGTTCAGCCAGACTTGCAACGAGATCACTTGGAATAAAACAGGCAGCAGAATCACTACACACAATAGGATCCATGGTGCGCTTAAAGAGAGACTCGCCGTACACCCTATGACTGCAAGTAAGACGCAGGCTTCCATGGCTCTAGATTGTGCCTTAAGCGCAACCTCTTGACGCTCCTCCTCGGGAACCTTTTGCCACATGTCGTTTAACTGAGTTAGGAGTTTGGGTGAATCTGACATGTAAAACAGGAAAAAAATGCCTTTGCAAAACAGGATAACGTGCTGAAATCATGTCGTCAGACACTCATCGCAGCAGCTCTCGGTCGGATATAAGCAGGAGTCGTACCGGAGTTGTTCTCAAGCTGTATCGGGGTACTGGACGCACCGGACACCTTTGGCTGACTTAGTTCCTAGTAAGTCCCGAAAATAATCGTTACACGTCGGGCAGACAAAAAAACACGAAAATGACGTTTGGCACGCAACTTATTGATCGTTTTTTACGAATTAAAAGAACAAGATTATGTTCGCTACAGCAAAAACAAGTTGCATCATTGGATTAGACGCGGTTCCCGTAGAAGTTGAGGTCAGCGTTCGGGATGGGGAGGAGCGTCGATTCACCATACTGGGGCTGGGGGGCGCTGCCGTGCGCGAGTCCCGAGAACGGATCTTATCTGCTCTTGAGAGTGCCGGATTTAGCACACCTGAGGTTATTCTGGTTAACCTCGCTCCTGCGGAGGTTAGGAAAGACAGTGCCTGCTTTGACCTGCCGATTGCGCTTGCGCTTTTGAGCGCTATCGGAGGGCTCTCGCAAGAAGCGCTGCGCACTATCGCAGCGTGTGGAGAGCTCTCTTTACTAGGTGATGTAAAGTATACGGCCGGAATTGCGGCGCACGCTCTCTCTGCGGTCAAGCAAAACATTCCAACCATCATTGTGCCCGAGGAGAATGGCTCAGAGGCGGCCGTGGTCGAGGGAGTGAAGGTGATTGGAGTCTCCTCTTTAAGCCAAGCGATCAGGATCCTCAAAGGACACGAGGCAGCGCAGTTTAAGGTTAAACAAACTCCCGCGGCACAGCCGCACAAGAAGACCCTCGATGATGTGTTGGGGCAACACGCCGCCAAGCGCGCGCTGGCCATTGCGGCAGCTGGAGGACACAATCTGCTGATGATCGGACCGCCCGGCTGTGGAAAAAGCATGCTAGCGGAGCGACTTGCAACGCTACTTCCGCCGCTTGAGTCTGAGCAGATGCTTGAGGTCTTACGCATTCATAGCGTGGCCTCGCAGCCTACCGAAGCGATCCTTGCAGGGGTGCGGCCCTTCCGCACGCCGCATTATGTGGTGAGCGATGCTGGTCTGATCGGGGGCGGAGCTGGGCCCAGACCAGGAGAGGTGAGCTTGGCTCATCGTGGTGTACTCTTCTTAGATGAATTCCCCGAGTTTCGCCGTAGCGCTGTTGAAGCTCTGCGTTCTCCGATCGAGACCGGTTGGGTGCAGATCGCACGAGCTAAAGCCTCGGTGAATTTTCCAGCTCGATTTCAATTGGTAGCCGCGATGAATCCGTGTCCGTGCGGCAGGTTTGGGTCTGGAGTTGGAGTGTGCCGCTGTTCGCATTTCGCGGTGCGTGATTATCTGGCCAAATTATCGCAGCCGATTCTCGATCGCATCGATCTGCATGTGGAGCTCGAAGCAGTGAACGTTGACGACCTAGTATGGGCTCGACCGGTCACGAGCAAAAGTTCCGAGCAGATTAAAGAGTCTGTATACACCGCACAGGAGCGCCAACGCGGGCGACAAGGGGTGCTGAACTCAGAAATTTCCGATGGTGAATTGCGCGCACAAGTCAAGATCACTGATGGTGCTCGAATGCTACTAACCGAAGCCGTCAAGCGTATCGGCATCAGTGCGCGCGGCTTTTCGCGAGTGCTCAGGGTGGCGGCGACGATCTCCGATCTATCGGGGCATGATATTATTACTGAAGACATTATCGCCGAAGCAGTGTCGTATCGCTCGCTCGACCGTCTGGCTTCAATCATCCATGGTCATGCTGGCGTAGGGAGAAATTCAAATCACGCCTCGCGTTAAAGGCATGTTAACCCAGACTCTAGCGATGACATTCGTCGCCACACCGCACATGCGCACAAGATTCCTACTCTTGAGTTGGCTCGCTGCGCTTAATAACGAGCTCTTTAGTTGTAGCTAGAGATTGCGCTGAGCTGTTGTCTGCTGATGAATCAGTAACGATTATCTTCGACTCCGTGATTGAGCTTATCCGTCCTCCATCAGAGCCGATGGCTGAGCCAACCTTAACGATAAAATTTCTGTCGTTGGGAGCCTTGACTGAGGCTGAATAGGTTCCCTTTGAATCCTTTATGATCGCTGTAACGCGAAGCTCAGACAGTTCAAAATCAGTTGGAGTCGAGGTGGAGGCGCTCCCCTCTCCGGGCTTAATTGAGAAGAACGGCACAAAGGGATCTCTCGGTTCGCGCTGCTTTGAAGGGATTGCCGACTTTGTGTCCCCTTTGGCGGTTGAATCTTTGGCTTTAGTCTCGATGGTTTTTGTTTTTGCTGTCTGAGATTCATCAGCGGAGCTATTGGGCTTAAGAGATGCACGGTCTGATTCAGGACCTTGCTTTAGCGGCACAGTGCGAGAGACAGTGCGAGAGACAACGGCGCGACCTTGTTGCGAACGGTCGCTGATGTTGCGGTTGACCTCGGTCACGATAACAAAGCCAAGCTGAGCTATGCACACCAGCGCCACAATAAATATGAGACGTTGCTTGGTCATAACGGCTGAAATTACTGCTCTCTTAAGCTGATCCGATCCCACTAGTATACGGCATTCGCACGGTAAATCGAGAAATACTTGAGGTTGCTTATGTTAAATCGGCAGTTGTGGACGATGAAACAGACCGAAACAGACAGGATAGAACAGCCAACGACCGCTGGCGCGAGAGGCGAAAATTACAAAATCGGGGTGAGAGGATTTGAACCTCCGACCCCTAGTTCCCAAAACTAGTGCTCTAGCCGGGCTGAGCTACACCCCGATACGTAACTTTTCAGGGGGCGAGGGTAGCTTTTTTGGCGGTTACAATCAAGCTATGGCCGTAGAGCTGCCCGGAAATATCAAATAACCGCCTTTTAGCCGCCGGATATTACCGGAGTTAGCCCGACGCTGTTTGTGTCTCCTCTGGCGAGGGTGCCCCTTTACAGGTTATATAATTGTATGTAGTGGGTTTTTTGGCTTTATCACACCCAAGAGTTTGATCAAATAAAGCGGTTTTTGCGTGTACCTGTATCCGTTGCCTCCGTTTTTGCGGAGGCAATAATCGGCACAGACTTAAAGGCCACGACGGTCACTGCAACGCTGCCATGAGTGCCCGTGTAGGGCAGATTTGGAAAACATACATCTCGACTATGAAGAGGCTCCCAACGGGGAGTAAATGACTATGACGAAGCTGACAACTATTCGGGAAATTAACGAGGATCGGATCGCGCTTGGTAACGTGCGAGTGGGTGGATGGATCAAGACTCATCGCCAGTCTAAGCGCGTGTCTTTTATCGAGCTGTCAGATGGCACCTGCCCTGCCCATTTGCAGTTGGTGGTTGATCCTGCCCTGGCTGGCTATGCTGAGTCGGTCTCAAAGATGCAGACGGGTGCTGCTATTCGTGCAGCGGGGGAGCTTGTTTTGTCGCCCGCTAAAGGCCAGAAGTACGAGTTTCAGGTCAAGGAGCTTGAGTTAGTCGGGGAGGCTGACCCTGAGCAGTTCCCCTTGCAGAAGAAGCAGCATTCGCTTGAGTTCTTGCGCGAGGTGCTTCATTTAAGGCCACGCACTGCGACTATGGGGGCAGTGCTGCGTGTGCGCTCAGCGGCTGCCTTTGCAGTACATCGTTTCTTCAATGAGCGAGGGTTTTTCTACATCCATACTCCGATTATTAGCACCGCTGACTGCGAGGGTGCCGGAGAGATGTTTCATGTATCGACGCTTGAGCTTGAGAATCCGCCGCGGGTAAACGGCAAGGTAGATTACTCGCAAGACTTTTTTAAGGAGCCAGCAAGCCTGACTGTATCAGGCCAGCTTGAGGGAGAGGTGTGCGCAACTGGGCTTTCGAGAATCTACACCTTCGGTCCAACATTTCGCGCCGAGAATTCAAACACCACCAGACACCTTGCGGAGTTCTGGATGATTGAGCCTGAGATGGCTTTTTATGAGCTTGAGGACAACCGACAGCTCGCCCAGGAATTCGTGCAGGGAGTTATTAAGGAGCTTTTACACACCTGCTCAAAAGATCTTGAGTTTCTGGCTGCACAGGAATGGGCGCAACCAGGACATCTCGAAAACCTACACAAGGTGAGTGAATCTCAGTTCGCGTGTATCGATTACACTGAGGCGATATCGATCCTTGAGAAGAGCGGTAAAGCGTTTGAGTATCCCGTTCGTTGGGGTATCGACCTGCAATCAGAGCACGAGCGCTTTCTGACTGATGAGCATGTAAATGGCCCGGTAACCGTCGTGAACTATCCGAAAGATATTAAGGCTTTTTATATGCGCCTCAATGAGGACGGCAAAACTGTCCGCGCCATGGACGTTCTTGTTCCGCGACTTGGAGAGATTATTGGTGGGTCACAGCGTGAGGAGCGCTATGATGTACTGCTATCAAAGATTCGGGCTCTGAATCTGAATGAGGCGGCGTACTGGTGGTATTTAGAGCTGCGCAAGTTTGGAACGGTGCCACATTCTGGCTTCGGGCTAGGCTTTGAGCGCCTGCTGATGTACGTGACGGGAATGCAGAACATACGTGACGTGATACCTTTCCCGCGATTTCCCGGGTTTGCAAAGTTTTAACGTAGAGAGGTTTTACAAGCAATGAATTCAAAAGAGATTATCGAACTTACTGAGAAGTATTCGGCGAACAACTATTCGCCTCTTGAAGTTGTGATCGCCAAAGGCGAAGGGGCATGGGTAGAGGATGTTGACGGAAAGCGCTATATCGATTTCTTAAGCGCATATAGTGCCCTCAACTTTGGTCATCGAAATCCGCGGATTACCAAGGTTGCCCATCAGCAGCTAGACACCCTAACGCTCACGAGCCGTGCTTTCTATGCCGACAATGTCGGATTTTTGTGTAAGGAGCTGGCTGAGTTGTGCAAAAAAGAGAAGGTGCTCCTGATGAATACAGGAGCAGAGGCTGTAGAGACTGCGATTAAAGCCGTTCGCAAGTGGGGGTATGAGGTAAAAGGTGTGCCCGAAGGGCAGGCTGAGATCATTGTCTTTGGCGGAAACTTTCACGGTCGCACAACCACAATCGTCGGCTTCTCGTCATCTGAATTGAGTCGTAAGAGCTTCGGTCCATTTGCCCCGGGATTTAAGGTGCTGCCGTACGGAGATGCTCGCGCCGTTGAGGCAGCGGTGACTGATAATACAGTCGGTATAATTGTTGAGCCTATTCAAGGTGAAGGGGGAGTGATTATCCCACCGAGCGATTTCCTACCGACCATCCGCGATGTCTGCACGCGCAAAAAAATTATCATGGTTGCCGACGAAATATGGACTGCGCTTGGTCGCACTGGAAAGCTCTTCGCCTGCGAGCACGAAAACGTAGTTCCCGACATATACCTTATGGCAAAGTCGCTAGGTGGAGGAATCACTCCGATATCGGCGGTGATTGCGAATAGCGAGATCTTGAAAGTCTTCACCCCGGGAACGCACGGCAGCACGATTGGTGGAAACCCCTTCGCGTGTGCGATAGCTCGCGAGGTCCTTGCCATTATTAGGGATGAGCGTCCACAGGATCGAGCAGCAGAGCTTGGGGCTTACATGCTTAAGCGCTTAACCGATATGAACTCAAAATACGTCAAAGAGATTCGCGCTCGCGGTCTTATGATCGGTATCGATATCGATCCTGCGGCAGGAACAGCGAAGGATTTCTGCAAAAAGTTGCTCAAGGAAGGGTTGCTATGCAAGGACACACATGTCCAGACCATCCGTATGGCTCCACCACTACTTATCCCGCGCGCAGACTTGGACCTGGCACTCGAGAAGATTGAAAAAGTCTTCTGCTAGTAGTGATAGGCCGCTTCTAAAGAGCAGGTCTTCTACAGGTCCTCGAGCGCTCGTGCGTCAAGGTAGTGCTTGCCGAACTCGTTGGTAAGAAAGCCTTTCAGTGGGATCTCTTCAGGAGTAACCAAGCCCTTACGGCTACCCAGGGCGCCAGTGAGCAGCAGGTCAACAACACCGCATACTCCAGATGCAGTCGTGACCTGGATTGCTCCAAAGTGATGTCCTGCAACAGTTTGATGGTACACGGTGCTGACGTAGCTCTTTTGCAGATACTTACCTGCACGTGTGCCCACAGCCTCTACATAGATGATGCACTTATCTTGTGGGGTATTCGGCAGGCTGCGTTCGAGGATTTTCTTGAGGGTTTCTCGGTCGCTGCTGAACTTAAGGTCCTCCATCAAGAACGCAATCAGATCTCGATGTCCAGGGTAGCGGATTGTTTTGTAGGTGAGCTGGCTGACCTTGCCCTGCAGGGTCTTACACAGACTTCCTAAGCCGCCAGAGGTATTAAATGCTTCGTACTCAACGCCATCGATAGATAAGCGCTCATACCCTTCAAGTGCGGGCACAAACTCGATCTCTCCATTATGGATGACTTCGCATGGATTGAGATATTCGTTAACGAGGCCATCTGTTGACCACGTTAGATTGTATTTAAGTCGATTTGTAGGGTACACCGGTAGAGCACCGACGCGCATCTTGATCGACTCAAGTGAGTCAAAAAGAGTAGACAGATGTGCTGCCGCGATGCTGATAAATCCGGGAGCTAAGCCGCACTGCGGCATAAAGCACGAATTTGATTTAGCCGCTAACGAGGAGATAGCTTGAGCAACCCGCACGTCCTCCGTAAGGTCGGCGTAGTGTACATTGCAATCAGCCGCAGCTTGCGCAACCGTCACATTGCACGCAAACGGCAGCGCGCTGATAACAAGCGAGCAGCCCTTTAAAAGATCGCGAGTAGCGCTTGAGTCTGAAAGATTGAGCGTATGTGCCGACACGTTTGGCCAGGCCTTAGCGAGTTTCGATGGATTTGCGATATCTGCATCGCAAACCTTAACGGCATATCGACCAGACGAGCTTAGGAGGGCCGTGATTGCCTCGCCGATCTTGCCGGCGCCGAAAAGAGCTATTGTGTGTGTTACTGCTTTTGATCCCATAACCTTTTAGTCTACAAAGTTTCACTCAGTCGGCGCACTCGCCGCACTGCGGTCCTACTTTACTATCTTCAATATCCTGCGCCAGATCTCAATGCTGGGCGCACTAAATTCACCGGATTGCAGCGCATTTATGACGCTAAGGTGCTGAAAATAGGTGCCGCTGAATGTGTCACAGCCCTGCCAAGATTAGGGTGTATTAAATTAGTGCAGAGACACACCGCACGGTTTCTTAATGGCATTTGACTGGTATGGTGGCAAAGAAGGGTCCTATCGTGCCCGTTTTGGGAGTTTTTAGGAAACGAGGCGGAGACGCCGTGGAGCTATCAAGATGCGCAAGAGGAACTCATTTTTTAACAGCCTTCTAGAGCGGTAGGCAGGGCGCTGCTCAAGCGAGCACTCAGCTTCCCATGGCCCTCGGTGACATAATCTCAGAGAGAGCCAATTGCTCCTCGGCTTTTTCCAGGGGGAGGGCGAAGTTTTTACGCGAGTTTTCGATACACTCCTGCGCCACTGATTGCTCAGGTGGGAGCTTTGCGATATCGAGTGTTCTGCCAGAGAATGCCTCTTGCACTTCGCCGTCGACACTCATCTTGCAGTAAAATTCTCGTAGACCTAAGTTCAAAAGATCATCTGCACCGACCTGCGGCTTAAATTCATTAGAGACAGTGCCTGAGTCTTTCGATCCCACTCGGAAGGATATCAGGTTTGCGATATTCCCAAAGACCGTATCAGAGACGCCTGCCGGAAGCTGGCCAAGAAACTGGTTGGCGAATGTGAGGCACAACCGATACTTTCGAGATTCGCTCAAGATCTCGCCGAAAGATGCTGTTGCAAAATTCTGGAACTCATCTATGTAAAAGTAGAAATCTTGGCGCGCATCCACGGCTTGATCGGCGCGTGACATTGCTGCTTCATAGATTTTCCAGATAATGAGCGAGCCGAGCAGAGCTGAAGTCTCCGCCCCAAGAACTCCCTTTGAGACTTTGCAAAGCACAATTTTGCGCGAGTCGATAAAGTCTCTGAAATCGAAACTATTGGTGGGCTGTCCTAGGATATTCCGCACCATGTCTGTGGCGAGCAGTTCGTCGAGTTTGTTAAGAAGCTGGGAGATCGGTCCGGCTTCAAATTCCGCTCGATTCGCAGGAAACTCAACCTCCCAAAATCGGCGCACTGCCTCATCGTCTGAGCGGCGCACCACCGCAGCGCGGAACTCGTCGTCAGAGAGTAATCTACGCAGCGATACGATGCTGGTGCCAGGTACGTTAAGCAAGGCGATCATGGCGTATCGTAGGACATAGTCCATTTTATCTGACCAGGCTGCGCCTACGACTCGTTTGAATGTGTCAAGGAACCCAAGCGCTACGCGCATCTTCTGGTCCTGTCGCACCGGAATCATGGGGTTAAAACTTGGTGGGTGGTCGATATCACTTGGGTCAAAGATAACTACATCTTTAACGCGGTGCTTGGGGATGAATCGCAAGACATCGTCCACCAGGTCTCCATGCGGATCAAGAACAGCGCATCCGTACCCCTGTTCGATATCGCTCTTGATTAGCAGCTCAAGTAGACACGATTTCCCCGTTCCTGATTTCCCTAGAACGTACAGGTGGCGTCGGCGATCAAAGCGTCTGATGCCGAAGTTTTCGTGTTGGCCGCGGTAGTTTGTTTGGCCGAAAAAGCTAATCTGAGGATCTGATGCTGCTGACGGAAGCGCGCGTGGAGCAGAGATCTTTTTCGATAAAACCTGTGCGGTATTCGGAAGCGTTGATAGCGTCGGCGGATGCCATAACGAGGCTAGTTCAAGGGCAGAGAGTTTGTATGGGCTGACAAAGCGGCGCTCGCGAATTCTTCGAGCGATTCCGCCACCAAACTGCACCGGTCGCATAACGAAACGGTTTTGGTGGGTCGTATTCAGTGATTTCACCGAGTTCGCGATCATCACCAGCGTGTTTGTGAGTCGATTGCGAGCCTGCTTGAGTTGAGTCTTAGAGAATCGATCGGGTAACTCGGTACGAGAGCTAATCCGATAGTTCACGTAAAAGTGAGGCATCAGGCTCTTCTCTTTGATCACCTTATCTGTATCGGCATAGCTTGCTGTTTTAAACCACGAGCGCGGTCGAAACGGCCGTATCAATTTATCCATTATTCGAGAGGCGGTGCGTCCCAACTGCATCGAAGTGCTTTCAGGAATCGGACGGACCAAAACCTGCACGAGTGCCGTGTCACCCTCAGGAATTCGGCTAAGAGATGTCAAAACAGGGGTCAGTGAATCCCATGCAAACTGCTTGTACGACTGGATCGGATAAATATCAGGCAGCTCAAGGAAAAGATCGGTGCCAGCAATTAGCGTTCGTTCGGTTGCCTGTTCTGTGTAATCAGTTATCTCGTGTACCTCAACATCGCCGTGATAGCCGTAGATGGCTGCAGCGATTCGCTTCACCGTACTCTCTTCTCCGGCGACGCACACAAAGACGCAGTTTTCCTTCGCATACAGCTCAAGAGAGAACGGCTCTCGCGAGCTGCTCTGAATATCTTCAAGCTGGGCGTGAAAAAAATGCGACTGAGTGAAGCAATAAGCCGTATCGATAATGGCGGTGTCTAAGGAAGCGGCCCGACGAGGGATGTGGAGACAGACGGTGTACATCGTTGCTAAGTTATAAGCCCATTTGGGCGATGGATGACACCCCCGTTTTGTAAGTGTCACGGCCCTTAAGCGCTCGTTTGAGCTACCAAAAAACGGTCATCCCTATTATGCTACAGGGATTCGAGACCTTACTGAAGTGCTCTGCAAAGTAATGGTTTTGGTGAGATAATGGACTGATTCTGCTGATGTTTTGGGTGAAGCTATATCGATATGCAAAAGTCCGTGCCAGTAAAACTGGCAAGGCTTTTGCCGTATATCGCTATAGGTTGTTGTTTTGATTCGCATCCGCGAATCGATAGCGCTCTCCAAAAGCCGGCGGTTCGCCAGGGACTTGTGGAGAGCGCTATATCGATATGCAAAAGTCCGTGCCAGTAAAACTGGCAAGGCTTTTGCCGTATATCGCTATAGGTTGTTGTTTTGATTCGCATCCGCGAATCGATAGCGCTCTCCA
>Ga0315904_10007712_pt1 | contig 14402 bp, 14 predicted proteins | sample LakEriMetagenome_6_FD_203529 | JGI IMG/M metagenome (GOLD analysis project Ga0315904, IMG submission 203529) | Freshwater fungal communities from buoy surface, Lake Erie, Ohio, United States - Buoy 12 MA120 | ecosystem: Environmental > Aquatic > Freshwater > Lake | place: USA: Lake Erie, Ohio... | reverse complement strand
GCAGAGAGTCCGGCGTATTCGTCATCCTTATAGTCTGTATAATGAAAACCGCAATGCTGGCACACCACTACATTGGCCATACGCAGCCGATAACGGATGGTATTGCCACCACCTCCACAGAGCTTACAAATAGAATGATCAAACTGCATTAGAGATTACGGATCAGTCTTGCCGGATTACCTGCATATACACCGGGCGTTGTAATATCGTTGGTTACCACCGCACCTGCACCAATCACTGTATTGCTACAGATGGTTACAGGCAGAATAGTGGCATTGGAACCAATGGATACATGATCGCCAATATAGGTGGAATGCCATTTGGAAGGTTCACCGGCTGGTCCGCCGTTTGCAAATGTATCGTTTACAAACATCACTCCATGACTGATAAAACAATCCTGCCCAATATGTACACCAGTACACAAAAAACTATGCGATTGGATTCGGGTTCTGTCGCCCACCGTTACCCCTTTCTGAATTTCCGTAAACGGACCCACAAAGACATCATTACCCAGTATGCACTCATAGAGATTAACTGGTGCCACAATGGTAAGGTTCTCACCGTAAACCACTTCTCTAATGCCCGATTCTTTTAATTGCATGGACATAATCCTGAATTTGTGCCAGTAAGTTACTATCTGCCCGGCGAAAAAAATCTGCCAAAAATCAATTTACGATAAAGGGATTTGCTGCATGATTTGCTCAATAAGGCTTACTGTTTTGATAGCATCCTGATTACTCAATACGGCACCGGGATTACCCTGCCATGATGCCAGGACTGCATCGTAGACCTGATTATGCCGACTCATAGAGCCTTCGTAAAAACCATACTGATGATTGGGCGCACTGGCATTGGCGTACTGGATTTCTTTTCCATCAATCACCGCCCAATCGATGGTATTGAGGTATTGTCCGCCAATCTTTACCATCCCTTTTGTGCCATAAATGGCTAGACTGCCTTCTGCATTACGCTGAACTGCGTTAATGGAATATTGCATCACACCATGCGCGCCCGATGCAGCTTTCAACAATACTTGTCCCTGATCTTCAAAAGCAATCAAACCCTGATGCTGCGTATTGGTTCTGTAACCACTCAAGACCTGCATATCGCCCAATAACCACAAGAGTATATCAATGAAATGACTAAACTGCGTATACAAAATACCTCCATCCAGATCCGCGCTGCCTCGCCAGGCATCCTGTGTATAATACGCTGCATCCCTGCACCAAATGGCATTGAGCTGAAACTGCAGCACATCTCCTAAGCTTCCTTCCTGCAACCATTGCTTCACCTGCTGTACCGGCGGATTAAAGCGATTTTGCTTCACTACCCAAACCTGTTTACCAACGCGCATTGCTGCGGCCAGCATCATTTCAGCATCTGCATTGCTGATGGCCATGGGCTTTTCAATCAACACATGATAGCCTGCCTGCAGACAAGCGATGGCCTGCTCGGCATGATAGCCATTGGGCGTAGCAATAACTGCAATATCGATCGGTAAAGCCGCCTGCAATAATTGCTCAAGAGAAGCAAAAACAGGGATACTTTTTCCTGCCAGGGCTTGGGCTTTCTCCGGATGGATATCACACACCGCCATCAATTGCCCTAAGCGCTCAATCTGCTGCAGGTGCCTTGCGGCAATATGGCCGCAACCAATGAGGGCAAAGCGTGGTGTATGCATCATGATTATTGAAAAATGGCCGCTGCTTTGTCCAGACTCTCGGGCTTGCCTACATCGAGCAACAAACCACCGGTATGGTCATAACCTTTGATGATTTGTTCCGCACAAATGTCCAGATAGACATCAACCATCGAGAATTTGCCTGTACGCTGAATGTGCTGAAACAATTGGGTGTTGATCACATGCACACCACTAAATGCTGCGCGATGTAAGGGCGATGGCTCACGCATGATTTTTTCTTCTCCTGTCTTGGTATTGGTCCAGCCCGACAAACGTTCTGCTACATCAAACAAAAAATAGCGGGAGCTTTCGCGTTGTGTAGTAGCGAGGGTAGCGATTGCGCCGCTTTGCTGATGCTGCTGAATCATTTTATTCAAATCGAGATCAGTCAGGATATCTGCATTCATCACCACAAAATCTGTTTCATTTGCAAAGAATGGTTGCGCTTTTACCAGTCCACCACCCGTTTCCAAAACTGCATCGGTTTCATCTGAAATCTGCACGTCGGATCCCCAGCCTTGATTTTGCTGAATAGCATCAACAATCTGCTGTGCAAAATGATGCACATTTACCACCACTTTACGAATCCCTGCCTGCTGCAGGTATTCGATATTTCTTTGTAGCAGCGACTTACCATTCACTACCGCCAATGCTTTGGGGTGATGATCTGTCCAGGGTTTCAGTCTGGTTCCTAGTCCGGCAGCGAGAAGCAGTGCTTTCATGGAGTAATGATATAATTTTATTTCATCCAGTTATCTTGATTCGTATGCGTTAACTGCACTTTCAATTTATACTTATTCTTGAGGTGCCTTGCTGTTTGTTCAGCGGCATAGACACTACGGTGTTGTCCGCCAGTACAACCAAAATTGATTTGCAGATTGCTGAACCCGCGCTTCAGGTAATCTTCAACTGTGATATCAATCAAATCCCACACAGAATTCAAGAACTCATTCATACGGGTACGCTGTTCCAGAAAATCCATCACCGGCTTATCCTTACCACACAATGTTTTGTATTCATCGAACCTGCCGGGATTTAAAATACCACGCATATCAAATACAAATCCACCGCCATTCTCACTTTCATCTGCAGGAATGCCTTTGCGGTAACTGAAACTATTGATCACCACCTGCAAGGGCGTGTCTGCACCAGCTTGTGGCGGCGTAAATCTTTCCATGATTTCATCAGACACCACAAGACGCAACATGCGATCGAACTCAGGTGTGACAATCCCTACACGCTTATGCTCAAGAAAGAATTTCAGGTTACGTAAGGCTAATGGAATACTGGATAAGAAATGTGCTTTACGCTCGAACAAACCACGGAAACCATAAGCACCCAAAACCTGTAACAAACGAATGAGCACATAACCATTGTACTGACTCACAAACAGGGTTCTGTCAACAGGATGCTCCAATAACTCATCAATAACATCCATATAGTAACTCAACAGATTGTCTTTCCACGCTTCGCTCAGCTCAGCTTTCGCCTGCCAGAGCAGGGAAGCCACATCGTACTGTAAAGCACCACGCATACCACCTTGAAAATCGATAAAGCTCACTTTACCATTCTGGACGATGATGTTCCTGCTTTGAAAATCGCGGAACATGAAGTATTTGTATTCTGTTCTGGTAAGGTAAGTACTCAATACATCAAAATCATCCAGTAGTGCCTGTTTATCGTAAGGCATACGGAGTGTATCCAGGAAATAATACTTGAAGTATAAGAGATCACTCATGATGGCCTGCTTACCGAATTCCTTCGCCGTAAGGCACCAATCATAATTCAAGCCTTCATGCCCTTTGATTTGCAGGTGGGCGAGTTCTTTCAAGCTTTGTTGAAACAGTGCATAGCTGGCATCGTTCTTACCCTGCTGTTCTAACTTGTCTAGCAGACTTTCCTGACCAAGATCTTGTTGAATGTATATTGTATGTTCCTCATTCATGCAAAAGACCTGCGGCACAGGTAATCCTAATGCATTGAAATGATTGCTGAACTTGATGAATGTATTGTTCTCCTTTACATTGAGGTTCCAGGTAGCAATAAATGTTTCCTTACCGGCATATACACGGAAATACACCCTGTCGCTGCCACTTTGCGGCAGTTTCTCAATGCGATCGGCTTTTTTTTGTGCGTAGGATTGAAATAACTGATCAATACCGTTGATCACCGCTTCCATAAATCACTTGTTTCGGGCGAAAATAGCGCATTAGCGCTGCTTCCGACTGATAAAATAGAGGGGAATACCCATGCCGGCAATCAACATACCAAATGCTGCATTGATGAGGTGGGTCTTGCCCTGCTGGTACAATTGAATATCTGTGTAGAGTGTAGCAACCAGAAAGACTGCTGTAAACAGAACGAATACTACTGTTGGCCAGGGATAGGCCCATACGCGATAAGGTCTTACTGCATCAGGCATGGTCTTGCGTAAACGGATGATACCAAGTGCGCTCATACCGTAGAAAAACCAGCTAACGAAAATGAGCATATCAGTCAGCATATCGAAGGAGCCGCTAAAGATGAGCAGTATAGACCAGCCTGCATTCAGCCAGAGTGCATTACCCGGCGTTTGGTAGCGCGGTTGCACCCTGCCTATCCAGCCCAATCGATCACTTGCTTTACCTAAGGCAAATGTGACACGAGCAGTAGACAAAATATTGGCATTGGTAGTGCCCAGTGTAGAAAGTATCACCAACAAGGCAATCAATCCGCCGCCTATTGTACCTAATGCTATTTTCCCCGCATCTGAAGCTACAAAAGAAGATTGCGTCATGGCATTCAACGGCAGTACATACACAAATGCCAGATTGATCAATACATAAATAGCGATACAAGTGAGTAATCCAAACAATAAACTCTTGGGAATATGCCGCTGCGGCTCGCGTACTTCACCTGCAATAAAAGTGATATTGTTCCAGCCATCATAGGCCCAGAAAGCACCTGCCATAGCTGCCATGAACGCTGTTAGCCAATTGAGTTCTGTTATGGTGGTGGATTGCAAGTTCTGCCAATTACCCTTTCCCGAAAAGAGGATACCCAACACTACGAGCACAATAGCCAATACTTTTAATGCAGTGAGTATACGTTGTAAACCACTGCCATAACGCACACTGAAATAATTGATGGCAGTGAACAATACCACCAATGCAATGGTGAGTGATTTAACACCAATATTTTCCAATGGATAAATGGACCCAATCAATGGAAGTGGCAGTTGTAAGGATTGCTCCATTGCCTGACTGAATCTCGGCAGTTGTACAAAATACTCTGTGTACTGGGCACATACATACGCAATAGAAGCATTACCTGCAGTGTTGAATACGGCAAAAGCCGACCATCCATAGACAAAAGCAAAACCTTCGCCATACATTTTTTGAAAGAAAATATATTGTCCGCCCGTTTCGGGAAACATGGCTGCAGCTTCTGCATTGCTCAGTGCACCAAACAAGGTAATGAGGCCGGCTATAATCCAAACCAGTATCAGCAACCATGCCGAGCCTAACTGTCCGGCCATCACCGCAGGCTTCATGAATACACCGGAACCTATTACACTACCCACCACAATAGCATAAGTAGCTTTAAAGGAGAGTGTGCGTTGGAGTTGGGGCATGTAGCAGCTTATCTGCTAAAAATAAGTTGTTTTTACACTTATCTGCATCAAAACAATTTTCCCTGCTCACCCGGTCTTCTGAAATCGGATGTATTTAAATGCCATTCCTCCGCATTCATACCATACAGCTTTCCATATTTCTTGTATTGCTGCGCCACCATCGTGGCGATATGTCCTTCTCCGCGCATGCGTACACCCCAGCGGGAATCATTCACTTTACCATCATGACTTTGCTCTATCAGGTGCCAGACTTTATCTGCCCTGTCGGGGAAATTTTTATAGAGCCAATCGTGAAACAACAATTTGATGGCACCATTCAACCGAATGAAGGTATAAGCAGTGAATGTAGCGCCATGATCTGCTGCAGCTTTCATGATACGTTGCATTTCATGTTCATTTAACCCCGGTATCATTGGCCCCATCATCACGCCCATACGTACACCTGCTTTGCTGAGCTCTTCAATTACACGGAGTTTTTGTACAGCAGTAGTGGTTCTAGGTTCCATCATGCGCCTGAGTTCTTCATTGAAGGATGTGATGGATACCATGGCTGAGACAATCCTTTTCTTCGCCATTTCCTGTAAGATATCTTTATCGCGCAGTATCCAGGCATTTTTGGTGAGGATGCCTACCGGCTGATTGAACTCATTACAAACTTCTAACAAACCACGGGTTAAGCGATAGGTCTGCTCTGCAGGCTGATAACAATCCGTATTGCCACTTAGCATAATGGGCGCACACTGCCATTTGGGATGCATTAAAAACTTGCGCAACAATTGAGGCGCATTCTGCTTCACCAGAATCTTTTGTTCAAAATCCAATCCCGCACTATAGCCCCAGTACTCATGCACATTACGCGCATAGCAATAAATGCAACCATGCTCACAACCGGCATAGGGGTTCATGCTGTAGCTCATACCTACATCGGGACTCTCTACTTTATTGACAATTGATTTAGCTTGTACATGGATATACTGAGTGCGGAGATTGTCCTCATTCCATTCATCAATGGCTTCAATATGTTCTTTAGACAATTCCGTTTCCAGAAAACGATTGCGTGTATTGAACTGGGCGCCTCTGCCATTACGGTAAGGCATGGCATCATCGGGCTGCTGTGCTTTTACCGGCACAGCATCTTTTTTCAGTGGGAGCTTCATAGCAATTATATCATTTCGAATAGTCCGCCCTGCACCACCTTCTGTTGTTTCCCTTCCAGCGCAAAGCGTTCCAGTATCTGGTATTTTTTTTCGCTCAGTTTTCTTCGCAACAACAGTACTTCCTTCACCAAAAACATACCGCTGAAGAACTGATGTTTGTATGCCTGCCATGCCTGCTCATATTGCCAGGGCAATAGTTTTCTGGCAATGGTGAGATGTGGCTCCGTAATAAAATGCGGTTTGTATGCAGCATCGTAATACAGGTATTTCCCATGCTGGCGAAGGGATTTCATAAGCGCCACGATGGCTGTTTTGGTTTTCACCTGCAGGTAGATACTATGGGTAGGAAAGCTGCCATAATTTTCCAGCGTTACGGTAAAAGGCGCCTGTTCCGATATCGTTCTTGCTACTCGTCTAAGCCAATGTGGTTCTGACCATATGCGCTGCACGATTTTAGCCAGCACAATTTGCGGCTTACCCAAACCGGCTGCCGAACAATCATACGCTTGTGCAAAAGCCTGTTTCTCCTGCATGATGCGGTTGAACAAATCTTCATGCGGCTGCAACACCAGTAAATATTCTGCTACTGCTGCATCAGGTGTTTCATAAAATTGCTCAGTGTCCATAGCATTAAGCAGCTAAGTGAAACAATTGAATACATTGATACGCATCAAAAGCATACGCCCTGCGCAACACCACCAGTTCTTTGATGGCACAGCTGGCGTGAAAATCCTGCTGCGCATATAAGGACAAAGCCTGCTGATAGAATTCCGGAACGATATGCTCTGCCACAGGTAGGTGTGGCCTTTGTACAAACTGCATGGGCGGCGCATCATCGCTGCGGATATACTGATCAATCACCTGTAACTGACGAATGAATTGCTGAAAAGGTGTATGATCCTGTACCCGCAGGTAAATCATGTGTGGCGGAAAACCACTGTAATTATTCAGTTCTGCTGTAAACGCTTTCTGTGAAGCCACAATACGATGCAGCCAGCGCAATAAAGTAGGTTCCATTTCCGGCCTGGCCTGAAAAGCAGCCAATGTCAGCTGGGCCTGTTGTGGCAGACTAGCCGCTGTAGGAAACCGCTGCAACAGTTCGCGCCCTGCAGCATGCACCTGCTCCTGCACCACTGTGTCTGTTCTGAATGCCAGCAGATACTCACTGCTCTGACCATACGATGGCTTGTTCAGCGCATGCGTTGATTGGTACAAACCCTCCATAAACAAAATTTGTTAGCATGAAAATACTAAATAATTTAGCATAACAAAATTAATTTTATATGGAAGGGAAGACTATCAACCGCGCTGCCTATGCAGGCAGCAAAGATTTTGCGCAGCAACACATACCCAATGCCAATGCCACGGGTTTTGGTGCTGCCGCTGATGATTATATGGAAAGGGGTATTGATCTCAACGAAATGCTGATTCGCAATAAACCGGCTACTTTCTTCTTTCGCATGAACAGCGATGCGATGATTGGTGCAGGTATTTGCAGTGGCGATACGCTGATTGTGGACAGAAGCATCAAAGCCTTCTCAGGAAAAATTGTGGTAGCCACACTGAACGGAGAAATGCTGGTGCGCAGGTTGTTCAAAGATATCAACCGCGTGCGACTTGTTCCTGAGAACGGTAAAATGGCCACGATTGAAGTAGACCCTTTTGCAGCCTTTAGTGTGTGGGGTGTGGTGACCTACCATATTCATGCGCATTGAAAGATATAAGTGCAATCCTTCCGCCGCGGACTGAAGTCCGCGGAAATAAACAAACAACATTACCGTAGACTTTAGTCTGCGGAGAAAAACAAAGAGAGCTAAAGAATCAAACACATCACACACACCCCCGCGGACTGAAGTCCGCGGAAATAAAACAAATGCATTACCGCAGACTTTAGTCTGCGGAAGAAAGCGAGAAGGATAAGAAAACAAGTATATCAGAGATCCACTAAATAGAATTATATGGCTTACCTGAAAGTATGGATCCATTACATATGGACAACGAAATATAAGGAGCCGCTTATCAAGCCAGTATTACTCCACCCTTTGATTCAGCATATGTATTGCTATGCAAAGAGCAAGTCCATCTGCATTGAATCAATCAATGGATATGCAGATCATATGCATATGTTAGTCAGATTAAATAGTACACAAACAATTGCCAAAACAGCGCAATTATTAAAAGGAGAGAGTGCCAGATGGTTAAATAATCAAGCATCCTCAAATAATCAACTATTCAATGGTATTCCATTTGAATGGCAGCGATCTTACTATGCTTTATCCGTTGGTGAGGCTGAACTAAAAAGAATTAACCGATATATTAAGAATCAGGAGCTACAGCATACACTAAAAGAACTTGGACTAGAGTACGCATACGCAGAAGATATAGTGAAGAAGAAGAGAATAGAACCATCGTAGAACCACCCGCGGACTGAAGTCCGTGGAAATAAAACAAATGCATTACCGCAGACTTTAGTCTGCGGAACAAAACGAACAGAGCAAAAGAACCAAACATATCATGGACCCACCCGCGGACTAAAGTCCGCGGAAATAAACAAACAACATTACCGTAGACTTTAGTCTGCGGAGAAAAACGAAAAGTCAAAACAACAAGAATAACATTAAGCAACACCGCGGACTAAAGTCCGCGGAAATAAAACAAACAACATTACCGTAGGCTTTAGCCTACGGAATAAAGAAAGTATTAAGGAGAAAAATCTCCAAACATCAACATCAACCACTTTGAAAGCCATCGTCGACTGTAACAGCTTCTATTGTTCCTGCGAACGCCTCTTCAGACCTGATCTGTGGACCAAACCCGTTGTGGTACTCAGCAACAACGATGGCTGCATCGTTTCCAGAACGGATGAAGCCAAAGCCATTGGCGTAGGCATGGCTGCACCCTTCTATCAGAACAAAGCCATTATCGAACAACATGATATTGCCGTCTTCTCTTCCAACTATCACCTATACGGCGATATCAGCTGGCGCGTGATGGAAACCTTACGCATGCTAATGCCTCCAGACGCAGTGGAAGTCTATTCCGTAGATGAAGCATTTTTGGACATGTCGCACATACCAACAGCACAACTGCAACAAAAAGCATTGGAGATCAAAAACACTGTAGAACAGTGGACAGGTATCAAAGTCTCTATCGGCGTAGCGCCCACCAAGGTATTAAGCAAAGTAGCAAACCGACTCGCTAAAAGACATAAAGAAGCTACCAATTGTGTACTCGTATTGGATACACCCAACAAACTCAAGAAAGCACTGGAGCAAACACCCATCGGTGATGTATGGGGCGTAGGCGGCCGCTATGCCTACAAATTATTAAATCACCATGGCATCAGCAATGCCTGGCAACTGCAACAAATGCCCGAAGCCTGGGCCCAACAGCACCTCGGTGGTGTAGTAGGCCTTCGACTCATCAAAGAACTCAACGGTGAGCCTTGCATCGAGATGAAAGACCCACTGGAGAAAAAAAAGATGATTGCCACCACGCGCATGTTCGGCATTCCTGTGTTTGATCTGGAGCCACTCAAAGAAGCCGTAGCCACTTATACCGCACGCGCTGCAGAGAAACTGCGCCGGCAATACAGCGCGGCTTCTTACATTGATGTATTTGTGGTAACGAATGAAAGAAAGGAAAAAGAATATACCTATAATCCACAATCCAACCACCGCTATGTGTCCCTGCCCAACCCTACATCCATTACAGGAGAGCTTATCAAATACGCAGTTCCTTTAGTAGAACAACTCTACAGAAAAGGTCCCAAGTATTTAAAAGCCGGTGTGATGCTGGGCGGGATTGTACCGGATAGTTCACTACAAGGCAACTTATTTGTGCCGCCTCAATCCAACAAACAAAGATTACTCATGAGTGCCATTGATAATATCAATTTCAGTATGCGTGATGATGTACTGAAATATGCCGCCAGCGGCACCACACGCAATTGGAAAATGCGTCAGGAAATGCGCAGTAAACGATACACCACACGGTGGGATGAGTTGTATGAGATAGGGTAACAATAAGTGAATGATGGAATGATAGGATGATTGAGTGATAGGATGATAGAGTGAATGAATGATAGAATGAGGGGGTGAGTATATGTGTAGATAAACAATACTCGCTAATCAAATAGACCCTTTTGCATGGGTTGCTCTTGTACAAACTGTGGCACCTGCAATTGCAATCCGCAAACCGCATTCATCTGCTTAACGAGATATGCTGCTAGTTCAGGAGAATATAATTCTTCATGTTGGTGCATGAAAAAATACAATTCATCCATACCATGATCTAACCATTGTTTCATGCGCTGTACCCAGGCATCTACTCTTGTATAATCAGAAGCATGCAAACTATTGCCCACAAAGCGAATGAATGATTTCGGATTACTCAAGTGCATGTGTACGCAATCTCGTCTACCTGCTGCATCCGTAATCACCAAACCAATACCGCGCGATTGTGTAAAATCAAGCACCTGCGCATCCAATCCCTGCTGAAAAAATTGCGGATGACGCAATTCAAGAAAAACAGATAAATCCTTAGGTAAAGCATCGATGAATGCAGCAATCACCATCCATTGTTTGGGCGACATCTGTGGATGCGGCATCAGAAAAATAGGTCCGAGATTATTATCGAAACAAGTAATCGCGCGCAGAAAATCATCTACCAATACCGCACAATCTTTCAGTCGCTTAATATGTGTGATGCTATCTGTAAACTTGGGACAAAACTTAAAATCGCTGCCTACTTTAGATTTCCAGCCTAGTATCTGCGCTTCTGTGGGCATGCGATAGAAAGTTGCATTCAACTCAATACTGTTGAAGAGCTTGGCATAATGCTGCAAAAAATCACCAGCCTTAGTGCCCTTTGGATAAATCTTACCCACCCAATCGGGCCTGCCCCACTTAGCACAACCCACATATATCTTAGGCGATGCAGCAGGTTTGCCCGGTAATATCGAGGCGTTATTTACTGGTTCAGCCGGCAACGATACATCGATACGATCTAATATTGCCGGTGTAACTCTTCCAAATTCCATACAAGACTTTGTATTGTAAACTTAACCAATCATCCAACAGATTGTTTTCGCAGAGCATCCTCTATACTACTTCTAAAAATATTTCTTACTTAACTGATGCAGAATGAGTTTCGCACTATCGCTGAGCGGACCACGGGTGCTATCCTGCAGAAAATGTCTTTTGAATGCTTGTCTGGCTGCAACGGTGTCTTTCATATCATACCCAATTATGCGTAAAGCATTGATATGGTTGAAACCAGTAGGTAAAGTATCTGTTACAACAGGTGCATCATACCACAAGCCAAACCCCTTATCGGCCAACTGTTTCCAAGGGAAACGCCAGTTAGGATCATTCTTTCTCGTAGGTGCAATATCACCATGTCCAATAAAATTGGTGGTTGGAATATTGTATGCACGCTTCAGCCTATCTAGCAAAGCCAACAAACTTGCCATCTGTCTTTCATCAAAATATTCAAAACCATTATTGTCCAACTCAATGCCAATACTGTTGCTATTAATATCCGCCGCATTGCCCCACCTGCTTACACCGGCATGATGTGCACGCAAGTAATCATTCAACATGTGATGGATAGTTCCATCTCGACAAATCACATAATGCGCACTTACCGCAGTACGCTTGAGCGTAAATGTACGCAGCGTTTCATCGCAACTATTTTGCGCTGTATGGTGAATGATCACATAGCTGGGCTTGCGCATACTGAAATTGGTGGTACCCACCCATTCCGACGCCATAGGTGTAGAATCCACAGGCGGAAATTGCATCAACTGTTTGGCAAATGCTTTGGCTTGTTGCTTATACACTTTATTGGTTGCATGATAAGGTGAGCGGCTGCAGGCAGCCACAACCAATATCAATAAGAGCAAGGCACTAGTTTGTTTCATGATTCAAAGATGCAGTTAAGGTTGATAAAAACGCCAGTTGGTGGTAAAATCTCTTTTCAAATTTTGCTTAATAAGAATAGCTCGCACCATTTCCACAGGCATATTGTTTTCCTGTAGCACCGCATCATGGAATTGCTTGTAACTCATCTTACCACCATCTACCAACTCCTTTTTAAGTGCATAAAACTGAAAAGCACCTGTCATATATGCCAACTGATACAAAGGACCATAACCTCCGGTAAAAGATCTGCGCACTTCACCTTCTGCGTTAGCACGCTCATGGCCTACCCTGTCTACCAGAAAATCGATACACTGCTGCGGCGTCCATTTACCTAAATGATAATTCAGCGAGAAGATGATTCTCGCACAACGATGCATGCGCCAGAACAACATACCTACTTTGTCTTCGGGCGATTGCGGAAAGCCCATATCCCACAAAATAAACTCCCAGTACAAAGCCCAGCCTTCTGTCCAGAAAGGTGTCCAGAAATTGCGGTAGGCTTTGTATCGATCATTCATAAAACCTTGTAGGTGGTGTCCTGCAATCAGTTCATGGTGTACTGTGGAGCGGGAGAAATGCGGGTTATTCCCACGCATACTCATGAGCTTGGCTTCCTGATCCATGGTATTGGTGGGATAAGAAATTTGAATCAATTCACCACCTAAGAAAAAGGGACTCACCAATTGTTGTCTGGGGCTCATCATACTCATGCGCCAGGTCTCTTCTGCAATAGGCGGAATCGTCACCAAATCTCTTTTCTTGATAAAATCAACGGACTCATTGTACAAACGCAAAATCAGTTCTGGCTGATAGCCTTCCGGCACATAGGTATTCTTTACTTTTTCCAATGCTTTTTTCCAATCATCGCCAAAGCCCATAGCCCTGCTGGCTTTCAGCATTTCCGCATCGCACCAAGCAAATTCTTTGTTGGCAATATCCACCAGCTCTTCCGGCGTATAAGGAATCATTTCATATTGCAACTGCTTGATCAGCTCTTCTCTGCCTATAGGATTACCGATAATGCCGCTGCCATCATCTTTCTGTGTGCCCGCAACAGTCTTTGCCTTTATCTGCGCTGCATAAACACTCAAGCTGCTATCCAAGGTTTTATAAGGCTGTGGAATCCACCAGCTGAAATCAGGATCATAGCCATTGTAAAAATCAAATACAGAACGCAGTGCCTGCTGCAAACCTTTCACCGACGTTTCTGCAGTTTTGGCTACGGGCGCTTCAATAGCTGCAGGTAGATTTTTACCCGCCTGTATCACTGCTTTGTTCCAAGCATACATTTCGGCAGCGAGTTTTGCAGCGTCCAGGTGCTTGCCTCTTCTGCGTTGTTGTTCCAAAGCATATATCGGCTCGGCAAAACTGAGCAAACCATTTGCAGATGCGCGATGCCTGGCTTCTTCCTGCAAAAGTCTTAATTCATTATTTAGTTGACGCTGAAACAAGAGATAGTCTACTTGTCCGCCCACACTCATTTGTTCAAACAACAAAGCCTGCAGTTTCTTCAGATAATCTTGCTGCAAGGTTTGCATTCGCTGATTTCTTTCCGGCGAAGCCGGGATAGTATAAAATCTAGAGAGACTGCCTTTATCAGCTTCATAATTCACCAAGAGATGATGCACTTCACTGGTTTGTACCAATAAGGGATTGCTTTTCTGCGCAAGCGCAGCGATGGGCAGCAAGAGCAGCCAGCAGATGAGTTGTTTCATATAAAGGGCTTGAACAAGAAAAGTACGAAGAAAGCGGCGCAAGAAAAAAGCCCTTCCATGGAAGGGCTTGGTATTACATATTTCTTCTGTATTGTCCACCTACTTCGTAGAGTGCGTGGGTGATTTGTCCCAATGAACAATACTTCACTGTTTCCATCAATTCTGCAAACAGGTTACCGTTGTTAATGGCCACATCTTTGAGTCGGGTAATCATCTCATCCTGCTTTGCCTCATTGCGTTTCCAGAACGCATGCAGGTTCTGGATCTGTTGCTCCTTTTCTTCTTTAGTGGAACGAATCACTTCATTAGGTA
>Ga0315904_10007711_pt1 | contig 14403 bp, 12 predicted proteins | sample LakEriMetagenome_6_FD_203529 | JGI IMG/M metagenome (GOLD analysis project Ga0315904, IMG submission 203529) | Freshwater fungal communities from buoy surface, Lake Erie, Ohio, United States - Buoy 12 MA120 | ecosystem: Environmental > Aquatic > Freshwater > Lake | place: USA: Lake Erie, Ohio... | reverse complement strand
GCGACGCAGCGCGTGCCCTTGGGGGGCAGCCGCTGCGCGTTCCGGCTCGGCGGCTCGATGGCGCTGGTGGTGGACGCCACGAGAACGGCCCTGCGGAACAGCGACGTCTCGCGGAACCATCGCGACGCGAACCACGTGAGGATCCCGCCGAGCACAATTCCGGCGATCGTGGTCGTCGACGCGGTGATCAGCGCGCCACGCTCGCCGGCGCTCGTCGGATCGGTGCCGGTGAAACTTGCGATGAGCCCCACGAGGACGCAGACGGCGCCTGCGATGCCGGCGATGCCCGTTCCCGGAAGGATGAAGACCTCTGCGCCGATCAGGGCGATGCCGGCGAGGACGAGCAGGATCTCCCACCACTCCGCGAGGCCGATCAGCGTTGGCGCTCCCACGAGCAGGAGCAGTGCGCCGAAGGCGACGGCGCCGGCGACGCCGACGCCGGGATGAAGCCCTTCGATCACGAGCGCGACCACGAAGATGCCGATGAGGAGAATTCGGATCGGCCACGAGATGAGGAAGCGGACGAGCGACTCGGCCCAGCTCTCGGGAAGGCGGACGACCTTCGTGGCGCCGAAGAACGACTGGATTCCGGCGTCGTCCCTGATGACATCGCTCGCGAGTCCCCAGCGAATGGCCTCGTCCTCCTGCGCGACGAGAAGCCGAGATGCGACGTCGACGGTCTCGATCACGCGCCACGAATCCGCGCTCGCGTCGGCGATCGGAAGCTCCGACGGCCGCATGGGCCGAGCCGGCGCTGTTTCCCTCGCGGGCGCGAGGTTCTCGACGGGCTCGAGTCCAAGTTTCTCAAGTTCCACCCGATCGGCGAAGCGACGCGCTCCGTCGGAGACGCGCTCGATGAGCCAGAGTTCCTGCTCGGTCACCACGAAGGCGCGCAGGAGGCGGGGGTCGTCGCCCCGCCGCGCGGCTGCCGCGTCGAGTTCGTCGAGGATGGGTGCCTCCATCTTCGCGCGCTCCGCTGCGGGGAGCGGCTGCAATCCGAGGCCCGGGAGCACCGCGATCGGCGCGGCATCGCCGAAGGCAGCGCCGGGCGAGACGACGATCTCGCGGCACGAGAGCGCGATGATGGTGCCGGCGCTGTACGCCTTCGGATGGATCCACGCAACGCTGTTGGCGGGCGCCTCGCCCTTGAGACGAAGGCAGATGTCGATCGTCGCGTCGAGTTCGCCGCCAGGGGTGTCGATCTCGATCACCACGGCGTCGAAACGCTGCTCGTTCACGGCCTTGAGCCGCCGCTCGATCGACCAGAGGGTGACTTGGTCGATCGGGCCGGAGATGGGCAGGATGGCGACGCGTTCAGCCTGGCGGCCGCTCGGCACGGCGCGCGGCGAACTCTGCGGCTCGTTCGGCATGCGCATCGCGCCGCCGGCGAGCCCGGACGGCTGCAGCACGACGAGCGTGACGAGCAGCACGATCGCCGACAGCAGCGCGGGCGGCACTCGCAGGGCGCTGGGGAGATGGCGTGGAGCGCGGGTGGCCATGCGGGAATGGTACGGCACCGCAGTGATGAAAAAGCCGGACGGCCGACGCGAGGTCGGCCGTCCGGATTCAGATTTCGCTGCTGCCGCACCGAGGGTGCGTCAGGCCAGTCTCACGTGATCAGTCCCACGTGCGGTCGACGGTGTAGGTCGCACCGCTCGCCGAGATACCTCGCACGATGGTGAGGAACACGTCCTTGGTCTGACCTTCCGGGTCATCCTTGAAGATGTTGTCCTCGATGTAGGGGCTGGAGGTGTTGAGCTGCCACTGCACGATGCCATCAGGCTGGAACTTCTTGTCGAAGGCCACGTGGCCGTCGTTGAAGCAGATGTTGCCTTCCCACTCCTTGGCGCCACCGTGGATCAGCAGCGTGCGGGACTGGTTGTAGTCCAGCGGACCGGTGCCCGTGCTGTACAGGCCGTCCCGGACGCCACGGTTCGCGACGACCGCGTACTTCGAGTCGAGCGTGTCGCGCCACTGCTGCGCGCGACGCTGGCCGTTCAGCTCGAGCGTGCCGTAGCTGGTGTGGCAGAGCGCATTCGCGGTGTTCGGCGGGACGCCGAGATCGGTCTTGAAGTTGGTGTCCCAGTACTTGCCCGCGAGCGGCTGGTACTCCGTGAAGCGGTAGTTCGCGATCAGCATCACGAACGGGCTGGCCTCTGCCGGGCTGATGAGGAGGTCAACCGTGAACGCGTTCTGCATGATGCAGTACGAGTACATGTTGGCGTGGGTGTTGTCGGTCGGGTTCTCGAGGCCCTTGCCCGGGATCCACTGGCCGCCGACCTGGCTGCGGCGCGCGCGGCTTGGGGTCGGGAAGTTGCCGGCGTCGTCGCGGGCAAGCGCGAGGAAGCCCTTGTGAACCTGCTGAAGCTGGGTCGAGTCCTTGACGCGCTTCGCGGTGGCGCGGGCGCGGCCAAGGGCCGGGAGCAGGATCGCGAGCAAGAGCGCGATGATGCCCATGACGACCAGGAGCTCAATCAGCGTGAAGCCCCTCCGGTTGTCGATGCGTGCTGTCCTCATACGTTTGTTCTCCAAAGATGAATGGGGATGGAAATGAAACGGACGTCTGATGAAGCCGAGGGCGGCAGGTCAATCGCCATGTCGCCCTCGGCTCTGATGGATTTACGGGACGGCGGGCTGGCCGTTCGTCAGGCGCTCGACGCCAACCGCGTAGGCGGTGTCGGTCGGGTTGCCGGTGCCGATGCACAACCACGTGTCGCCGCCAGTGACCTGGGCCGACGCGGGCTGGCACTGGGCGAAGTCGAGGAACGTGAAGATGTTGTCCTTGCGGAGGTTGGTCGTACCGCACTCGAACTGCACGGTGTCGGGGATCATGCTCTTCTCAAGGCTGGTGTGGTTGTCGCCGTAGACGACGTTGCCTTCCCAGGTGTCCTTCGGCTCGTGGAAGAGCAGGGTGTAGCTGAGGCGGTAGTTGTCGCCGGTGAACACGCCGTCGCGGGTGCCGCGATTGCCGAGCATCGGGCGGTTCGCGCCTGCACGGGTGTTCCACGCGAACTTCTTGCGCTCGCCAACGAGGGCGAGGTGGGCGTAGCTGGTGTTGCAGACGTTGTTCGCAGCGCCGTCGTTGGCCGCACCGATGTTGGTGCGGAAGGTGGCATCCCAGAAGAACGGGCCGAACATGTCGCCCGCAGCCGCCGGGTTGTAGGAGTTGAAGTTGTAGTCGCTCTTCTTCTTGACGATGGGATTCTCTTCGACCGGGGAGATGATGAGCTCAGGGGTGATCACGTTCTTCGCGATCATCGAGCTGTAGAGGCCGGCGGCGCTGTTGTGGCGCTGCTCTTCCTCGCCCTGGCCGGGGACGAACGCCGTGGCGCCGCCGGGACCGCCGCCGGGGACGGCCTTGCGGCGGATGAGGCCGGGGAGCGGGAGCTGGCCGCGGGGATCGCTGGCAGCCCAGCTGAGGAAGCCCTTGTGGATCTGGCTGAGGTTCGCGCCGTCGTTCAGAGTCCTAGCGGCGCGCTGGGCGCGGCCAAGCGCGGGGAGGAGCAGACCGATGAGGAGGGCGATGATCGCCACCACGACCAGCAGCTCGACGAGGGTGAATCCGCTCCTATTGCGATTCGTGACATGCTTCATGAATGGGTTCTCCTGAGAGGTTCCTGACAGACTTGGGTGTTGGCCGGGGGGTCCGGTCGTCACCGCGCGGGAATGAAACGGTGCCAAGAAAGGTCACCGATAACGGCGGGGGGGGGTGGTGGGACGCTGCCTTCTGCGGGCCGCCAGGCTCACGGGGCTTCGAGGGGGTTCGAGGGGGTCGTCCCGGGCGCGAATCGCACCCGACGGACTCCAAACTCGAAGCAGACCCCGATGGGCCGTGCGCGGTCGCTGCGGTTGCGGAACGCTTGCCGCGACGAACCGAGCCAGCATCGATCGGAGATCGAAGCCGCGCGCAGCCGTGCAGCGATGCGTAGGGAGTCTTGTGGGTCGGGTGCCCGAATCAGGCCATGATCAAGGCATGGACCAAGACGTGGACCAAGACGTGAACCCACTGAAACTCGCTTCGCCGCGCGTAGGCGCGAACCGCTGCCCCGAGACGTGGCTCGAGGCGCGTCAGATTCGGGATGTCGGCGGTTGCGGCGTGAAAGCGTCGGTGGGCCGACAAGAATCGCAAGAAGGACAGGTGAAGGGAGAGCAATCGCTCAACTTCGGGTATGTCCGCAACCGTCATCTAGCATGTGCAGGGTAATACGGCGGCGGGCGGTGTCAAGTTCCGACCAACTTCGTGTGAACGTATTCTGTTGGACAGTTTGGCGCGGCTGGGGGGCCTCGATGGGTCCTGTCGGAGGTGGATCGGACGGCGGAGCAGTGCTGGGTCGTCGCTGAGTCGTCGCCAAATCAATGCCTCATCAACGCTTGATCGTCGCAAGACCATTCCTTGCATGCACTTGTGGCTGTCCGCCGCGCGGGGTTGGCCCTTGCGTGGGTGTGGAAGGGGATTCCGAGCGTGGTAGCCCCCGTTCCGACGCCACGGTTCGATCCGGGAGCCGTCGGCGCGCGTGCTCATGACGGTGCACATCGCGAGGACAACCAGCGGTCCGGGACACCGATACCCCGATACATTGTCGCCCCCGGCCGCGGTGGGGCACGAAAGGGTGTTACCCCACGGGCCGTACCCAAGGCTCTGCCGCCGCGCGACCGTGGCGGCTGGGCCCACTGGGCATCAGGCCGATCCCCGACGAAGGACCCCCCATGTCGAACTCGCACAGCAGCAATCCACACGACGCCCTCACCCGCATGGGCCTGACCCTTCCCCCAGCGCCGAAGCCTGTGGCGGCGTACGTGCCGGCGGTTCGCACGGGCAACCTCATCTTCGTCTCGGGCCAACTCCCGATGTCGGCGGGCGCGCTGATGGCGACCGGGCCGGTGCCGTCGAAGGTGTCGATCGAGGATGCGCAGAAGGCGGCGCGTCAGTGCGCCCTGAATGCGCTTGCGGTGGTCGCAGACCAGCTCGGCGGCGATCTCTCGAAGGTGAAGCGCGTTGTGCGTCTCGGCGTATTCGTCCAGTCGGACGACCGCTTCGACGGCCAGCCCAAGGTCGCAAATGGCGCGAGCGAGTTCATGATGGAGGTGTTCGGCGAGGCCGGACGCCATGCGCGGGCTGCGGTCGGAACCAACGCGCTGCCGCTCGACGCGTGCGTCGAGGTCGAAGTGCTGTTTGAAGTCTGAGCCGACGTCTGAACTCTTGACGTCTGAACTCTTGAAGTCCAAGCCGAATGGCCGGCTTCGGGCCGTTGGTTCTGTCGCGCTCGCGCGGCTTCGCTATTGCGTCACGAGCAGGATGCCGAGCACGATGTTCACCACCACGCTGATGGTGGCCACGACGGCCAGGACGAGCAGCATCGGATTCGACATGCGGCCGGCCGGATCCTTGCGGACGGGCCTCGGCGTCGTCGATCCGCTTGCGCCGGTGACCGTGGTCGCGATCGTCGAGAGATCGAGTTGCGGCTTGGCGAACTCGGGATCCTGGCCGTTGAGGACGAGATCGATGTCGCGCAGGAGCTGCCGTGCGTCCTGATAGCGGTCGCGCGCGTCCTTCTTCAGCATCGTCTCGATGATCAGCGCGGTGCCGGCGGAGATCTGCGGGTTCAGGTGGTCCGGCGGCACGAGCGGGGCCTTGAGGTGCTTGTGCATGACCTGCGACGGCGTCGTTCCGTCATAGGGCACCTTGCCCGTGACCATGTGATAGAAGGTGGCGCCGAGGCCGTAGAGGTCGGCGGGCGGGCCGATGTCGACCGATCCGCGGATCTGCTCGGGCGAGATGTAATAGGGCGTTCCGAAGGCGCGCCCCGACTCCGCCTCGGCGGCTTCCTTGTCGCTGATGCCGCGCGCGAGGCCGAGGTCGGCGAGCTTCGCCGTCCCGGACGTCGTCATCATGATGTTCTTCGGCTTGATGTCGCGGTGGACGAAGCCCATCTCGTGCGCGTGAAGGAGCGCAGCGCCAACCTGCTTGATGATCTCGAGCGCCTCGCGCTCGGGCACGCGCTTGCGGGCGACGATCCGGTCGTACACGGTGTCGCCGTCGACGTACTCCATCACGAAGTAGTGGTGTTCCCCGGCCTGCCCGACGTCGTAGGCGGCGACGATGTTGTTGTGGTTCAGCTTGGCCGCCGCGCGGCCTTCCTTATAAAAGCGCTCGATGAAGTTCGGGTTCGTCGAGAACTTCTTGGGAAGCACCTTGATCGCGACGAGGCGGTCGAGGGAGAGCTGCTTCGCCAGGAACACGGTGGCCATGGCGCCCGCGCCGAGCTTCCGGATGATGCGGTATCCGGGGATCTGCTGGCTGGTCTTGACGGCCTCGAGGTCGGAGCGGAAGCGGTCGAGCTGCTTCTTGGTGATGAACTCGCGCTCGACGAGGACCTCGGCGAGCGTGAGCGCCACGCCGCCCGACTTCTCGCGGATGCGCTCGGCACACTGCTCGAGTTCGTCCGGCGAGATGAGGCCGCGCTCGACCACGATCTTGCCGAGCATGGTGTCGAGGTTCGAGCCGCTCTTCGAACCCTCGCTCGGGTTCGCCGGCGCTGGCGTTGGCGGCTGGGCGGCGGGCAGCGACGACGAGTCGGCTTCGTCCGCCAGCCGAATCGGCTTCGGATCACGCGCGTTGTCGTTCGAGGGTTGCTGCGTCACCGGCATGACCTGAACGGGGCTCGATCTCGGGCTCTCGCACTCGCCCGGCCCAACGCCGGGTTTCTTTCCACGTCTTCGCTGCCTTCGGAGGCCCCCGACAAGGGCGGCATTCCCACGCCTCACGAAGACCTATCGGATGAAGAGCCCCACAGGTTCACCGGGCTTGGACCGGTTGTCAATCGTCTTGGAACCCAACTTGGAGCCCATCGTGAAGATACGTCGCGCAGTTCATGCGGTTCCGACCCATATTCATGGTCTTGCGATTCACGGTCTTGAGAAGCCGTATCCTGCACCCCCATGGCTTCGGCTTCCACCGAGACCCGACCAACCCCGCCCGTCGAGGCACCGCCTCGGAAGGCGCCGTTTGTGCTTGCCAGCGCCTCTCCGCGGCGGCTTGAACTGCTGCGCGGGGCCGGTTTCGAACCAGAGGTCGAGCCGGCGGACATCGACGACGGATCCCTGATCCTCGGGAATGTGGGCGCCGCCGCGACCGCGACATCGCTTGCCTTCTTCAAGGCGCGGCGCGTCGCCGAGGCGCGGGCCCGGCGCGGGGCACCCGCCGCGTGGATCCTCGCGGCCGACACCGTGTGCGAACGGGACGGCGGCGTGCTCGGGAAACCGCCCGACGCGGAGGCCGCACGGAAGATGATTCGGTCGCTCGCGAACCGTCGGCATGGCGTCATCACCGGCTGGTGCCTGCTGGCGCCGTCGGGCGCGACCGACATCGGCCGCGACGCCGCGACGGTCGAGATCGGCGAGATCGACGGCGCGGACCTCGAACGTTTCCTCGCCGAGGGCCGTTGGCAGGGCAAGGCCGGCGGCTACAACCTGCCCGAGGTCGCGGCGCGCGGCTGGCCCGTCCGGTGCGAGGGCGATCCGCGCACCGTCGTCGGACTTCCGCTGGCGCAGATCGCGCCCGTGCTGCGTCGCGTGCTCGGAGGCGCGTCGTGAGCGAGGTCGCCGGCGACGCGCGTGCGATCGATCCGGCGCTCGTGGGCCGGGAGCTGGGTCCATGGTTCATGGTGCCGTGGTGGGTGTCGGTTCCGATCGCGGTTGTCGCGGGCGCACTGCTTGTCTGGTACTTCGTCAGGCTCGGGAAGAGCGATGTGCCGTGGGGTCGCCGATGGCTTCGTCGCGCGTCGGTCGTGCTCGCGATCGCCGGGCTTGTTCCGCTCGTGCGCGGGCTCACCTTCGCCCATCCGCATGAGGACCGCGTCGGATTCGCCGTCGCATGGTCAAGCGTCCTCCTCGTGATGCTCGCGTGTCTTGTGGTCGCGATCGTCGATGTGATCCTCGTGGCGCGCGGCGGCGTGCGCGAGTACCGCGCGCTGCGCCGCGATACCTTCGGCGGACGGCGTGCTGCGGCGAGTCCCGAGGCGACGACCGAGGCGACTCAAGAGGTGACTCAAGAAACGACTCAAGAGCCACGCCGAGAGGCACGTCGAGGGGCACGGGGTGACTGAGCGCGCGCGGCCGCTTCCCGCGTGGCTCGCCCCGCTCACCTGGCCTGCGGCGCGGGCATACGGCGCAGCGGTCGCGTGGCGCAACGGGCGTCTCGACCGCGGACAAGGCGTGCACTCGCTCGTCGTCGGCGGGCAGCGCGTCCCCGTGATCTCGGTCGGCAACCTCACCGTCGGCGGCACCGGGAAGAGTCCGTTCGTCGCCTGGTGCGCCGATGTCGCGTCGGCCTGTGGCGCGCAGCCGGTCATCGCGCTGCGCGGGTATCGCGCGCCGTCGGGCGGCGGGGCTGCCGGCGGATCGGACGAGGCGCGCGAGTATGAGGTGACGGCGCCGTCGGCGCGGGTCGTGGTCGGGGCTCGCAGGCACGCAGCGCTCGTCGAGGCGCTCTCCTCACCCACCGCCGAGGCGTGGCGCGGCCGCGCTGCGGTGATCCTCGACGACGGTTTCCAGCACCGCCAGCTGGCGCGTGACCTCGACATCGTGCTCGTCGACGCGACGCGTCCAGGGCTCGACGGCGACGTTCTTCCGAACGGCTGGCTGCGCGAGCCGGCTACGAACATCGCGCGGGCGTCGCTCGTCGTGCTCGCGAAGGCGACCGATCCGGCGCGCCGCGCGTCCGCCGCTGCGATGGTTGCGCGTCACCGCGGTCGCGCGCACGACGCCACGTGCGAGCACGTCTGGGGAAGCCTGTCCGTGCACGATGCAGCGGGCGATCGCGTCGAGGAGTTGCGGTGGCTCGCCGGCAAGCGCGTACTGAGCGCGTGCGCACTCGGAAATCCCGCGCACTTCCACGGCATGGTTGCGGCGGCCACCGGCGTCGCGCCTGCCTCGATCGAGCGTCGCGATCACGTTGCGTTCATGGCGATGGAACTCGATGCGGCGGCGCACCGCGCGGGCGTCGACATCGTGGTGATGTCGCGCAAGGACATCGTGAAGCTCGACGCGAAGCCGGACGTCACGCTCGTGGTTCCGGATCTCTCGATCGCGTTCCTCGACGGCGAGGAGCGCGTGCGCTCCGCGATCGCCGCGTGCATCAGCGCCGCAGGCGCTCGGTCGTCCGTGTGACGGAGCGGTAGTTGTTGTAGAAGCGACCGTCGAGCGTCTGCTGGCGGTCGTAGACGGTGACGACCGCGTCTTCCGCGATGCGGCGTTCGCTGATCGAGAGCGTGCCGAGGCGATCATCGGAGCGTGCGACGAACATGCCGGGCTCGAGAGCGGCGCCTCCGCGGACGAGCGAGTGCGTCACGGGCGCGCGCAACGGCTGGGTCCACTCGACGCGCGGGGCGCAACCGCCGCACGTCATCGTGGCCGCCAGGCCGAGAACCCCCAATGCAATATTCATCTTTTCCACAGGTATCGACTCCGCTCTCACAGTGCCACCAGACCGGACGACCGCAAGGGAAATCGGGTGACTCTTCGCCGGGTGGGCCATTTGCCGCACCTTTCCCGGACGCAGTCGGCGGAAGAATGGTCCGCGGAACGCAAACTCATGCAGACTCTTGACTTCGGAGGGCCTGAGGTCGCATACTCGGTGGCGTCTCACCCTTGAGCAATCAATCCACTTCCGGTCTTGGACCGTGCGAGGACAGAGATGGCAACCACGACGAAGAAGGACCTCATCGAGCGCGTCGCCCAGGAAACCCAGCTGCCGCGCGGCGACGTGCGCCGCGCTGTCCAGAGTTTCCTCGAGCACGTGATTGACGAACTCGCGAAGGGCAACCGCCTTGAGTTCCGCGACTTCGGCGTGTTCGAGATCCGCGAGCGCGCGGGCCGCGTGGCGCAGAACCCGAAGACGCTCGAACGCGTGTCGGTTCCTCCGCGCAAGAGCGTTCGCTTCAAGGTCGGTCGCCTGATGCAGCAGTCGCTCGATGGTCTTTCCGAGTCGGAGATCCGCGAGCGCGCCGGAGTGGGCGCAGACGACTGAGCGACCCGTCGCGACGGCGGCGCCGTGGACAACCTGACGACGCGCGTGGAAGCGCGGCGTCTCGCGCCACAAGGCCTCGGAAGGCGCTACGCTCTGCCGCGTGAGCGACGAGCAGACCGCAGGACTCTCTTCCGGACAGGATCGCGAAGGCGACGACGGTTTCCGTCGGCGCGGACGGCGCCGCACGCGCGGCGATGGCCAGAACGAGACGCAGCGTCGCGACATCGCGGCGCTCTTCGGCGCAGAGCCGCCTGTTGCGATGGAGGCCGAGATGGGCCTCATCGGCGCGATCATCTGGGATCCGAAGGTGGTCGGCGACGTGGTGACGATCGTGCGCAGCGGAGACGACTTCTCGTCGCCGCGGCACGCGCGCATCTACGACGCGATCATCGAGCTCTACGACCGGCACGCGGCCGTCGACCTCGTGTTGCTCAACCAGCTGCTGACCGACCGCGGCTTCGTCGATGCGGTCGGCGGCCTTGACTACATCGTGCAGTTGGCGGAGGGCGTGCCGAGCGCCGCCAACGCCGTGCACTGGGCCCGTGTGGTGCGCGAGAAGGCGACCATCCGCGAGCTGATCGCGGCCGCAGGCGAGATCCTCGAGGAGTCGCACGCGGCGCGCATGCCCGCGCAGAACGTCCTTGAGAGCGCCGAGCAGAAGATCTTCCGCATCGCGCAGAAGCGCGAGGGCGGCACCGTCTCGACAGCGAACGAGCTTGTCAACGAGACGATGCGCATGATCGAGGAGAGCGAGGGCCGCGGATTCATGGGAGTCCGCACCGGCTTCCACGAACTCGACGAGATGTCGAACGGCTTCCAGCGCGGCGAGATGATCGTGCTGGCGGCGCGCCCGTCGATGGGAAAGACCGCGCTGGCGCTGAATCTGCTCGAGCAGGTTGCCCAGCACGGCGTGCCGTCGATTATGTTCAGCCTGGAGATGGGCAAGCAGCAGCTCATCCAGCGCATGTTGTGCGCACTCGGGCGGATCGACAGCCAGCGCATGCGCAAGCACATGCTGGGCAGCGACGACTATTCGCGGCTGCTGACCGCGTGCGGCGAGATCTCGAAGCTGCCGATCTACATCGACGACACGCCCGGCCTGTCGCTTCTCGCCATGCGCTCGAAGGCGCGGCGGCTGAAGGAGCGCCATGGCGTCGGCTTCATCGCGATCGACTACCTGCAGCTCATGAGCTCGGGCACGCGCGTCGAGAGCCGCCAGCTCGAGGTGAGCGAGATCTCGCGCGGCATCAAGGCGATGGCGCGCGAACTCGACGTGCCTGTCCTTTGTCTCTCGCAGCTCAATCGCGCCGCGGAACAGCGTGAAGGCCACCGTCCGCGCATGAGCGATCTCCGCGAGTCAGGCTCGATCGAGCAGGACGCTGACGTGGTGATGATGCTCCACCGCGAGGAGTACTATCACAAGAGCGATCCGAACTGGGCCGACGAGAATCCGGACCGGGTCGGCACCGCCGAGGTCATCATCGCGAAGCAGCGAAACGGTCCGACCGGCACCGTCAACTTGGTGTGGGACGGCAACACCACGCGCTTCCGCAACCAAGCCTATGGGCACGCCCCGGATGACTTTGGTGGCGGCTCCGGCTCGAGCGCGCGCGTCGATCGCGCGCCGAGGAATCTTGCCGCGCCCACGCGTCCGCGCGCCGCGGCGGAGCCCGTCGACGACCTCCCGTTGTAGGGACGACCGAGCGTTGCCGAGCCCCGAGTCGGGGTCCGGCCGTTCGCATCTGCGCCTCAAACGCCGGATCGTGCGCGTTGCGCTGCCGGTGTTCGAGATCGTCCCGAGGGCTCCTCCGAGCTGCACGCAATCGCCAGGCAGGCGGCGCGTTCGAACCAGCGGTTCGAAACCTTGTGGACAACCGAATTCGATGCGCTGCGCCGTATCAGCCGATCAACCCTCCGCCGATCAAACCTCGTGTGAGTCCCGCAGCCAGGCCGTGCCGCCGCTGCGGCCAATGCCATCGCAGAGGACGTACCGCACCCGATGAGTGACTCCGCCTCCAACGACTCCGAGCGCGACCGCGTGATGGAGGCGCTGCTCGCCAAGGCCGCGAAGGGCGATTCCTCGGCATGGCGCACGATCGTGACGAGCTACGCGCCGCGCGTGCATGGCCTGCTGGTGGCGCAGTGCCGCGACGACGACGTTGCCGAGGAGATCACGCAGTCGGCCTTCTGCACGGTCGCCGCGAAGCTCGGCGAGTACGTCGAGTCGGGGCGGTTCGAGTCGTGGCTGTTCCGGATCGCCGTGAACCGCCTTCGCGACGAGATGCGACGACGCGCGCGGCAGGCGCGGCCGATGGACGACGAGCCGATGCGGGCGTTGCCTGCGCGGAGCGAGCGTCGTGTCACGGTGGCCGATCAGGAGGTGCACGAGAAGCTCCGGCAGGCGCTGGCGCAACTGACCGACGGCGACCGCGAGATCATTGAGATGCGGCATACCGCGGGCATGAGCTTTCGTGCGTTATCAGACTATTTTGAGGAGCCACTCGGTACGCTGCTGGCCCGGCACCACCGGGCGCTGAAGAAGTTGAAGTCGCTCCTGGAGGCGATGGGAGTCGAGGATCCGGGAGGCGAGGAGTGACGCGGGCGACTGCGTGGCCGTCCTTCTCGGGTCCGCCCGACGCAAACCCGCGCCCAATCGCGGCTTTGGCGGCAATCGCCGGGCGCCGCGCGCGTTTCTCGGGGGTAGCGTGCGGCCGATCCGGTCGCGGCTCCGCGGTTTGAAGCGGCGGAGCGGGTTGAGCGGACGGTGAACGACGGTGAACGACGGTGAACGACGGTGAACGACATGAGTAGCAGCGGACCGAACAACCCCGAACACCATGACGGCTCCCGTGCAGGCGAGCCTTCGGTGTCGGCCGAGTTGCGTTCGGTCGCGCGCTTTCTCGATGAGCGCGGCGCGCGCGAGCGAAGCCGCCTCCGCAGCGACTCGCTCGAGCGGATCATTTCCGCGAGCGACTTCCAGCGACCGCTTGAACTTGAGAAGGTCGCGCCGGTCGTCGGTCGGATCGCCCCAGTCCCTCGAACGGGCGGCTTGGCCGGGTTCTTCAACGGGCTCTTTGCGGCGCCGGTCTTGGTGCGGCTTGCCGCGGCCGTCGCGGTGCTTGCAGGCGTTGGTGGTGCGATCGTTCTGGTGCGCAGCTGGGCGTCGCCCGTCGCGAACGACGGTGTGATCGTGGCCGATGGCGGCGAGCTTGGCGACGGTACGCAGGACTCCGGGCAGCCCGGCGATTCCGAAGGCAAGGCTCCCATCGAGCCGAAGAGCATGATCGCCGTAGGTCACGTGAATCACCTCGATGTGAATCACCTCGATGTGGCGCTCGAGGACACGGTGGGCGCGGCGACGTCGTCGCGCTCCGCAAGCGCGGTGATCGTGGCGCTTGCCGACCGGCGCGCGGGATCGCTCGCCGGCTTCGCGGGCGCCGACGAGGCGCTGGCCCAGGAACTCGAGCCGCTCTTCTCGACGGGCGCGCTTCTTGATGATGGCGACACCACGTACGACGATCTTTCGCAGGAACTCGCGGCGGTCGTCACTCGGACGTCCGCGCTGCGCTGATCGGCGTGCGGCACCTGCCGGGCTCGCCGGAACTCGCTGAGGTTTCTCATGAATCACCGACTCCTCATGTGCGCCGCCATCTTCGCTGCAGGCCTTGCCGGTACTGCGGCGGTCTCGATGCCGGCGAGCAACTTGGCACAGGACGCAAAGCCGTCGGATCGTGCCGAACCGCGCCGCGATGCTGAACCGCGTCGCCTGCGCGGCCGGGCCATGCCGCCCGCCCCCGATTGGCCGCGCGCCGGTGGATTCGGTCCGGAGCGGCCGGGCAACGAGGGCATGGCCATCGAGGCGCTTGTCGCCGGCGACTTCGGCCGTCGCGAACTGACCGATGACGACCTCGCCCGCGCCGTCGAGGTGGCCCGCGAGGTCTCGCCGGAGTGGGGCGAGGTGATCGCGGCGCGGGCGCGCGAGAATCCCGAGCAGATGAAGGAAGCGCTTCGGAGCACCGCGCGGCGGCTCTTGGCGCTGACGGCACTCAAGGAGCGTGCGCCCCGCGTGTTCGCGGCGAAGGTGGCGGAACTGCGTTCGCAGGGCGAGACCATGCGCGCCGCGACCGAACTGCGACGGCTCGAGTCAGACCCCGTTGCGCCCGAAGCGGCGCTGGCCGAGGCGCGCGCGGCGCTTGACGCAAGCGCTGCACGGCAGGTTGAGGCGACCATCGCGGCGCGGGCGGAAGAACTCTCCGCGCTCGAGCAGCACATCGAGAAGATGCGCAAGGACCTGACCCGAGACTCGGGAAATGTCGACGCGCTCGCCGACGACGTCGCGCGGCGGGCGCTCGAGCGGGGACCGCGGCGGCCAGAGG